>Ga0209127_100656_pt1 | contig 11925 bp, 11 predicted proteins | sample LakSupMetagenome_FD_187469 | JGI IMG/M metagenome (GOLD analysis project Ga0209127, IMG submission 187469) | Freshwater microbial communities from Lake Superior, Canada - Sta WM archaea (SPAdes) (version 2) | ecosystem: Environmental > Aquatic > Freshwater > Lake | place: Lake Superior, Canada...
CAGTAATGGTTAGGAGGCCATGTGGCTACTTACAATCTCGAGGGGATACGTCAGCTCCCATGCCACGTTGTCGTGTTCGTAGAAGATGAGGATCTTCTCGTCCATCTGATATCTCAGAACCTGATCAAGCAGATACGACATCTTTGCCGAGGCTGTGGAAATGAGCCTTGTCCTCGCCAGAGGCTCCGCAATGTCATCGACAGGATCCCGGTTTTCGGCAGGGACCCCATTCATGCGTGAAGAGGACGTGCCGAGTGATAACAACCTGCGGTTCCTAGAGTAGTCACGCTCGCGCGTAGCAGATGAAACGAGCTTTTGGCCCTTTGATTTCGTGGGGGTAGGGGCTGGCGAGGCGGACACCCCACTCCGTTTTCGAGGAGTGGCGGGCGCCTTCGCTATGAGAGCCCTGGCACGTGTCTCTCTACCCTCTTGCTCGAACTTGCCGTTGTCGAAGAGCAACTGGAGTGAGTGGGGGGCACTGAGAACGGGCCTCAAGAACTTCTGCATCGCCTGAATCATGCGGCCGTTGGTGCAGACGGGATCCCCGGGCTTCTCGTCTAGTGACCAGGACTCGCCCAGCCCGCCGGGAAAGTCTTTGAGGTAGAGAGGGACCTCGCCGAAAGCGTATGAGTATTGCTTTAGTTCGTTGCTTGCTGCTTTTCGGCCGAATGCAATAGCTTGGCGAAGAAGCGACTTGTCCTCCTCGCTAATGGGGACTTTCCGCTCTTTCAAGAAGGTCTCTGCGTTCTTGACGGTTTGGGAGATGTCTTCTCGCGAAAAGAAGGTGCCCCCAAAGAAGCTAGCATGCCTCAGATTGGCCACCAGCAGCATTAGATCCTTGCGGTTGTGTGGGTGGAAGAAATAATCCTGGTCAGTGCGCTGCGATGTCACGGCATTGACGATGATGTTCATGGCGAACAGGTTCAGACATAGCCGATCCTGATACGACCCGTCTAGATAGACAATCTTCTCGCGGGTCTCGGGGAGAGATTCGCCAACGGTCGGCTGTCTGTGCCGGATAATCAGTGAATCTAGCGTCGCTCTGAGACAGTCCTTTCGACCATTGCTGCGCCGCGAATGCTTCGGTTGGAGAACGTAGACGGACCAGTCGGCTGGCTTGTCGCCGTAGTCGGTGATGGTGTTCGCCCACGGCCTCGCTCTCAGGTATAGCGTCGTGATATTCCCGATGCGCTTTAGATCCTCTTTCTCCTGCTCGTCCGAGAAATCAGCCCGTCGTGGCCGCGATCCGCCTGGACTCTGGTCGACGCCGAAGAGGCCCTTGGCTGGCGTTCCCGAGACCACCCAGCGAGCCGAGAGCTGCAGACTATCCAACGTGTTTAGGAGGTTGCTCTTGTACGATTGTGTCGAGCTGCCGATTATATGACCCTCGTCAATGATACAGCGCTTGAAGCGGATGCTCGTCAGAGGGTGGTCAGTAGCGCCGGTAAGCCGCAGGCCCTGAAACGAGTTGTGCGAGAACAGGATGATATCGACCTCGATGAGCTCTTCGGCGGGCGGCACCTTCTTTTTGCCCGTGATGACTTCCATGCGCAGGCTGCCAGGAACGGTATGCTTGGCAACCTCGACCTTCCACTGCTCTATCAGGTTTCCAGGCACGACGACAAGCGTAGCGTAACTGAGGTAGACCTTCCTGTCGGGTCCCGCTGCAACTGGACGCCGGGTGACCTTTGTAGGTTCCGGCATCGGCATATAGTAGTAGCCGGGGTTCCGTTGGAGGTATTCTCTGCAGTTTTTGTAGTCGAGCTCATAGTGTCCATTTGTCCCGAACCAAGGCTTCCAGGGCAGTGCGTTCATTGTGATGGCCGCGGCAGCCATGTCTGCTAGAGAGCCGACTTTCCGTCGCGTGACCTGGCGTCCACGGCGGATTTCTGGGACCTGGGACGTCTGATGTTTCGTCGCGAGGATGAGAGCAAGGCAGATTAGCGTCTTTCCGGCGCCCATCTGCTCGGCCAGGATACCACCCTTGACGCCGTCGTACTGCCGCGGTTCAAGCAGACCGAACCCGTTGACCCGGTCATAGTACCAGGGCTGCCCGTTCTGGTCGGGCACTTTCAACAAACGTGGATCCAGAACCCGGTACGGCTGGCTCTCCCTTTCCAGCATCAGTGCCGCCGACTGCCGCTGGTAAGGCCTGAGTTCCGTCTTCAGCCCAACCACCTCGTCACCAAGCAACTCGTGCGCCGCGTCCTGGGCGTAGTGGTCTTCAATCCGTGCCGGCCGCGGGTTTGGCTCGGGGATGTTGTTGAACATGGCGAGGAGAGTCTGGTCCTCGTTCTCTCCCACGTCGTCATCATCGTAGGTCGCAGGAGGGGTGTTGCCTACGCTAGCGTTTCCCTCCCATGTGTCCCTCGCGAAGTCGAGCTGTTCAAGCAGTCGGAGCCTCGCCTGTCTCAAGCGCCCGTCCGATCGGTCAATCTCCCGGTGTTCAATGTCATCAGGGAGTAGATAGACTCTCAGGATGCATTGTGCGGGATCATTTAGACTCTGCCGGATGGCCAGCTCAATCCATCGTTTCTGGAAGAGCTGCACGTGGGCTTTCGGCAGAGAGCCGAGGACGAACCGTTGTGTCTCGTCTGGCAAGGGCCGATACTTGGCGAGGCTTGGGTCCGGGGCATATGGCTCCCCGGGCAGCTTCTCGACAACAAGTCGCGACCACGTCCGAAACTCAGGCGCATTCCACAGGGCTGGTGGGATCCTGCTGCTTGATAACCTGAGGGGGACGCATCCCACAGGTATGCAGCGCCGGACACGATGTTTCCGTCGGCCCATGATGGAGGTGCTGTGATCCACACCTACCTGCAGGTAGGATAGGCAGGGGCTGGCTTCAGTTCAGGATGAGAAGACGGGGACGGAAATCCTGGGATGGCAAGATGCGAGCGCGATAGAGGCTGGTGTACGCATCAAGCCCGAGTCTTCGGGACAAGAAGCAGCCACGCAAGGCGCAGAGACAGTCAGCCCTGTCTTCAGGGATACCATGCATGCAACTGCATCGACCCCTAGCGACGTTTACCAGGCAGAGGCTGAGGATTCGCCGTGCACTTTTGGCCGCGAAAAAGAGGTTGAAGTTCGGAGGTTCTAGATAGTGGATCCACCTGTCCAACGGCTAGCGTGGGGCATCCTGACCCCCTGCTTGTCTTTTGTGACCCGCTGAGATGATCTCAAGTTGAGGCTGAAAGGAGTGCGCCACATCACCATGACCACCCGTCAACTTCTCAAGTGGCCATCCGAAAGTATAATCAGACATTGGTTAGGAACAGAGGACGGTGTTTGTTCTCATTATCCTGTCGGCAGCAGGAGACGGACTACTAGACTTATTGAACCCCTCGATGTTTGGTTTGGAGTTGACTGCAACGATACAGACCAGTCCTTCCCTTCAGCGGTGACGGTGTCATATCGCAGTTACTTGAATCGCGCAGCGTCAAGTCACAGAAGGATTGGGATTTTCAGCTTGCCCATATCCTCAAATATGCTATAAGATCAGTATATCATTTTGCGGCTGGCCCAAGATCTGCATCTCCGTCAAAGATGGTACCATGCGTCTCCATAAGCATACTTTAGTGAAGAACGGCAGAAGACTCAGGTTATTCGACATGTCCAGGGCTGTCATGCTGCTTAGTTCATGTTGGAGGGAACAAACGGCCCAAGCTCGCTTGACTAGGGGGTTCCCGTGTTTTGGTTGAAATATCAAGCTCTGTTGTCGCGGGACGCGACATCCTTGGGCTCCACCAAAATCCCGATACCTCACCAATTTTGGCCTCGACAACTTCTTCGTCAATGGCCCGGAACGTGAATGAACAGAAGGTCATCATCGACGCCAGTCTTCCTTTGGCGAATGCCGTGTCTCATCGAGGTCCGCCTCGGCAGCAAATTCCCGTACCGTCGAGTCACTGATGTCAAGGCGACTTGCTCGTCATGACGCCCATGGGAGCAGCGCACTTCCAAACGGTCGACGCGGCCCAGCTTCAGAATTGGAATCGTTTCAGCAACCTTTCGCCGGCACATGAAGAACTCTCGTGTCCTGGAAGGCAGTGACGACCGAGTAAAAGGGGCAAGAGGCCCTTGTCGCGCGTTGTGGTCGGCGATAGCTTCGTGCGGCAACATGCAGTATCGAGGTCTTGGCTTTGCGCGTTGCTATGCTTGGCCGCTTCCTCTGGCTGCAGGTGCTGCTCAGTCTCTTCTCGGCTGCTCGCGATTACATCCTTCTGGCCGATCCAGGACGCTTGGTTGAGCAGCCTGGTGGAAGAGAACCCACAAGGATGCCTCCAGACATTGCTTTGCTCTCTGGTCCATGGCCCTACTCTTCCGCCCGCGAGGCACCCACTCGACCAACGTACCTCAAAGGTCTCTGAGCAGCCGAGGATGCTACCGGACATGGCTGGGATCGCTCCCTACCAGGACCACTGATGTTCCTACGCCCAGGTCGAGGTACTTCGAGAGCAAGTATCTGGAACAGTGAACAGATGCTACACCCGGGTGTCACCCTTTGGTCGGCATCGGCGGACTACGCTATGGCGCTGGGTGATCGCCATGCTCGGCTGGGTCGGAATATGGCGCAAGTGCGGCCATGCCAGACTTCGCCATTCTCTGGTACGGTTGATAGCTGTCACGATCGCTACCGTTTCAGTTCCGACCATGTCTCCAGTCGATCCGATTGTCACGTTTCGACATACGTACCTACTCGTCTGGTACAGCGTGTTCGATCTTCTGCGTCCTCTGATTGCCCCCGCACTTGCGCAGCTTCCATTCGCATCGTTTCCTGTGCGATATGATCACCAGAGACACATTACCTGACCGAAACTCGAAACATACCTGCCGCAATGATCTGCCCATGACTCGATAATAAGTATGGTGTTCTGGATGGGGAACCGTGCACTCAGCCATGCAGGTGCCCATTGCCAAGCATTCAGAGCTCTCTGACTTGTCCGTGGGGTTTAAGCTCTTGTAAGCTGCTCAGGCCGCTTGTTGCAGTTCATTTCGCAGGCTCATCAATCACTTCAAGCGTACCACAAAGCTGTCCGAGTCGGTTTCCGCAATCAAAGCGCAACTTAACCGAGCAGTGGCCAAGTGGTTGAGCCGGTGGAGTCGCCCAGATATTGCCGATGGTGAGAGGGTCTACGTCGTCCTGCACTTTGTCCACGAGCAGGGATGGGAGCGTACTTCGCTAACCGGTGCTGCAACACCTGGATTTTGCTTCCCCTACCCTGGATATGCAACCCTTGCGGCGTCGTGAAGACACGGCAACAGGGTCCGGCATGACATGTGCGTCTGCGCGACTCCCGTCCCTTGCCATCCCGCCCCCTAACCAGCCTTGCGTGCCGTGTCTACGACATGCCATTCCCTGCCGGAACGGCCCATGGGTGGCAGGAACGGTTAGATATCGATCATATGGCTGTTGTGGTGGGATAGAGATACAGGTTTACCACACTTGTCGTGCTATCAAGCGGCTTGTGTGCGGTATATGAGTTACTGTAGCCTTACCTGCTGCATCGGCCCTCCAACACGACTTCACCAGGGCACAATATCCGCAACACCACTTCCTGCCCGTCGGTCAATGCATGAATTCCATACACCAGCCTACGCTTGCTATTTTCGGCCAAGCAAGCAGGCACCAGCGGCCCATCAACCCCACCTATGGATTCGGTGCTGCATGTGCTTCTTGTTGCGGTTCATGAGCTGCAGGTTCCTGCGCCACACAAGCCGCAGCACCGGAGGAATGTCCAAACGTCGTCGTAACTCTACGAGGACGATACCTGAAGGATACTTGCCAAACTCTGTGGATATGTATCGTTGATTCCTAACGGTCTTATCAGGACTGAAGAATGGGAGGAAGCAAGCGTTTCTTCACAGCACGTATCATGGCAACGAGGAAAATAAAGTTGCATGCGGAGGATCTCGGAGACACAACACACTCAGAGTCGGCATTCCCCCTTCGGCTAGAGCTACCATGACAGAGGTCGTCGATATTTGGAATGCACTCTGCACCAGAAGCGGCGACACTCCCCGTCTGGCGCCGTGGACGCGGATAACATCGCATCACGAGCAGCTGATAAACGCCCAATACCTGGTGCTGGAGGCTTGGGGTTTGTTCCCTTTTCGACCTCCCGCAGATATGAATTGCATTCTGTTATTCATGCATTGCCGTACTACAGACGCGCCGGCGAATCAAAGGGTCCCGGTACCCCGGGTTATTCACTTTGCTTCTTCCCCTCTCCTCGAACATCCTTGTCTGGTTCCGTGACGCCGGCCTCGGTACGGCCCTTTGTCGTCGATCGTACAGCTTGGGCCTCAGCATTCTGGGACAGAAACACCACCAGCCAGCACGAATCCTTGTTTCATCGCTACGTTCACACCGAGCCGCTAATGATGGGGGGTACTCGCTTCTGGAGGCATTGCTGGCGGATGGACGACCAACGAAACGATGGCCGGCAAGGTTCTTGCCAGCATAAACTCTTCTTCCCACCATACCAAGCTCGGAACATCTCTTTACGGTTAGAAATTGTTTCTCGACGATAGGAGGGAGGAGAGACCTTGATCCTGCCTTGGGACATCCGGCAACCGTGGTCACGAGTGTGGTTGCTGACGAGTAAACGAAGGCCCCCTAAAGAGGGGAGAGTGTCTTTCGCTCGCCGAGACTAGGACGAGAGCAGACACTCGAGAGAGGCTATAGCTCCAGGCTGTTATACTCCCACCCTCCTGCCTACTCTACGCTATCTCGACGCCTCTGACGAGCTCGTCCTACTCATATCATGGAAGACTCTCGGCAGCGGCAGAAGGTAAGCAAGGGTGGCGTGTGCGTCCCATCCGACACCTGCCGGGTTGGCTGGTATGGGGTACCGCCTCGCCTCCGCCTCTGGCCGTCCTGCCAGCACATCATGGTGTCATCGACAGCGGTGGAACCATGTTTACTCTCCCTCGACTCTCTACCCGGCCATGGTGTCCGGCTCAAGTCACTATAGAGGTCGGTCAAAGTCACCTTACCATTGACCACCCTCCTCCGGCTCGCCTGGCACTGCTACCAGGGTTCCAGATCTCGGCCTGCCCTTCCGCCTGGTGTTTCCGCGGACTCTACCTGCCGAATGTGCGCCACCACGATTACAGAAATACACCTCATCAACCACGTCCTTGTCATCCCACATTCGTCCCTGAGCGCGCCATTCTGGGCCCGGGACTCGGCGCCCCTGGGGGGGTGTAGTCTTTTCACAGCATACGATCCGACGGTGCCACTAGGATCTGACTCGCCCCTCGACACTCACTGACTGACAAATATATGGAAACGTGGGTGACTTGACAGTGTGTGTGTGTGGAGGCGAATGCGCAGTTGAAATGGCGCCGGTCGGCCAAAGGTGACTTCGGTCAAGCGCCCCAACAACTGAAAGCGCTCTCCTCCCCTTCCATGAAAGCCACTATCTGTTACGTCCACCAGTCAACAAGACCTGCTGACCACCAGTTCTGCCAAACGAGCCACTGGTCTCCCTACTGCTAGCTCCACTGGCTTTCACTCTCCGGTGTAGGCTTACACTGGCTGGGTGGCTGGCTGGCTGGCTGGCAATCCAGCCATTGGGCCTCCTGGTTCTTCCTCTTACCATGCCATGCCATTCCCGGAATATCTTGCCTTAGCACTGTGGAGTCATCATGTACACCTGCACCCTCCCCGTACGCAAGTCCATCCTGCCTCACCACACAAAGGGGCGAGAGAAGGAAGTACCCGGCCGATTCACTTCCGTCAGATTCATACCAAAAAAAAAAGCTTGCTAAACTCCTTGTCTATCACGATGCCCATACAAAGAACCGACGCTATGCGACGGGGCACCGAGATGGACTGATGCATAGCACCGCGCGCTATAGGGGACGCCGTAAGTGTAAGATCAAGGACATTGGACATCATCTTGCTCCTTCTCCTCTCGCCATGGGGACTGCGAGGAACTCCCCCGTGCTGCCCTTGGTCCGAAATTTCGCCACGATGCTGCTGCTCGGCGACCAAGACGTAGTCGCGCGTGATATAACCTCCATCTGGCCATGAACAAATTTCGATGACATGATTGGGAGGCCGTGATATATCCCCCTTCAACGTAAGTTGCCGACCTCATTCGGGCAGGGCAATCGTCTGATGCGGACTTGCCAACGAGGGAATTCGGAGGCAGACGAGGGATTACTACTGCCTGCTTAATATGACCACACTTAATGATCTCCTAGATTACCACCGCGAAGGCGAGCGCAAGTCTATGACAACTTTCATCTTAAAGCCCGGTACTCGTGGAGCCAAGGTGTCGAGACTGGCCCTCTTAAGGGGCAAGCAATACCCCCTTGCACACCTAGCGGACCAGGACCAAAAAGCAAGCCATGTAACCTGGACAGACAGATAGAATGTTTGGGATCTTGCTTTATTCGGCACATTCGACCTTATGTCTCCAAGTTGTAGCTACCCCGGTCCAGCATACAGGCCCGACAGATGTAGAAAACCAATACTTTGCATGGCGATCTATTCTATCTGGGGGTTTCCGCTCCAGTCGGCCTGAAAGCCGATCCCGCGTTTCAAGAGGCGTCGTGAGCACTCCCCTTGTGTCCTTCCCCCACCCCTAGGAATTGGCACACCACGCCGTTCCTTCGAGTGAGGCAGCTCTCTGCACGCATATTTTGCATTGCTCCCTGCCTGCCTGCCATTTGACCACCGCAATGGTTCCTACCAAGTCCACCCACGCGGTACACGCCGACAGTGGCCGTTTGTCTCTCCCGTATCATCCACACCAAAGCCCCCAAACCGAAGACGTTAAAACAGTCACTCCAGGACCCGTGGCGCCATGCTGGATATCCATCCCGCTTCCGAGAAAAAATCGATGGTTGAACGAGTGTTGCCCCCCACCCCAGTTCCCCTTCTGACTGAAAGCCCCTGAATTCGGATATTAGGTGTCGGAACCCTTCCCAGAGAGCATATGTCCTAGTCCGTCGACAAAGAGAATCCCTTCTGCCAGATAGCGACAAGAGAGTCGGGAGGTAGGAAATCCCACGAGAGAACCCCCCTTCCATGAAAGACATAACCCCCGGATACATATGTATGTTGTTGTTGCTCTCTTTGCGTGTCGTTAGTCCATCCAATTCCTTGCTGGTTGTTGTTGTTGTTGTCGTTATCCGCTTACATCCCAATCGTACAACAAGTACTAGACCCGTCCGTGACCCGGGGAATGAAGCCGCTCCGTAAGATATTGGAGGAGGAGTGCTGTTCCGGTCGGACCGTCACGTCAGCCGCACAGCGGACACTGCCCCGGCAGCATGATGTACCTCTCGTGCGGACCCTTGGAGCACGCGCGTTTCCTCGAGCCGTCGATGGACGTCCGGAAGAAGTGCGCGCCAGGGTCTACGCACGAGGTGTAAATGTAGTAGTTCTTGGTGAAGTCGCACATTGCGGAGAATATTTGGGATGTGCTTGATGCCTGCGAGGTGTTGTTAGGGGGGGTGTAGGATGAGGGAGGTAGTCGGACCACGTACGGGAGGCGAGGCTATGTCAAGTATATGGAAGGTGGCTTGTTGCCTGGTGCGTAGGTCTGTTGCCAGAAGGTGGTTGAGGTCTGGTGGAGATATTGGTGAGAGTTTAGTGGCGAGGTCCGTGATCATGAGTTTGGGGTGGTGGTGGTCAGAGGAGCAGGAGATGGCGAGCTTATATAGAGGTGTACGTCGTTGAGGAACGAAGCTCCATATATGGTTGATAGTAGGAGGAGTGGAGGAAGATGTCCTATCCCCGTGCACGTGTAGTTATAGATATAATAGTAGAGCGGTGATAATACAGGCTGGAGTACCGCACGTGGACCCGGGACCACCCTTGTCCTGCGGGCCAAGACAAGGGAATCAGAGAATAGTGGTCAGTCCAAGAGAAACCAAGACCAGGCGTAACAGGGAAATGCGGATGTCCTTGGTTATGGATTATGGATGTGTAACAATGATGGGGTGTGGAAGTGGCATTTAGGCACTGGAGACTGCTCCATCAGTTTCGTTGTTGCTGGCCGCGAGATAGTGATGTACCCAGATAGGTGTGTACATGGTTGAGGGAGTGGAGAGAAGGACGAAACCGTATCCTGACAGGAAATGATTGAGAGGGCGTGATATGTATAATATGTAGAGAGGGCAAACGGGGGCGACTTCGCCTGGGCAGGGTAAGGGGCCGCCTGTCCTACGTCTGAGAACCGCTGGGCGAAAAAGCTATGACGGGAAGGCACATCAGAGATCTGAAAGTTCCAACGCTCGGCTTGAACGGTCAGAATTTCGACACCCGGACTCGGATGGCGGCCCAAGGAGTGAGTGGGCAGCAGAGCATCGCACAGATCCCCTCTAAACCCCGGTCGTCGAACGTTAGGGCCGCCCATGCCACGGGTGGGTAAACGCTGGCGTGATTGCTTTTTCCTGGCGCTCTTCTTGGCCACCTAGCCGCTTTGGTACATTCTTGCGAAGTATCTCGTGCTGGTCTTCCTGTCGTGGATCTCGACACTTGATCCCTGCTTAGGGCGGTGCGAAGCAAACAACGGCTGTTGCACTTGTCCGCAAGGAAGATGCTGGTCGCGACGTCGGGGTACATCGACCGACGGTTAGAACTGCCGCGAATCACGATGCTGGGCTAGGCACTGGTCTGTTACCCTCCTTCAGCAACGTGTGCATGCTGCGAGGTAAATCTCTCCTGCGCTGCCATTGCCTCCACTCCACCACCACTGCATCAGTGCATCACTGCATCCTTTACCCCCCTTGCAGCTGGCCCAAAGCGGTAGGAGGGGTAATATACCGCCAGGGGCCTTAATTGATAGAGGGCGACAAGTGGAGGTGGGGTGAAACCCGCTGCCAGACTGCAACAACAAGAGTGACATCCAACATTGTGTGGAATGCAATTGTGACAGTCCTGATGCGCGAGGACAGGACAGGATTCAAGCCTTCCATAGAAACGACACAAAAGCCTCTTCGCAAAGCCCATGAGACGAGAGAGATGAGCTAGACCCGGGACAAAGCCGCGACAGGTCTCCACTGTGATCGACAGTCAAAGCCATCTCACCCCACCCCAGAAAGCTATGGCCCTCGATAGTGATAGCTCCCCGTTTCATAGCCGCTGGGGGTGGGAAGAGCTTCGAAATCTCCATTGCGGCAGCTGACATCTCCATATGTGATATGTGGGACAGCAATCTCGATATCGCACGAGCACTGCCAACAATCAGGGCCGTGCGATATTCGCATCCTCCGTTCTCACCTGCTCGTGCTGACATCATTCTTCCGGTTCTTTGTCGTTGCGCCGGTCCCGATACCTGGCCCTATGCGCCATCCTCAAAATAAGCTCGCTCCATGCCGCTTAGGCGCAGTACTGGGTGTAGATCCAGCGTTGCATTCAGAGTGCCTATGCTGCTCGGTTTCCTGCTACATATTCTCTGCGGGGGGGCCGGGCTAGATGTCCCCGTGGCTGTGAGGAAACTCGCATGTGGAGATCCTTTAAGCCCAGCTTCATCGACGGTAAGGGACCCGTAAGATCTGTGACGCGACCCTTGCTGTTTCCGTGAAGGACACAGATACTGCTTCATTTGGGGTCAGATCTTTTCGGCACATCAAGCCGAGTGTGGGGGTTGTGATGGCGAGCGAGATCAAGGACATTCTGCTCACGGACCACCTAAAGGGCAGTCGATGTCCATTCCGGCGCCGGTGACGCCTGGAGAGCCAATATGAAGACCCAGATTCCAAGGCTGGGGTGGTATTAACGGGCACAGAACTCGGCGGCAAGGTGACCCTTAGCCTGTCGATCGATCCGCTGGCATTGTGGTACCGTGGTACGCGGACATGTTGCGATGGATAGGTCGAGGATCGAGTGAGCCGCCTGGATTCGTCACCACAGCTTTGACCGTATATTTGGCCCTCGTAAGGCTCAACGCGTATTGTTCAGGT
>Ga0209127_100657_pt1 | contig 11919 bp, 12 predicted proteins | sample LakSupMetagenome_FD_187469 | JGI IMG/M metagenome (GOLD analysis project Ga0209127, IMG submission 187469) | Freshwater microbial communities from Lake Superior, Canada - Sta WM archaea (SPAdes) (version 2) | ecosystem: Environmental > Aquatic > Freshwater > Lake | place: Lake Superior, Canada...
GGCTGGAACGGGGCTTTTGGAGGCCATGGTAGATGGAGTTGTCGGCGAGGCAGAAAATGCATGAGCTGAAGGCGTTTCTCTGTTTCAGAGGAGCGGTATCCCAAGAGGTGACTGTTGTCAGGATTTAAATCATTTTGAGATTGTAAGCAGTCGCAGCCTTATCACGACGGGGGACGCAATCGTTCTGGTGAGCCTGCCAATCAGCAACTGCAAGTCAGCATCCTTCCCGTCTTACATGACCCGACGTCGGCGGCCGCGAGGTAGCGTTCAACTGCCTGGTCTCCGCCGTCGACTCGGAGTTACCGCGCCGAGCTCCGTGGTCATCGGACTTCTTGTCACAGCTGTCACGACAGGTAAGCCGGCCAGATCTGGTGTTCAGAGAGATCAACGGTAAGGCAAAATAGGCGTTGCACTGTCCTCTGACTCTTTGTGTGTATACATCATGCTGACCGCGCGTCAAAAGAAAGAAAGAAAGAAAGTCGTCTGACATTTTCGTTACTGGTAGGATATCTTCCTCCTATCCCAGATTGCAATCTCCCACCTTGACGCCCGACGTGTATTCCATCTATCATCCATCATGTATACGCCATGCCCGATAGTCACCCGTCTTTCCTCTAATGAAGGTAATTGAAGTTGACCGTATCAATCCTGGCGTAGCTCGGGTACGGCCCGAACAGAAACTCGAATTTGATGACAACCCTATCGGTCGAAGGCGTGTAATCGATATAGTTCTGGTTCCACACCCCAGCCGGCGCATCATGGGCATCGACCGTGTACACGGGCGCGCCATTGATCATCACGCCAATGAACCCGGCGTCGGCATTGGTGAAGAAGGACGCAAACGTCAGCTTGCACGGCACGTTCGCGGCGGCGTTGATGGTCTCGCTGATGATCCGGGCGCTGACCCCCATCTCGGGCGTGATGGGCGCCGACCTGGTGTGCACCTCGAAGGCCTTGGAGCCCGTGTTCCCCGGTGACACGACGCTGGCGCTCGCGGCCGTGTCCGGGACCTGGACCGTCCAGGAGGTCAGGCCGCACTCGAAGTCGCCGTTGGGGACGAGGCCGAGGGCCGGGCAGGGGGTCGCTGTAGGCGTGGGCGTGCAGGTCGGTCCGCAGCCGCACGCTGACAGGTACCTAGCGGGGGTGGTGCCGCAGGCGGCCGTTGCGCGGGTAGGGTAGTTGGTAGCGGTCGTGCCGCCGGCAGTTATCGTGGCACAGAAGGCGCTTGCGGTGGACCATGCTGCTGCTGACTGGCAAGGGAACAGGGCGCGATAGCAGCTGTGAAGTTGTTAGTCACGACCACATGGTGCAAGTGGGTTGCACGTACTTGTCGGCACCACATGCCGCAACGGCAGCGTTGGCTGTGGCCGCAGCCGCGAGGAGGGCGGTGATATGAAAGCCCCTGGTATACATGTCGTGGAACTATCTGGAGCTTGTTGAGCTGGTGTCGTGGTTTTTACCTGTGCATCAGAAACACTGCATGTCTGATACGACATGCCTGAGACTGCTCTGGGTTTTATAGGAGTGAGAAGCTGGTGTCTGTCAATACGGCTCCATGTCTTGAACCGGACAGTCAGCTGTGCGCCGCCAGCGATAGGTATGGCGCTGGACGTATGTGGATGGCAAGATCAGCTCATTGAAGCTTCAAGGTTGTGCTGCAGCGAGCGACCAATGGCGGTGGTTGTTGTTGACAGTGGCATGATGCATCTAAGATTAGACATAGCAGAAGGTGGCCATAATCACCGTTGAAAATGGTCCGAACACGAGCTTGCTACTGCATGGCGTCCCGGGTGGCTGCGTACCACGACGCTTATTTGACCTGGATGTGCTCCAAATCACCTGGCGTTCTGTGTGCGACGGGTGTTTCAGCAGGCGAAAAGACTCCCCACGCTGGAATACAACTTGACGTTCTCACAGTGGTAGAATGCCCCCCAGAAAGGGTCTGCTCGACTGTTACATCTCGCCCCAGCGCTGATCATCTGCTCTCCATTTCAAATATCGATGCCAGACCGCAGCTTTGTGACTCTCAGGCCGTTGGTTTAGAGCACATAACGGAAAGTTCCATATAGCGATAGAATACATTGAAGGTGCCCTGGCGCACTCGCAGCTCCCACGGTTAGGGTCAACGCTTATCTTTCTTGGACGCCGACAAGGCCCATCGCGTGTGCTTGACTGTACGACTATTTGCTATCGAGCGCCGCATGGGATCCCGCAGTCTCGGAAAGCTGGTGCTCTAGGAGCCCCAGCGTCGAATGAGCTCGTCTTGCTTGCCACGCCGACCTCGTATCAAGGTAACTTCGGAGTGCACCCGCTCCAGCTTCTTCCCCACGTTGGCCAACTCCTGATCAAGGACCCGTATGGAACCCTCAATCTCAGGATCAACAAGCTCGACCTTGCCGAGTGGGCTCTCCGCGAGGAGTGAGTCCCGCAGGAGCTGGTGTGCCAGTGAGGAGTCCTTAATCTGGGTCGTAGCGCTGGCCTCAAACGACTCCTGGACGTTGGCCGCAACGTCTGCAACTTTGGCTGTTCGATCTGCAAGTGCAGTCGCCAGAGCAGCGACTTGCGGATTGGAGATGGATGACTGAGCGATATCGCCAGCCTCAGGCAGTGAAAGCGCCAGCATCCGGAGCAACTGTTCTAAAGGCGTCTCGTCGGCGAGGATCCCGGTAGTGGAAGACCGTCTCCTGTTCCTCAACGCCTGCCCAGTCCGAAGACGAACAGGTGACCTGCTGCTGCCGTGATCGGAAGATTTGCGCCTCCTGGTTGGCGAGGCTCCGATTGTCGGGCGGCGCTTCTTCGCCGATGCTTGTTCGACTGGTGCGGCCAGTTCTGTCCGGCAGATTGCAGCCACCTGAGATGCCGCCATCTGGTGAGCATGAAATCTCTCCATACGAGAGCAAAAGGCTTCCGTTTTGCCCAACAAATAGTCCAGGCAGTCGCGTATCTGGGACAGTGTCAGACCACGATTCATCACACAGATGAGCTAAACTCACGTAGTCGATGGCGTGCGCTGTCTTGGCGAAGCTCTTCCCATTCCTAGACGTCAGAGATTTGAGCGCCGGTGCCAGATACTGCTGGTCGACAGACATCTGGGCAACCGGCAGAATCTCCGAATAAAGTGATTCCAGTTCATCCTGGACGGTCGCTAGATCCTCTCCCTGGGCTGCGTGACGACCATTGGCGCTCGAGGCTGCCTCGAGTGAATCGAGGAAGATACGATCGAGCCTCGTCCTGCACGCCTCGACGCTGTACTTGATCAGTCTGGCACACATGTCCTGCAGCTTCTTGACGTCCTCCTTCTCTTGTGGATCTTCAGTCTCCAGTTCCCAACCGAGCTTCTGTAGGCTTGACAGCAGCTTATCGTCAGCCACAAACAGCGAGCCAACGACTTGCCGGGTCTTATCGAGGGAACCGCTGCCATGCGAGTCCAGTTCAGAAAGCTGTAGCTCGATATCATGACATAGACCATCCACAGCAGACCTCAGAGCCTTGCGGTCAAGATCCAAAGCTTGCGAATACTCGAGGTCCAGGACTGCCCGAGCCTGGGCGTCTTTCGATTCGTTCTTGATCAGTCTAGCCAAGGCGTCCTGCTGATGCCTCAACGTCTCTGTTTGTTTGTTGATGGTGGCCGTGGAGCGGTTCAGCTCTTCGATAGCAGACTTGATGTCCTCATCCCGAAAAGACTGACCGTTTGCGGCATCAAGCGACGCGCCCAGCTGATCGGCCCTTCCAGACTTTTCCAGAGTCGAATACCTGGCGGCCAGGTCAGCGCCGTGGAAGCTTGGAGCGCCGAATCGAGGGACTTACTGCAGCAGTTCCTCGGCTGTCAACAGGGTGTCCGGAGTGAGATGCGCTGCTACCCATGCGGCCAGAGCGCCAGGCTCGTCGCGGTCCAGGACTGCCCTGACCCTGGCGGAATCGAAGGACGCGTCATAGCCCCGGATTATTGAAGATAAAGTCTCACCATCCATGGCGGGCTCCTCCCAGGGCCAGTACAGTACTTCAAAGAATCAGTCTGATCCGACGATGTGGAAGCAACATCCAACCATCAGATGGTCTTCCCCCGATCATGACCTCCGAGTTCAGTGTGTGTGTTGATGCCGCTGGGATCGCGTTGTCTTCAGTGGGGCAACGCAGGATGGCCCCACCAAAAATCATGAGCAAGGACTGGGAGGCCGGGCCAACCCCTGCGCCAAGCTTCGCCGTCCATACTGGGATCCACCTTCGACTTCACATTAAGGTACCACAGGAACCGAACCGAACTTCATGATTGGGGATTTGCAATGATAGAACGTGCGGCCACGTCATCTGGCAACGAGTTCAGGACTCTCAGGCAGGCGCATCCTTCCCGCCGCTTCTCACCATACCCGGTCCATGGATGGCCTGGGCAAGGATGGCGGAACGCGGGAACGAGAATGATCTTTCGGCCGTTGCTCAGGCGGACCAAACAAGACGCTCGAAGCGCCGAGATCAACACCGATATCTCGTTCCTACCCGTGTATTGAGCCCCAGCAGTCGAATCTTGGTCACTTATGCTTAAGGCAAGTTGCCAAGCTGGCAGCACAAACATGCCGTTGTGCCCAGGAGCTTCCCTTCACATTGTACCTGCCCCACAGAACTGTGCCTGCCACAAGGTGGAACCGCTGAACAGCAATGCCTTCCGGTTCCCAGCTCATTGCAATGCTCGATCCAGTCCTTCCGGTCAAGTGGCCCATCTTCTAACAGGACCATGTCCTTTTGGCAATACTGTGGTATATATTCCCCCATCTGGTGCGCATCTTCCGACGGCCCAAGCCGGCAGCCAACCGTTGTTCAAGCGCCGGAAGCCCGCATGTCCTTCGCCACAGCCCGCCGGCAGTGGAACAAACACTGACCACGAAGCTGTCTCTGTTGGGGCCCCTGCCATGTTTCGTTTGTCTGAGCCCTTCTGGGACGGCTGGGAAGTTTCAGGAGTCCATGCCTGGAAGCATCTCAAGAAAGCTCGGTCCATATTCCGCCTCCTTTCCCGGCACTGCTTCCCAAACATCGATGCATCGTCTGTCAGATCTGACAACGACCCTTAGCCCCGCCGTTTCCCGTCCCCTCCCCTGCTTCCCGTTGGGCGCCGTTTCTGCACGTGGTTCCTCTCATCGTGCTCGATTCGGCATTGGCCTAACTTGGCTTGGTAGACACTGCGCCAACCCTGAACATGACTCACCCTCCAACCATCCCGCCAGTGTGGTTTGGGCCCAAGAGCAAACAGAGCCGCATCCAACGCCCCAAATACCCACTGTTTTTGGTCCGCTTAGACATATCCCGTTGAGATGTCATATATCGGAAGTTATGCCGACGATTGTCCACCCTCGGGCTTTGCTTCCGCCTCCCGTCATCAGATTCCAATTCCTTCCCAGGCATGTTGCATATCAGAGACCATCACAACTGGGACACAAACTTTTAGGCTGTCCGGCCGTGCGAGTCTTGTCTCGCCTGCTCACAGCCTTGTGTTGGCCCGTGCCTGGATTTGGTGGTTCCTCTGTTTGACTTGAGATATGCGGGACAGTGCACGCCAGTTGCGTGTTGCTCCTGGACGAAGTACCGGCCCGAAATAGGTCCCTTTTTACACCGACTTGCGACCTGTCAACCTATGATATCACTCTCTCAGCCCGTGGCCGGGCCACTCCCCGTGCAAACGAAGCTTCCATCGGCTGCAAATCCCCTATGCTCCGTTCCATAGCTTCGTACACCTTCGCATATCCAGTCCGGCTTGCTGTACAACTGCTGCGGATCAGCGCTGGTGGAGACGAGACGACGTAAATATCCGTCCGCCTCAATGAGGTTTACCAGCAGGAACCGCAGTCGTGATCGCAGTGCATGAGGCGGGGGATACAGGAGCATGTAGTTCGATGCGGTGACCACATGGAACGTAGGCATGGAGCTGCTCTGTCTGGACTGGCTCGATAAGTACAGCAGCTGCTGCAATATCTTCTGCTCTGGTCGTGTCTTGGTTTCTGAGACTTAGCCCTTTCAAGACCCTCACCAGGCAGTGACCATGATATTCTTGTGTCCCCTGCCAGGCGTCGTTGCCAACATCAGGATGTTATCCAAGCACCACCAAGGTTCCATAGCCAGAATCGCACTTGGCCTGAAGGCGATAGCTCTCGGCTTGCTCGCCCAGCTGCTGATGTTCGGCCTAGAGATGGCCATTGAACTGAGCTCATTTCCCTTTCCGGCGTCTATACTAGCAATGTTTGTGCTGTTCATATGTCTACTGGCCTTGGGCTGCTGTTGGAAAGGGTTCGAGGGCTTTTACACACATCATTTGCGACAACCGGTGAGCTTGACTCGGACTCGCCCCCTGATTAGCCGGCCACCTTATTATCTCGGAGCGTTGCTGACTCGCCGGGACTAGGCGAATCTCGTCAATAGGCACATGTCAATAGGCTTTTCGGTTCCTATCGTCATGCTTGCTCGTGGGCCGGTCGCGTCGGGTGACACCATAGCCAGAATCATAGCATGTTTCAGTATGTGAATCAAAATGGCAGCGTCTAAGACCATTACGTGCAATACTGACTGACTTGTAACGTCGAATAGTCACAGCATGCGTTGTCTCAACAAGCGTGGTCTATTTCATGGCCGTGTGCTCGCAGGAGTTGCTGCGCTTATGCAGTCGACACATCACCTCACACCGACGGTGTCCTCGACATGGCGACGAGGAGGCAGGTTTCCACCATAAGGACGGGAGTTCTACTGGTCGCATTCTCGGCGTGATCTGTGCTAAACTGCCAGTCTCCACCTCCGATGTTTCTTCGACCTCCAGCGTTAAGGACCTTGGCCAGCAGACGGATAGAGAAGACGCAGTAGGTCCCGTCCAGGGACTCGAGGGACGAGATACACCGTCACCAGCAGAGAAATCGGAAAGACCACTTCACGGGCGAGCAGCTGTCTGGGCGCTCAACCACCCCCTTCTCATATGCAGCTCGTTCTTCACCCTCATAATTTGCATCCCCGTCAGGTACAGCATTGGCCTCGAAGAACCACTCGGCGTATCCCTCCTCCTCGCCCTCTGGTCGACAACACAAACCCTCCAAGCCAGCATCCGCACCAGCACCCTCGCACTTCCCCGCCTTCTTCAGCCCAAACTCCGCATCGCCCTCTCCGTCACCTGCAATCCCGTCCTGTGGACCGCCATCGGCCTGATATCCTACGCAGCCGCAGAAAGCCACCGCAGCCACCGCCCCGTCGGGGCCGTCCTGTCTACCCTCGAGCGCAACACGACCTTCACCGACCTGGTCATGCACCGCAGCAGCCACCCCGACGGCTCAAGCGCATACATCGACTTCCGCGTCCCGATCTCCGACGCTTCCGCCACCCACTCGGCGATCGCGGCCGGCGACGTCGCCAACGCGATCCTCTCCGCGGGACTGGTCTGCTGGGGTCTCAAGCTCTGGGAATATCGCCGGCGGCTGCTCTCCAGCGCGGGGTTCACGATCCTGCTGGTGTCGTGCGCCACGGCGCTGGCGAATGTGGTCCTCGGACCGCTGCTGGCTAAGGGGGTGCTGGGACAGCATAGCCGGCCCGGTTATGACATGGCGTTTGTGGCTAGGACGGTCACGCTGGCGCTGGGGGCGCCGGCGGTGGAGAGGATCGGGGGCGATGTCGGGCTGAACGCGGCGATGGTCGTGGTTAATGGGATTGTGTGCCAGATGGCGCTCGGGTTGGGAGTGGGGAAGTGGTTGGGGAGGGTTATGGGACGGGTTGAGGGGAGGGTTGGGGAGTTCAGGAGACGGGCTGGGGTTTGCTGGAGGAGAGCGGACGGCGAGGGAAGTCCCGTCGAGAAAGAGGCAGAGGTGGTGGACGGCAAGGCCGGTAACGGTGTGCTTCCACCATCAACAGCAGCGCCGCCTGACGGTCTTGCACATCCGGACCACGACCGTCATAGCCCGCCGCACTCTCCCGCGACTATAACCACGACAACCACCATAGCCGCGGGCATAACAATAGGCATCAACGCCGCTGCCATGGGAACCGCACACCTGTACGAGGCCGGATCTGTCGCGGCGCCTTACTCTGCGCTAGCTATGACGGTCTTTGGCGTCGCGACCGTCGGGCTGACCATGATTCCTCAGCTGGGTGGTTGGATTGCTGCTAGAGTGCAGTAGAGACGGACTCGGGGAAAGAAAAGAAAAAAAAAGGAATGTGTGTCAATGTGTCATTGGGACGGTATGAGATAAGGAGAAGGTGGCTGAAGACCTGGTTGGTTACGAAGTGTGTATCTGGTTTGGCCTGGAAGCAGAGGGAAAAAGTCCCGGGGCAGGAATCCTCGGCTGGCACGATGCTTCATTATTTATGCTTATTGTTCATGGAAATACCCTTAGAAGCTTGGCGCTGGCCGCAAGCAGGATACATAGAATGATATACAGGAGGGCACAGCCACACTGTAGGACGGACAAGCCTGCAGAAGATATTTTGAGGACACATGTACTCGGTCAATCCCAGGTGTGGCCGGGAATGAAAATCAAGGTGAAGCTGCTCACCGAGCTTACCTAATGGCTTTCTCGGTGAGCAAGGTTTAGCGCGACAGACTTCGTCCGCATGCCTGAGTCACAGCTATGGATGGATGTTCGAGGTCCTGCAGGAGGTCTGTCACTGCAATCGCATTGTGGGAATCAGGAAGGAATTACCTTGAAAGTCTTGAGAGTCTCGAGTCTCCCGGGAATATCCTCCCATGACTCATTCTCTGACGCTTTTTCCGCGTATTTCTTCTTCTCTTGCTGCTGCTGCTGCTGCTGCTCCAGCTCCAATCCGTTATCGACAACTTTTTTCCTCTCGATCTAGACTTCAACCCCACCTCTACCACCCCACCAACGTTAACAGTCTTGTCGCTCCTAGACACTACTACAGTCAATCCCACGGTAGAAGAGTTGCTGTTCCACGAGATTGTCCATTTCCAATTGCTCAGGGACGGCAGTACACAACGAGGACCACCACAACCACAACCACAAACATGGCCGAAGAGCTGGCGGCCCAGGTCAAGGGCCTGTCACTCGACGACCTCTCGGCGAAGTATCCCAACTGCCATCCTGCCATTAACCCCTTCGATCTCTACCGGGGACACCTCGCCAATGTCCTACATGAAGTGACGGGCGTGGACCACAAGATCATATACCCCAACCTGCAATGGACGTCAGGCCTGGACAAGGGCGACATCATCCTGGCGGCCCCGTCCCTCAGGGTCAAGGGAAAGAAGCCCGACGAGCTCGCTAAGGAATGGACCGAGAAGGTGCGCCAGTCCTCATCTATACGCCCTGCATTGGCCGACTTGCTAACGAATACGTCACCCAGTTCCCCGAAGACCCTCTCTTCCAACCCCCGACCCTCGTGAACTACTTCATCAGCTTCTTCCTCAAGCCCGCCCCTGTCACCAAGGCCGTGCTGCCCATGATCCGGAGTCTGGGCTCGGAGTACGGCGCGAACAAGTTCAACGGCCTGAGGGATCCGGCGGATCCCAGCAAGGGCAAGAAGCGGATCATTGTCGAGTTCTCGTCTCCCAACATTGCGAAGCCCTTCCACGCGGGCCATCTCCGAAGCACAATCATCGGCGGTTTCCTCGCGAATATCTACGAGGCATCCGGCTGGGATGTCGTCCGGATCAACTACCTCGGCGACTGGGGAAAGCAGTACGGCCTGCTTGCGCTGGCCTACGAGAGGTACGGAGACGAGGAGAAGCTGAAGACAGACCCCATCAACCACCTGTTCGAGCTCTATGTCAAGATGAACGCGGATATGACTGCCGAGAAGGAGGATATCGCCAAGGAGAAGGCCGCGGGCAAGGATGTCACGGAGCGGGAAGCCAACAGCCTCGACGAGCAAGCCCGCCGGTACTTCAAGAAGATGACGGACCGCGACCCGGATGCCCTGGCGCTGTGGAAGCGGATGCGAGATCTGAGTATTGTGAAGTACAAGGAGACGTATGCCCGGTTAAACATCCACTTCGACGAGTACAGCGGCGAGAGCCAAGTCTCGGAGGAGGCGATGGAGAGGGTGGCCAAGGAGATGGCCGAGAAGAAGATCTCGACCGAGTCTGAGGGCGCCATGATTGTCAACTTCGCCGAGCTGATCCCAGGAAAGGAGGGCAAGCGTCTGGAGCGGCCCATAGTGCGGAAGAAGGACGGCACCGCTCTGTACCTCACTCGGGATATCAGCGAACTTCTGGGTCGGTACGAGAAGTACCACTTCGACAAGATGATCTACGTCGTCGCTTCGGCCCAGGACTTGCACCTGAAGCAGCTATTCAAGATCATCGAGCTCCTCGGATACAAGGACATCGCAGACCGGTGCCAGCACATCAACTTTGGCCTGGTTCTGGGCATGAGCACGAGGAGGGGCACGGTCAAGTTCCTGGACGACATCCTGCGGGACGTGGCCGACAAGATGCACGAGGTGATGAAGAAGAACGACGACAAGTACTCGCAGGTGGAGGACCCCGAGGCCACGGCCGACATTCTTGGTATCAGCAGCGTCATGGTCCAGGACATGAGCGGGAAGAGGATCAACAACTACACCTTCAACATGGAGACCATGACCTCGTTCGAGGGCGACACCGGTCCATATCTCCAGTACGCCCACGCCCGCATCTGCTCCATCGAGCGCAGGGCGGCGCTCAGCAAGGAGGAGCTGGACTCGGCGGATCTGTCGCTGCTCACAGAGGCGCACGCCGTCAACCTCATCAGGCTGCTCGCGCAATGGCCCGACGTGGTCCAGACGGTGCTCAAGACCTACGAGCCCACCAACATCCTGACCTACCTCTTCAAGATGACCCACGTCCTGAGCGGTAGCTACGACCACCTGAGGATCGTGGGCAGCGAGCCCGAGATCAAGAAAGCGCGTATGGCGCTTTACGATGCCGCGCGGATTGTGCTGTCAAACGGAATGAGGCTGCTGGGCCTGAACCCGGTCGAGAGGTTTGTCCACGCCCGATTCTGCCGACACTCCTCTGAACTATGCTAATGTCTTCACGCAGGATGTAAACCCTTGCGGTTCTGAATAACCTGTGGCGTTGTCGCGCAGTCTTACTGAAGGCCGGTCAGGGCCAGGGCTGGGCAGCGCTAAATCGATGTGTCCTGTCGGTGAGCGAGTGCGTTCGTCGTTCATACTCTGACCGGGCACAGGGAAAGCCCTGGCGACCTACCATAGTTGGAGCATGATCCAGGAAAATTACTCCTGGCTCAATGAAAAGCGGATGACTTAAGACTACATGCTGAAGATTCGGTGCCTTTGCAGCCTTGTGGCCTTGTCAGGTGCTTCTCAGTGACATCTACGCTTATATCTCGGATACAGTTCCGGACATCCGTCTATCTTCTCTGGGCCTGGCTTCCGTCGCATCAGTCCGAACTAACAATCCCAGGCAAAAGGGCCCTACTGCTCGGGTACATCCGCTCGCCCCCGAAGTTCCGTGAGATTGGACAAATGGCGGCTCGGAAAGCCCGCATATCCTTCCCTGCATGACTGAAACTTCTGAGCGGGCACACTTGGCGGGGACCTACCATTGTCTCCTGCACTTAGACCCTTCCATCACTGGCGCTGCTAGACTGCCGTTGGGTCTGCAATGCTTCTGAGTGCTTCAGCTTGACCGACCCTGACTTCGATACCAGCGCTTTTGCAGGACCAGTTCGCATCATCACTGGGTATATCGCCATATCCATACACGAAACATTAGATGCTCGGGCTTGAACTACCGAGGGACAGCTCACTGTCTGTGGACTTCGGCCTGTTTTCCCTGTCCCGTCTCTTTCACATCCAGTCTGATCCTTCTCGGTCTGTTCTAGCGGCCCATCCAACGTTAAACCAGACCGAAGCTCGGCGCAAGGCTCAAGCCGAGCCCCTGCACCTTGGCGACTTCAGACCTGCATGAGTCTTGCATATGCACCTGTACCTGGCCTC
>Ga0209127_100658_pt1 | contig 11902 bp, 16 predicted proteins | sample LakSupMetagenome_FD_187469 | JGI IMG/M metagenome (GOLD analysis project Ga0209127, IMG submission 187469) | Freshwater microbial communities from Lake Superior, Canada - Sta WM archaea (SPAdes) (version 2) | ecosystem: Environmental > Aquatic > Freshwater > Lake | place: Lake Superior, Canada...
TAATCCCTGCTTATCCATTCCCAAGCTCTTATGATCTCGGCCAAAAAGAGCAAAACTCGAGTCTTCGTTTTCCTGTCATCCTTCATAGAAGTCCCCCCTCCACCACCATTACAGGAAGGCACCAGGAAAATGACACTGACCCCATTAATGATACCGCGACGCAAAACTAAATCGAGTTCCGATGATGCCTGTGTCTGACAGTCAAGCCGGGGACGACATGGACCTCTTGATCCAGACTTCTAGGCCGCAGCAGCGAGCAGACGGAAAAAGGGTTGCTCAGCCGAGGAGCGCGATGATACCGCACAAACCAGCCAAGACCGCTCCTCCCGCCTTGGCGACGTGACCGGCCGAGGCGCCGCTCGACGCCGTGGCGCTCGCAGACGGATGAGAGGTCGTCGTCGCGGTGCGGGAGCCCGAGGCGGTGCCGGACGAGGAGCCGTGGGAGGCCGACGCGGACGTGGTGTGGCCGATGCCGGTCTCCGACGACGGCGACGACGAGGGGGAGCCGGTGGCGGTGACGAGGGTCGATGGCAGGCTCGTGGTCGTGGTTGTCCAAGAGGTCACCTCGGACGCGGTGGGGGATGCCGGGATCGGGTTGGTTGGCGTCTCCGAGAGGGAGCTGGACGACGATGCGGTGGCTGTATCGGTGCCCGGGGTCCAGCCGCCCGGGGTCTCGGAGCTGGAAGGCGCGGTCACCGAGACGGTCTGCGAGGTGGTCGATGTCACGGACGTGGTGCTCAGAGAGGTAGCGGTCTGAGACTCGGAGGCCGGCGGGTACGGTGAGTTGGAGACCGAGGCAACCGACACGCTCGGGGTAGAGGCTGGGACGCTCGAGAGGGTGACAGTCTGGGTGACCGGATAGGACAGGGTGTGGTAGATGGTGACGCTCACGCCCTCCTGGACGACGGTCTCGGGCAGGACGGAAACGGCGCGTTCGGCGATGACGTGCTCGTCGACGACGGGGGAGACGGCGTCGTGGTTGACTGTGGTCGGGAAAATGTCACCACCAGTTGGAGTGGGAGCAGGCGTGAAGAAGGGGAAGGGAGTGTTACTCTTGCACTCGGGCACCCACGTGGGACAGTCCGAGAGAGTCAGACGCGGCGTGGCCCCGGTGTCGTCGGCGGCCACCATTGCGGCGAGCCCCGCGACGGCGACGAAGGTGATGATCTTGGCTAACATCTTGTCGATTGGATGGCTTGGGTATTGGTATTAAAGATGAGACGATGCTATACCCGTGGTCAGAATGTGGATTGGCTTGGGAGCTTGGAGGATGTGCGGAATCCCCGCAGGCCCAGAAAGACTCGCCGAAGAAAGACGCTGAGCAAGCCGGCGGGGGGATCACGCAGCAGTAGATGGCACACGCGGGCCTGCTTGGTGGATGGAGATGTTCTTTGCTTACCTGGATGATGGAGTACAGTTGTCGTGGATGCGGGGGCTGAGTTTGATGGTTCTGAAGGTGCAGTGGTGGGAGTTTGGGGAAAGAAAACGAAAGACTGTGGGAGAGTTTTGACGCGTAGCGAAAGTGGTGGCGGTGGAGAACGGGCGGAAGTGAGTGAAAGAAGTAGAGGGTCGAGGACAAGTTGAGGAACAGTTGAGGAAGAAGTGAATAACTGGTTGCCCCGTGACTTTCAACTTGCAAAATATACCCACGGGCCACAGGGCAGAGAGAGCGAAGGTAACCTTACGCGGCGTCTAACTTCAGAGACCTGTCGAACGACGACGATAGGATACGATGTTCCACATATCAACAAGCCTATATCCGGCTCGCCTCCGGTCTTCTTCGGGGATGTTTGCCCTCTGCTACCTACCTAACCTTAATTTCCATGAAAGATGCATTTGCTGCGATGCATGAACCACATCTTGCATGGGGATTTAAAGGAGAAAGTCGGCTGCGATACCTCAGGTAGCCGGTGCTTGTGAGGGCATTCGTCGGTCACCACACTGGCTAGATCGATCCACGATACACAGGCATAGAGAGATCCGAGTCAGGGCGTGTCACACTACAACGGCCGTGCCACTTGAGCGTTTCGAGTGTGATGTGGCAAGTTAACTGCCTTGTGTGATGCAGACGGATCTACCGGTTGATGTTTCCGTCTTCCCAGCCCAAGCCGCGGACGGTTACATACGTCCAATGCAGGCTGCCGACATTGCGGACTGGTAGACTTACCGATAATGCAGGACATGCTGTACAGGAAACGAGGTGGCCGGAGAAACAGCTCGACACAAGCGGAGAGGCGGGAAGTAACTGGTATTGTAGATGCCCGCTCCGTTTGTTCCTGGTCAGAATCCTGTTAGACACCAGCCGCCACCAATTCCCCTGCAGGTAGACGATTCTTCATCTAGCACCATCGTTGGAGCAACTTTATCTTAGAATCTGTATCTACCAAATGGCTGAATCTAGTCCATATCTCGACTCGCAAGATCAGCCCGTACACCGACCGTCATGGTACACAGGATGCTGGAAGGAGATATTCCTCGATGTAAAAAGCACTAGCCGGAGTACGAACTCGACAAGCAGACGTCGTCAGTCGAATAACAGGAACGTCACGTTGAAGAAGGAACGCGAGGATGTGATCTGGCCAACAAGTCGTTCTTGGCTGGTACGAAGTTTCCCAGACTTGCTAGTCCTCATTCCACCATGATGAGCTCCATGGCCCAACATGGATATCACTCACTCTAACTCTTCAGTTTTCCCCATGCTTTCTTCATGCGTTAAAGCTGTCCCAGACCCCGAGCAATGGAAATATTCAAGTCTTATGCGCCAGTAATCTATAGTCCTGCGCCTGACGATACCATCATCAGCAGTACGGGTGCAATCCCGCCTCTAGGTCATGGTTCAGATGTTCTGTAGCAGGTATGGGAGAAGCGGTTGTTGTTGGGCGTATGAGATAGTGTTCAATGACATCTACGGTGTACTGTGGAGTTCAAGTCGTCTCTCTTGACAAGTTGACATTGGGTCTCCAGCTTGAACGACGCCGCACGCTTATCCAGCTCCTCGGAAATACGCGTGATAGTCAAGGCCATACAGTCCACGGGGTTGACTCGCTGACTGCCAATTCACGACGCCGTTTACCCCATATCCCACCATCACTTGGCAGTCTCCTCCGCCCCGCCTCCGGTGCCCTCCGGACCATCTTCCATGGCTGATGTAAGTGCGATAGTCAGCCGAGAAGCGAGAAAGGTCGGTATAGCGGTCCGCTGGGTGAGAAATAGTTGCTCTACCGGCCCGATCCCCGCCGGCGGTACCTGTCACCTGTCCATGTAACGTATGTGAATCGTGTGTCGTTGGTCGCCGCGTCTACATGAATCATTCCAGAACGGTCACGTGGTTAGCTCTTAGCAATGGACGTCTTCGAGCTCTCCTGAACTTCTTTCCTCATCCCTGACCTGTCGCAGCATCCCCGCCCCTTCATCATCAAGCGTTATGAGCGCCGACCACACTCAGATACTCCGCTCGGTCGGATATCTATGCGATGAGTGATTCTGGTGCGTTTTTCCAGCACACAATCTCTCCTGCAAATGCTGATCTTTCACTGCCCAGACGATGAGCGCGACTATCCCGTGGTCTTGTCTCGACAAGGCAGGGCAATAGTCACAGAAATCGGCCGAGGAGTCATTTCCAAGAAAGGGCGGCGAGTCACAAGAAACGAAGCAGCAGCTCTGGCGCTCGTCAAAAATCGAACCACTATTCCAGTCCCAGAATTGTATTCGGCGTCAATTTTCCCGAAAGATGGCACTGAGCACGGTTCTCTTTTCATGGAGAAGGTGGAAGGAACCCCTCTTCAGGGTGTCTGGGACGGATTCGACGACTGCACCAAGTCTCGGATATGTGAAGCCATATGGCGATCGTGGACCAGTTGAGGCAAATCCAAAAGCCCTCGGCTTACTCGATGCTCTACCAATGCGGCGTTGATGGATCCGCAAGCGAAGACGTCCTCATCAAAGAACTGCATTCAACACAAGCGCCCATCGTGGACGACGATGCATTACGAGCAAGAATCTATGAGCGCTACATCCACTACAACGGTAGATTGTTTGAGGACACACTGCAGAGCTACGAACTGTACGATGAGCAGACGACCACTGTACCTCGTCACTTACGACCGAGGAACGTACGCCACCACGGGAAGGGATGCTACTTATGTGAGGCGCATTCAGAACATCTCCAGATCCATGTCGGCATCCGCTTCTCTTGGATACTCCGGCATAATGTTCTGGACAATCTTCTCATCCACCAAGGCTTACTCCGTGCCCCGTAGATCGCTTTCCTATACTCCCACCATTCGGGCCAGAAGCCCGCCATCTCCCGGTCCAGGATGCCGGTAACGTGCCCTGATGCGCAGTCGACAAGAATATTCTCCCACGAGACATCGGCATGCGCGAAGACTATGCCGCTCTCGTCTGGAAGCTGCCTGCGATACACGGCCGCCAGCTCAGGCCGCGGGCAATCCTTGACCGGACGCACAAGGAAGTCGTGGGAACTTGCTGACCGCTGCGAAAGGTCCACAGGTAGCAGTGTTGCTTAACCGGTGGTCATATGCGGGCCCTCCAGAGCACGATCCGATCCATGCCACGCCATCTGGACGAATATCATGGAGTTGCTTGAGGTATGATTTGAGCTGGTGAAGCGTCTCCGTACGAGAGCCTTCGCTGGCCATGCTACACCCAGCTGGTCGCCAGGCAGTCGCTCCATGAGTATCCAGCCGTCTTCGTGCTCATCCTTGCCGAAATTCGTCTCGACGACTCGCGCCACGGGGGTGGAGGTGCAAGCCCGCACATATTCCATAGCCTCGACCTCTCTGCGGAGCCGGAATGTCTGGCCCTGCTTGCGGATGGTCACAGGAGTCGCATCCTTGATTCGGGACGAACGTGCTGTTAGGCGATGTCGCGGTTGAGTGTGTCGTCGGCATTCTGATGTGGGTGTTGCGGATTGGGACACGCTGCTGCATCTGTGGAATGATGGGCCCCCCTTGGTCCTTTCAAGGGCGGGGGACAGGAATGGAGTTACGACCGCCGGGCAAGCACCAACACCAGCAGGCAGGGAAGCCACCAAGGAGAAAGTTCCTTAGTGCCACACCAGAAGATCACCAAACGGCGGCAGGAAGTTGAATGGACGTGATCCGCAACGCCTAACCTGGTACCCCCTCCTGCCCCTCCAAAATGGACAAGGGCCTGCGGACCGTGTCGTGACCATAAGTAATGACAACACCCTAATAATCAAAGGTCCCGCGTCTGATGACACCACTCACCAGCGCCATGTGTGCAGCACCGCCTTAAGGTCTCATTTAAGGCCTAAGCAATAGTTATTGTCGCGTATAAATTAATAACAGCTACGGTGTAGTAAGCAGTGTTGGCCTAAGGAATGGTCTCACATAGAACTCATGTGTGCATAGTGTTATTCTGGTCCTCATCTCCCTGATACGTCTACTAGTCTGTTATTGTGAGCTCTGGGCATCCGTACGAAGATGCTCGTTCAGGCCTTCTCTCTTCAGGCAGCTCTCCAGCTTGAACGACGCCGCGAGCTCATCAAGCTCCTCGAACGACTTGTCCTTGAAATAGCTGGCGTACTCCCACGTCAAGATCTCGGAGAACAGTGTCTCCCGCAGCGCACGGTGGATGTGTCCCTCAATCCTCCAGTGCGGCGGATACAGCTTGTTGAGGAACTCGGCCGGGATCTCCTCCTTGAAATGCTTGATGACCGGCTCGTAGATGTGCCCGACATGCGTGTCATCTCTTCCCCACTTGTCGAGTCCGAGGCGCTTCTTCTTGTCGAGGAAGGGCTTCAGGAGGCGCATGTAGGCCGTGTCGGGGCCGGCATACACCATGCCCTGGAAACCGATATCCTTGTAGAGCCATATGCTCCAGCTGATTTCGTCTGTCCTGTATATGGAGAGCTGCTGCCCGAGCAGATTGTACCGTTGGTCGTTGATTGTCTGATGGTTGTCCTCGTTCGGACTCGCGTAGACGGGCCCAAACTCACCGTTCCATATGGGAACCTTGTGTTGCTTCATGAACTGGACCTTCCTTTCGTAGGACCTGCGCAAAAGGTCTTTTTGCTCTTGTGTGCCCGTGTACGGCTCACCGGCTGGGAAGCCCATTGTGGCATAGTCGTGGATGGCGTAGACGCAGTTAGGCAAGACTTCCTTGAATGCTGAAAAGTCCATGGCGAAGGTGTTGCCGTCGAGGTAGAGAATATGGTCCGGGTCAACCTCGCGTATGGCTGCCTCGACTCTCTTGTAGAAAGCCTGCAGGTTCACGTGCTTGGGGTCGGCGGGCTCGTTCATGGGGTTGTAGCCAGCGACCCAGGTGTTGTCCTTGTAGTGCTTTGCGATCTCGACCCAGAGGTTGACCATCCGATCTTGGAGATCCTTAAAGTCCCAGAATATCGCCTTGTTCAACCCAGAATCACAATGCCATCCACTTGATTGGCCTCCGGAAAAAGTGTGCATGTCGAGGATCGTGTACAGCCCTTCTGCTGCGCATATGTCAACTATGCGGTCGATGAGACGAAAGCCTTCTGCTTTTATGACCGAGGGGTTGAGGTCATCCATGAAGTGTCTGTGATTGATCGGAATGCGGATACAGTTCAAACCCAGTGATGCCAGAAACTTGGCGTCCTCAGCCATGAAGAAATACTCGAGGAACTGCCATTGAACCTTCGGTCAGAGTCCCGGTATATCGTGTCAGAGCCTGACAGTCTGTAGAACCCGAACTGACCTTGTCAAAAAAGAAGTTGTACTTCTCCTGGCCAAGGACCTCCAGCATCGCGGCTCTCATCTCACTCTCGTGGCCGGGGTAGCCTGTGATGAAGTTTTCCATGTTGGTATGGCCACCAGTCGCGCACTATCACATCTACGGTCAGCAGTGAGTACAGTTTAAGAATTGCCGGAGAGATGGACGCACCCCTTTAAGAATAACACGCTTGCCATCTCCGTCGACAATGTCTGTCCCCTGGACCCGGAGGCATGCCTTGGGCATAGCGGGAGCCATCTCGTGTGGTTTATATCTGCGGCTCTGGTGTTTCCTAAACTTGAGCATCCCGTCATAGCAGTGACAGCACGAAGTAAGGTCACTACTTCTACTTAAACTTCCAGTCTATTCTGTGGGACGGTGTGTGGTGATTTGATTTATCCCCGTCGTCAATGCCCCTCTCGCTGTTTAACCCAAGTATTTCCCGTGCACGGAGTTCTCGCCGTTACCAAGATCGCATCCCTGGCCCGGCTTGGCTCACGAAGTTAATGCCCCGAGCTCGACCACCCCGCGTCTGACAGCGGCAAACCCGTCATTAGCCCGGGAGACTAGCGACCAAGCTTCGGCTTCGGAGAGGTGAACAGCATCCCCCACTTCGACAAATCCCAATGGTTTGAATTGTAAGGAATCCAAGACGGCCGGTTAAAGTCCTAGTCTCCCGGATAAAGAGGAGGAAAACCGGGGACCTAACCGGCAAGTCGGCGGCAGTCCAACGATCGACTGCCAGGCCCCGGGTCCGTCGCTTATGTTGGGTCCGACCCGGCTTCATCCCGACGACCTGGATCAGAATATGGCCACCCCACAGCAATGTAGCATTGCACCCAGTCGCTACTGCATACCCCGGATGTCAGAAGTCAAGACAGGCGGAGCTAAGTATAAGATCCCCATGGGGCTCCGCCTCCTATCCTCCTCGCTCGTCCGGGGAACTTTCATTCAACATTGCTATCTGTTCCTGACAAAATCACATCATGGTTGGCAAGCAGACAGACGTGACCAGGGTAGCTGCGGAGTCGGAGGTCAAGCGACTCTTGAACCTTGACAGGACGCCGTGGTACAAGAAGCCCAATCTGCGTCGGCTGTACTTCTGCCTGATCCCGGCGGCTCTTGGATGTGAGATGACCAGTGGTTATGATGGTTCCATCCTGAACGGCTTACAGGCAGTCACCCCCTGGCTCACATGTAAGTCAGCCACTTCCCTTTCCGTGAGGACCATGAGTTTTGACGCGGAACTAACGCGGGGGCATGCCAGACTTCAACAACCCTCAGGGAGCCCTTCTAGGTGTGATCAATGCTGCCTTCAGCATTGGTGCTGTCTTGTCTCTACCAATTGTCCCCTGGATCAACGACCGCGTCGGACGCAAGCATAGCATCACCATCGGATCCATCATTCTCGTTGTTGGGGTCGTGCTGCAGACTGCCTCTGTGAACGTGGCGATGTTCCTGGTGGCTCGTCTGCTTCTGGGAATGGGCATCCCCTTCTGCATTTCCGGAGCCTCGCAGCTCATTGCTGAGCTCGCGTACCCTTCACACATTGCTATCTTGAACGGGCTTTTCAATGAGTCGTGGGTATGACTTGGACATATTGATACCCTTCCAGAGCCTACTCAGCAGGTCGTGCTAACTTCTCAAACAGTACGTGGGCGCTATCATCGCTGCAGGCACAACCCTTGGTACCTTCGCACGGCCGGACGACTGGTCATGGAGGATCCCGTCCATCGTCCAGATTGCACCCTCAATCCTCCAGCTGATCTTCATCTGGTTCATTCCCGAATCTCCCCGATGGCTCCTCGCAAAGGATCGCGATGCCGAAGCCTTCGACATTCTGGTCAAATACCACGCCGAGGGCGACCGCGAAGACCCGTTCGTCAATGCCGAGTTTGTGGAGATCCAGACCCAAGTCCGGCACGAAATCGAGAACTCCAAGCGCAAGTGGATTGAACTATTCCAGACACCCGGTAACCGGAAGAGAACCTTCATCGCTGCCTGTGTTGGACTCTTCAGCCAGTGGTCTGGGAATGGGCTTGTGAGCTATTATCTTGCGAAGGTCCTCCTGATCGTTGGCATCAAGGACAAGAGGACGCAGAACATCATCAACTTGGCTCTTACCTGCTGGAACCTCGTCACTGGCTGCTGCGGCGCCTTCCTGACCAAGGTCCTCAAGCGCCGCACCCAGTATCTCATTGCCTTTGGAGGCATGACATGCGTCTTCGCCGTCTGGACGGGCGTCAGTGCCGACTTTGCGCAGACTGGAAGCTCGTCTGCAGCCTCGGCTGTGGTTGCCATGATATTCATTTACTACATGTTTTACACAATCATGCACCCCCTGACATACACCTTTATCATCGAGGTGTTCCCGTTCGTTCTACGCTCAAAAGGCGTCGGCCTCACTCAGGTCTTCTCAAGAGGTGGCTCAGCCTTCAATCAGTTTGTCAACCCGATTGGACTTGGCAGGATCGGATGGAAGTTCTACATTGTCTATGTGGTATGTGCTCCGCCGCTTCGCTTGTGGTGATGGGCCGGTGAAGAGTGCGTGGTGACTGACATTCTTCTTCAGGTCTGGCTAGCTATTGAGACCTTGATAATCTTCTTCGTTTACCCTGAGACTAAGGGGCCGACACTTGAAGAACTTGCCAACTGTGAGTGCTCCTTATTTGGACTGTAACGGGCATTGTATAGTGCTGTTTTCGTGCTAACCCCTGTGACAGTGTTCGAAGAGGAGCACCCCATGGAGAAGGGGATGATGAAGGAGCGCGAGGAAGTTGAAGAGCGCGAGAGGATCTGAGATCAGGCGCGTGACGTTTTCCGCATTGACCGTCCTTCGAATTTACGGCGGGTCAAGTTGGACAATAGAGAAATGCGTAGCCTAGGTATTGTCACAATAGTCACTGCCGATGCGCCTATGTCACAATACACCGCAATGAACGCTTCGATGCTCAGTTCGCGGATTATCAAACACTACAATTGCCACATCAAACTCAAACCTATCTGTGTAGACGTGACATAAATGGAGAAATAGAGTCTCTAGCTAATACAATCGAGTAAGTATATATACTGTCCGAGTCTTCTCGTCTCCCCATCTCCTGCTAGACTTCCGTCTGCCCTGCTCACATCGATACCCCTTTTACAAGTGCATTGTTACCGCATTCTTACCACTCCTTGATCTACCCAAGATTCCAATGACATCCATCTGCTCAAGTACTACCATGTCTCGATCTCAGTCTCATATGCTCTCGTGGAACAAGTTTCCGCCAGAGATTCGCTCAATGATCCTGCAAAACGTGGTGGATGCCGTGGACGACCGACACAACTTCCCCCAATATGCGACCGTCAACAACGAATTCCAATTCTTCCTCGAGTCGGCATGCTTTCAAACACTCACCTTCAGCGATTCCAAGCGCATGTACCAAATTGGCTGCATCATCACTCCGAGGCGGCGGCGCTACGTCCGTACTGTTGTGCTTGAGTACCAGATCAAGCTCCGGAGGACCGAGATCGTCATCATGAAGCGACACGACATTTCCTTCAGCCTGGCAGTCTTCAACCTGTTCAGAGAATTGTCGACATGGGGACCACTCTCTCAGGGGTTGACCCTCGAGCTGGGTGCCTGTCAGGGAACCCTGAATCTGGCAGTTGCATGTACGGTTGCCGCTCCACTCACGAGGTGAGGAGTGACTCCGCTGGGAAGACGAGGAGGTGGACGCCATTCGCACAAGACGAGGCACCGAAGCTCGACTTCAACTTGATATCAGGGCTCGACGACTCGTTCAGACTCCTGCCTCCGGTGATGGCAGTGACATCGCTTGCTATCCGCAAGTACGAGGGTTACCACTTGTCCCAGGCGAGCACCATTACGAGCCTGCGTCCGCTCCTTCGGAGCCTTCCGAATCTGCGACATTTCCGGCACGACTACTGGCGTGGGCTGAAGAAGGCCCTTTCCGCATCAGAGAGGAGGGAGAAGGCACAGACCTACCAGTCTCTCGTGCTGGAGCAGTTCTCGACCCTCCCAAGCCTCCGGAGCGTGTCAATCTTCGAGGACTCTGCATGTTGCTTTCGCGACGAGTCACCTGATAGTCGGCATGTCCACCTGGCCAAGGCATTCGCACAAAGCAGTCGAGGGCTCGAGGAGTTGCACCTATCCCGCAACATCGACGCCACGAACTTCTTCTCGGACTTCGTCCAGAGCAGGGTGCCTCCTCTGAAGCGACTGGGCCACGGTGGATGGCCGAAGATGCGTTATCTCTCCATGACAGCCGCCGGACTCCCAAACGGGGCGGGACTCGCACCCCTCCTCCAAGCGGTGGCTGCCGCAGTCGCCACGATGCCGAATCTGCAGGTGCTGGAGCTCTGGTCAGTGGTCAACAACAAAGACGGCAACTTGAAGCGGCGCAAGGAGGCCGGAGTGTTCCGCTACGACCGACTTGGCCAACGACCCCGACTCACACTGGTGTCGATGTGGGGAGGCACTATCGACGAGGACGTCAGGGCCGCGTGGACCAGCGTGGCTGAGGAGCACGACAGCCGTCACTCCCTGACGATTGAGGCTGCCACCTTGGACACGGCCAGGATCCGGAGCCACACGGAGGTGCTGGGTCTCCTACTGCTGAAGGACCGCATCCTTCCCGACGGAACCCTTCCTCTTCTGCACGCAACCCAAACGTCGCGCGGAGAACCACCTCTCTCCGGCGGCTTCCACTCCTTCCTCGAGCCAGTCGTCGGCACCGGCTTCTTCACCATTCCGGACACCGCCATCGTCGCAGCAATAATCCAGCGGAGAACCGTTGTTCAGATCGTCAACATTGGGTTCGTCGCCGGGGGCGTTATAAGGTTATAACGAGAGGAGAGGAACTGGCACAGTGAGTGAGCTCAGGAATAAATATCATCATGTGTATCACTAGTACAGGATTAGTTCTATCAAGCGGATTCGCGTGGGAATACACGTGTCAAGATGACCACACGCATGATCGTCAGACGGCTAGTTGACCCTACCAGCCCAAAACAAGGCTCTACCCACATCTGCGCCTGCTCCCAATCGTCACCATCCTCACCCAGCGCTAGCTCAATGAGGCGGGGAGCCCGATCTGGGGGGGGGGGAACAAGTGGACGGCCTTCACAGTTGCGGATCAGGAGGATGGGATCCATTCCGAGCGATTCT
>Ga0209127_100659_pt1 | contig 11887 bp, 6 predicted proteins | sample LakSupMetagenome_FD_187469 | JGI IMG/M metagenome (GOLD analysis project Ga0209127, IMG submission 187469) | Freshwater microbial communities from Lake Superior, Canada - Sta WM archaea (SPAdes) (version 2) | ecosystem: Environmental > Aquatic > Freshwater > Lake | place: Lake Superior, Canada...
AGGCGCCCTCCCCAGCGCTGCCAACATCACCAACATCGCCAAAGTCCAATCGGCGGTCCTACATCGGCGAAGGAGCGCTTCCTACATCTCCAACTGCTGCAGCTCCGCCGCTGCCTCCTGACAACAGGCGAAATAGCCGTTTGCCGCCGCCAGTCCCGAGCGGTGCTCCAGCGCCGCCACCAGCACAAACCAGACCTCCTCCCCCGCCGCCACCTGCTGTGCTCAGCAGAGCCTCTACGGCTGATACAAGGGGTCCCCTTTCACCAACGCGGCATATGCCCCACGCCGAACATCTTGATGAGGACGAGGAGGTCACGGAATATGAGGGCGACTATGATACGGACATTGCATCTTCAGCGCCTCACAAGGATGCCCTCAAGTCCCATCAGCGCGAGTCGAGCTTCGAGGATACGACATCCGTCCGATCTCCCGTCACAGAGGCACCTCCTTCTTTACCACCTCCTGTGCCGTCTGCTGCGGCACCAAGGGGCCCGCCACCTGTTCCGAGCCAGCCTCCCCCAGAGACTCGGAGATCTGTCGATGCACCACGCGCTGCTCCTCCACCGCCGCCTAAGGAAACTCCCAGGTATGGCGATGATGACTATGACCCGTTCAACTATGCCTCCCCACCGGCCATCCCCTCGATGTCGCACCCGCCCCCTCCACCCCCCCCTTCGCGACCGGCCGAAGAGTCGTATTACGCAGAAGCAGCTTCACCCTACCAAGCGCCCCCTCCTGAACGAAGAGGTCCACCTCCCGCACCGCCTTCCGCCGTGCCACCCCAGCGGACAAACACCAGACAATCCCTGGACGTGCAGCGTCAAGTTCCGGGAGTACGTCGCTCCGTGGACGTAGCGCGACCATCGATGGAATCGGGCTTCGTCGCAAATGAGCTCGATCTAGCGAGCTCAAGCGGCTGGTGGCTCAAGCCCAACAACGTACCGCCGCAGTTGCAGGGACGCAAGGACATCTACTTCGAGTCAGAGGAGTCGACTTCATCCGATCCGCGCGGCAAGACCATCATAACGCGAGACATCTACGTCCTCTTCCAGGACTACTCCCAGACCGTCATCACGGTCCGCTTCGACCCCTACAATCAGTCAGACGTGCAGCTCGAGCAGCGCCACGAGGCGCCACCCCGCACCCTCCGCCAAGACCAGCTGGAGCAGTCGTACGAGCGCTTCGGCCGCGCCATCGGCGAGGCCGTGTCGGGCAAGCAGAACACGGTCGTGGGCGACGGCACGCCGCAGGCCCTCGTGTACGAGCTCCTCCGGCCACACCGCGACGCCCTCCTGCCCGTCGGCACGCGGGCCTATGGCGCGCTCGTCTACAGCAACCTCGCCAACGCGTCGACGACGCAGAACGACGAGATACGGCCCGGGGACATCATCAGCATCCGCAACGCAAAGTTCCAGGGCAAGCACGGGCCCATGCACGCCAAGTACAGCGCCGAGGTGGGTAAGCCGGACCACGTGGGCATCGTGGCGGAGTGGGACGGGACGAAGAAGAAGGTGCGGGCTTGGGAGCAGGGCCGCGAGAGCAAGAAGGTCAAGGTGGAGAGCTTCAAGCTGGATGATCTGCGGAGCGGCGAGGTCAAGATCTGGAGGGTCATGCCGAGGAGCTGGGTCGGTTGGGAGTCTGGCACTGGCGGCGCCGGCGTGGGCCAGGGGAATTAGGATGCCCGGCTGATGGTGGGGAGGGAGATGGTCTGTAGGAGGTGTAAGACGGGGTTGATGGGTGTTAGGTCGGTGCTCGATCTGGGGACGTTGAGGGAGCGGGGACGGGGAGGGGTCAGGTCGCTGTGGTGAGTCGGTTTGTGTGTTAACGCAAAGCGGCGGTGGAGGTTTGTTCTGGGTAGTCTTAGGGATTGTTGAAGGCCGAAGTTTTGACAACTCGGCAAGAGTGAGATGGGGGACAAGGAAGGCTTTCCGGCATGTGGCGGGGAGCCGAGCTTGAAGTAGATACCTGTTAGGAACACTATCGTTTTCATATCTGAATTCAGTACGCTCTACCCTCCGCCGCCGGGTCGAAGAATTATCACACGTGGCTGGAGTGCCTTCCAGGCAAATGGTATCGCAAGTGATATTCAACTCGAATGCAATGCTGACGGCTGGACTAGCAACAGAAGATTACAACGGCGGGAAGACATCAGTCCCGACAGTCCTTCTCGCAGATCTCGAGAACCGAGTCTTGTCGTCAAGATGACTTGATAGACAACGCCAGTGCTTCTGGTCTGTCAGCCATGCTTAATGAGATGACATGGCGCTGCCATTCTTAGTGTCTTTATGCGGAGGTATATGATCGCGAATCCGTGACTATGTGTTCGCTGGCGAGCCTCTCCGAGCGTGCTGTCAGTTTGCCCTCGCCGGCACAGAACGGTTACTCGGTTGTCAGCCGTGTCATGTTTCATACGGTTTACTTCGAGGTCTCGGGTGCAGACCGGCTAGCTGAGGGATGAACAACAGCAACTTGAGGACACGCTCCTACGCCGCATTGCTATCCATCAAGTCCGCCGCATGATAAATCGGCAGACGGGAGATAATTTCAGACGCTCGATCGCCCAGCAGGGCCAACACAAGCCTAACCGTTCCTACAACGCTATAGATGGTTTCGTCCTCCCGGATCGGCTCTGTGACGACTCTGAGACTTATGCGGCCGGACTCGCTACGGGTATATCGTCGTGGCTCTCTCGCGGCATTGTCGGACAGCACACGGAAAGAGGGACATTGTTCCTCACGCAGGCTTGGGGTTGAAGCTTGTCGATCAGTTAACGTTGGAGCTTCCGACAACCGGATGGCATATGCTCCCCCCAAACCCTCTCCCACTCGGATGGTTGGGGAGTGTCGATCAACCGCCCCCAACGGACGTTGTATGACCCCCAAGAGCAGCTAGTGGCCTCTTGCTTCTGGGGTGGGAGCCATCACGAGCCCGACTCACCTCATAACGTGATCATTGATGTCCTTTCCTGCGGGGGGAGGGGAGTAGCGCGGAACGCGGAGAAGCTGCCCAAGCGGGAAGGGGGGATCTGGAAGCAGCGGCAGCGGGTCGTTATGCCGTAGAACGAAACAATGCAACTGTTGACTGGAGAGGATTTATCGTGGGGGAGGGGGAGGGTGTTAGCCAATGACATGCTTCAATGCTTGTGAGAGGAGGACGAGGAGCAGGTGACTGTACGGCTCTTTCGGCTGGGCTCGTGGTTATTGGGTTGAGCATGGGCTACATCGTTGGATATGGGGCTGGAGGAGAACCGGCACGGCTGCTGAGAGGGGAGGGAAGGATTCTCCGTGAGGTGATTTGCGAGGAGGAGGCCAATGGGATTGGGGAGATGAAATGGAAGGACGAGCAGGAGTGTAGTGGCAGTCCGACTGTGGAAGATTGAGGGCTGCTCTGGCATGCTCCACGTCCTTCGCATCAGGTGCCGTTGCCAGATATCTCTCGACCGGCGCGAGACTTCCTCCCCCCTGGGTCGCCTGCTTCTAGACTTAGACTCGTAGAGAGCGTTGGTCTCTGAAGCGCGTCTACACCTGCGTCTAGCGTCAGGCAACAGTGCAGACGAGGATGAAACGCTGGAGGCAGGTCGAATGGCAAAGCGCCATCTGGACGACAGACGGGATCCAAGTAGCTTGAAGACCCTAGACGCATCTTCTCATCCAACGGAAGATGCCCGAAGCGCGTCCGTCATGTCCTGGCCTCCCATGGCCAATGGCAGAAAAATCGCCGCATTTAGTGTGAGAAAACCGCGGCGAGAGGAACAGTTCATTGACAGCGGGATCATGCTGGTATCGGTCTCTAAGGTCCTCCTCGTGCTACCTCCGCGGAGGTAGGGGATCTGTCCTGAGGAACTGGCAGCTGTCGTTCGGACACAGACACAATTTGACTTGCGGTTGGGTAGACGCCCAGAGACAACGGGGCAGCTGTGACCTGCGATGAATGCGAGCACTCGCTAGATGGCGGAGAGAGACTTTTACTACGCACACACAGCCAAGTTCAGTGTGTCAGTGTGTCAGTATATTCGTCAAGATTGGCTTCTTCTTCGTCGCCGGACGCGTAGTGTCTTCCGCAACCTCCCGACGGATCAGGACCGTCTCACAGGAGTCATTCCCTCCTTGCCACGCATATCGACGACGCGACTCCTTCGATTGCCAGGGGTCGAAGTAACAATCAGGGGTTCTGGACGAAGTGAGACATCCCACGATCTCGCAGAGACACCGGATCGGTCCCCTGGATACCCGTATGCACGCTCAGGAGCGATATCGGTTTTGCTGGCATTGGAACCTTGGATGCAAAGCGACTTGCTTCGAAGTATCTTGGCACTTCGAGAACCAACCAAAAAAGATAAATTGACAGCCTTGAAGGAAAAACAGAAACCCCGTGGAATATGTCATATGCCACTCGGGGAAAGGGGCTTGAGGCCTAATGATGTCGACAAATAGGAGCTTGACACAATGCAGCTCGGCTGTGGTCCGACGTGGAACGACTTGCATATCGCGGTCGTGGCCGACGGCTTTCCCGCGGGTACCAAGACAAAGGTAGCATGCCCAGCGTGCATTGATTGGGAATCTACAATGGTCGGAGCGATTGACAAGCACAACATCCGTACATCGGTCTGTCTGTCTTCACTGTTGTGGAAACGGGCGCCAGGCCAAGAAGCTGTGAAGAAGATGTGAACTTGTGTAAATAATGATATGATGGGGGGTATGCTGTGCAGCATGACACAGGATCTGGCGCAACTTCTGGTACGTAGCAGCTGAATCCCATATCGAGACGATTGGGCAGGATGGTGTCCAACGAGGTACTGACTGTCCCGTCAATATAATCGGATTACCAGATACAGAACGTGGTGCTTCACTGCAGCACAAGGCGCACCCCGCGATTCCTGACGTCCAATGACTTGTGAATCTTGGGTTTAGCCAGCGGCCAGGCTTCTGCCACGACACCAGTTGCAGTCGTTGGGCATCGAGTTGCAAGCTCGCTCGTCCGCCGAAATCGCTGCCACGTCGAACACCCAGCGTCGCTTTGGTTATGACCAAGGTTGCTTTTTTTCGATCGATTGCTGTGGCCGACGGCTGCGTCGTTGACGAAAGTGGTCGCAGAAGGCGTCGACGGGAGTTGGATTTGTCTTCACGAGAGACGGATGAACAATTAAGAAGGATGAGTGCTCAGTCATGGCCAAGAGCATGCTGCGGCAGGATGTCCTGTCGCATCAGACTCGGCTGCAACCTTCACGACGCAGTACAATCCCACGCTTGTGAACAAAGTATTACCGCAAAGGGAATTGCTGAGCGCTGAGGGGTTCGAGGGCCACAGTTAGGGCCTTGGGGACTCGGTGGGAGGCGCAAGCCGCAAGCCCGAATCGGGTGGTACGAGCCCAAGACAAAAGCGCCCAGCAATGACTTCACTGTACTGGGTTTGGCTCTTGAGCGCCGTAGCGCAAGCTGCACATGCACTGGAAGATGCGCTACAAAAAGGGCTTGAAAAGTCACACGACCGATATCTGGGGTAATCTGCAATGCTGTGCGGCCTTGTTGACTGATGTCGACAGTGGGAATGACGGCGTCTTCATCTCGAAATCCGCGGGCATCGAAACAAAACCACCTTCGACCAGAGAAGGATGTCAGAGACGGAAGCCGCAACAGTTGGCCTTTTCCGAGTAGACGTACGTAGTAACTGGAAGAAGCAGCTCGGTCGTCCACTCGGCTAAAAGGTGCTGTATGGCTCAAGGATTGAAGGAATCAAGAAAACTCTTCCTTCCAGAGAGCTCTCGCAACTGCCCACAGATTCCCTTGGTGGGATGCTTTGGCTACAGTGTCTGACCACCCCAGAAAGCTAGCTTACGGCATGAGAGGTTGAGCTGATAGCAGGCACGGCCCGGACGAACACGGAAAGGACCCCCCCACACTCTTGGAATCACTGCTCGCGTTAGCAAGTCCACTGATGCCTCCCACGCGGTCCACGTTTTCGCCAACCAGAAGCGCAGGCGCGAGTGGCATGCCCGAGTCGCAATGCGCCGGACCGTTGATATCCAACGAAAGTTCGCCCATTTTGCCTCACCACTCCTTCCTCTTCATGGCGAGACATTTTCGATGCCACCCCCATTTAGGAATTTTCTTAACCCCCCCGTCTCCCGCCACGTAGACCAATCCAGAGATGCGGTCGTGCACCAAGACAAGTGTCTTGGTGGTTTTTTTTCTTCTTTCTTTCTAGGTCTAGGCTTCTTCGGCTGCGAGCATGGGGTTGTACGCACAAGACACATCTCGGACGTCAGCGAAGGTATCTTGTAACATGTAACCCTCGCTTACTTGTCCTCCTCCCCGTCTTCAGGGCCCCCTGCCTCCAGCCCTCCACGTCAACTCCGTGCCATGGATCGGTCCCCGACGGAAGACCATGCCGGCTGCTCCCATATAACGTGCCGCTGTGCACCTCGACTTCCAACCTCATGCATTGAGACCCATCCGTGCCTCGAATCACCAAAACACAGGCAGCACTTATACCACCGGCCATCACCCGCACCAATTCACACCCTGCACAACACAACACTTACACGCCCTGTGCCAGACTAGACCTGACGGCAAGAGCCCATACCCATTTTCGCGCTTGACATCCTATTTGTTGGTGTTTGATATCCAAACCCAACCTGCACATTTACCCCGTCGTCGACCAGAGGCGAAGCACCGTAAGCCGTTGCCCCGGTGTGTGTGCATATTCGCCCCGATATCCCATCAACAACGGCTTCTATGCTAGTGGCCCTGCAGCCCAACGCACTCGACCACCACCCAGATAACCGCCGATCGGACTATATAAGACGGCCCCATCCTCGGGTCAACCTTCCCAGGACCACCTACCCCTGATGATCTGGCAGCCCCGCCACCACCACCATAACAAGCAACACTAGTCTCCTTTCCTCTCTCGCCGACATGCCTTCTTTAACAAGGAGGACAAGTTCGAGTCAAAAGTCTACCTCTAGTCGAGACTCGCGGAGCCGGAGGAGTAAGGACTCGTGTGAGAGCCAGTCAACCGCACCTACATCCATCCGGGTCTCACATCGGCCGTGCGACTCCAAGAGCTCGCGATCGTCAAGCAGCACCGGGAGCTATGCTTCTACCACCGGTCGAACAAAGCAGCAGCTCCAGCAAGCATATAGCTATGGTTGCTCGGACGTCAGTCCCGCCACCTCATTGTACCCCCGATCGTCAGTCGACACTTATGCATCCACCACAGCCTCGGAAGGAGAACTCTTTGAACTGGACGCCGCCGGCGATGCCATGGACTACGAGTACAACAGCATCCCGCCACTCCCCATGTACACACGAGATATCGTCGAGCCCAATGTGCGACCATCATCGCCGCAGGAGTTTGCCAAGCTCTTTCCTTCGCTGAACAGGCTGTCGATTCGGCATGACGAGTATACCCCGGACGGCAACATGAACCTGCGGATAGACACCGTGGTCACGGGACGAAGGAGGACGGCAATCCAGCTTTTCCACTTGCGCATGTACGACCTCGCCAAGAGAGAATTCTCGCTGCGGCGCTACTGCCGTGACTCGGGCCGCGAGGTGTGCAACTCCAAGCGCAAGTATGTGGAACCCGCCGAGACGAAGCTGCCCAAGAAGGATGATGGCGCTCGTCCAACCCTTCAACGATCGATGTCAACAGCACTCAAGACGCTGAGCGGTGGAAGCAGCAAACCCGGTATTCGCAGAACGAACTCTGGTGGCTCCTTTTTCAGCTCCAAGTCGTCTTCGTCGTCCTCCAAGGGCAGCAAGAGCAGCAAGCGACCAAGCAGTAGCACCAGCTACTCGTTATCAGAAGGCGACACGGAGTACTTTGTCGACGGCACATCGAGCGAGTACCTCCACAGCGACCGATCAGCCAGCAAAGGCAAGCAGCAGAAAAAGGAGCCCACCAACACCATCAAGCTCGAGTTCAGCAACTACGCACGCGTTGACATCCACCGTCGGGGCAAGAGCAAGAACAAGCGCTACGAGTTCGAGTGGTGGGGCCACCGTTACACCTGGAAGCGATCCATCGACAAGCAGCTCGGCCTGGTGTCGTTCCACCTGCTACGCGACGGCAACGTGGAGGCTCCGGTTGCGCACATTGTGCCCGAGACTCGGTCGCCCAGCCAGGTCCTCGCCGACGAGAGCGCTGGCGGCTGGGTGCCGCCGTGCTTCATGTGGATCGCGGACGAGTCGGTGCTCGATGCTTTGACCGATGTGGCAGAGTAAGTCAAACTGTGCATCCAATACCAGACAACTTCAGCTGACATGCTCGGTATAGCGTCATCATGGCAACCGGCCTCATGGCCCTCGTGGACGACTGCATCAAGGACCGCTGGCAGACCAAGAAGGTCCATCACATCCCCGTCCCTCTTACACACAAGACGGTCGATGTCGCCCCCAAGTCCCCCAAGTCCTTCCTTCAGCAGGTCTTCGGTCGTCGCAATTCGAGGGAGAATCACCACGACTACCAATACTACTCGAAACCCTCCAGCCCACTGCGCTATGCGAATCCTATCAGCGCCTACTAGGCCTATCTCGACAGAGCTGGGTCTGCAGACACGGGTATTCCTCCAGCTCGACGGGCAAGAGGAACCCTCACGAAACTGAAATACTCCTACACAAAACATACCCTCAAATTACTCTCCCACGATCGACATCGTTTTCGACACCTCTCTCTCTCTCACGCCGTCGGCAATCCTACATCCCAATACCTTCCCGTTCATCTATCAATTCTCCATGTATTGTTTTCTTGTGTCTATATCTTGTTCCTGTCTCCAGCCTTGACGACGACAGTGATGTATGAACCAGTCATTTCTCTATAAGGTGCATGGGAAGGTGCATTGCGCGGCGGAAAAAAAAAAGGCTCGGGGAAATTTCCAAGTGGCGGCGTTCCTTTTCTTGGGTATTTGGAGTACACATCTATGGGAAGGGCGTTCTAACTGACTGTCTTGAGAGCATCTTTCCTGTTCATCGTCTTTTAACTGTCCAGCTCGACATTCTTCGCTCTCTACGTCCGGCATGACTCACGAGCCAAAATGTCCCCTATGTAGTAGCCATTCTATACCGTTACTTCTAGTCGTGCGCAAGTTCACATGCAAAAGAACCCCCAGTGTCTAACAATCGTTGGGGATGATCACCACTGTGCCGTATCGCGCCCTACCACCCCACCACAATCGCCCAGGAAACTTCTCATCCTGCTGCAGATTGACGACGCCCTCGCCAACCACCCCCTCAAATGGCATTCCTCACATCCCAAAGCTACCCGCAACAATTTCACCGCCACGTTACACGGACCGGTATTGCCGAAACGCAGTGGCACGACCCCTTTCAAGACATTTTTGGACTCCCATGTTTGGATCAGGCCCCCCCCATAGTACACACACACGTATGCGGCTGTCTAGACTGAGGGAAGGCGAGGAATCGATGATGTAGCGTGTCAAACAAGAAAGCATGGAGCCTTCCTGCACGATGGGGATGACGACAGGTAAGTCGCACAGCATTGGATATTTAAGATACACGGCATAAAACAGCCTGCCGACGACCCATTTGCGTAAGGTAGCTATCTCCAGAGTGACACGGTCTCACAGCATGGGATTTCCCACCATGTATTAGCACCCCACCGGAATCATATGCGAGCAAGGAGACGAAAGTTACACGATGACTTCACTGCACATTATCACATAAGACACATGACGAGCTTCTCGCTGCAATTCCTCGGGAGGTAGTCTATTAGATCTATAGGAATGGGACGTAGGGCGCAATGGACTAAACCCCTCCAAAGCATGCTGAACACACAGGTAGTAGTAGTATACTTTAGCAACAACCGAAAAAACAAAAACAGAAAAAAACTCCAGGCCAAGTTGGCCAATTCTAGTCAAAGATTCCCCATTACTCAGATTCCCTTTGGCCTTCAAACCTAAGCCTCAACCTCGGTATCGGGCGTAACGACCCCGTTAGCCCCGTTACTATCGCTCTCCCCGTTCGTCCCGTTCTCGGCGGCCCCGTCCCCCTGGTAGCTCTCCCAGTTGGCCAGGATGTGCGCGATGCGCGGGCTGTTGGTGAGCCGGTACACGTCCTCGAAGTACTCGCGCGTGATCGCGAAGGGCTTGGCCGTCACGTTGGGGATGTACTTGCCCACGAGCTTGGCCGGGTCGATGGTGGTCTTGTTGATCTTCTTGAGCAGGAAGGAGCGGAAGGGCTTGACGCCGCTGCGCAGGAAGGTCGAGTGGAAGGGCACGTCGATCCCCCGCAGCGGGATCGTGGCGAAGCCGCGCTCGAGCTCGATGGGTTTTGGCTTGGACTCGGTCTTGTCGGCGCAGCCGCGGATGATCTCCACCAGGTGCCCCTTGACCTCCTCGATGCTGAGCTGCGTGCGCATCTGCTCGATGTCGATCTTTTGTACCTTGAGGTAGTTGGTCACGCCCGTCAGGGTGTCGAGGGCGCGCAGGTCGCCGGCGCACACGTACTGCATGTTGGCGATGTTGTAGTTGACGATCTCGAGGAGCCAGCCCGTCGTCTCGGCGATGCTGGCCACGACGAAGCGCAGGGCCTCCTCGTTGAAGGTGGCCGAGATGCGGGACGGGTTGACGGCGCACATGCTGTAGTTCGAGCGGCCCGAGGCGTCGCGCTCCACGGCCACCTGCATGGTCAGGCCGCGGTAGAACACGACGGATACGAGCGACTCGATGGGCATGACGTCTGCGAGGGCGGCGAGGGCCGAGTACTCGCCGAGGGAGTGGCCGGCAAAAGTGCTGTCGCGGGGGACGAGACCCTTGGACTTCATGTCCTCGAAGCTGGCCTTCTCCATGAGCGTCAGAGCGGGCTGCGTGAACTGCGTGGCCGAGAGCAGGCCGGTGGGTGACCGGTAGGTGTAGGATGTGGTGCTCTCGCTGATGTCCTTGAAGATGCGTTCCGACTTGATTGACCCGTCGGCAGCGACCGTCTCGAAGGTCATGGCCATGTAGTTTTGCCTGATGGCCTTGCCGCGGGGACCACCGAAGTGGATGGTGAGCTCCTTGGGGTTGTTCTTCACGATGTTGGTGATAGCGAAGCCTGGACATGTTAGTTAGCAGGAGCAACCTATAAGGGAGAGACAGTTGTAGGACTTACCATATGTGTCCATCAGGTATTTGTCGGCGCGGTCCCAGACCTCCTTGGCCACTGGGCTGCTGGCATACAGCTCCATACCCATGCCCTGCTCCTGCGAGCCCTGGCCGGTGAAGATGTACGCAGTGATAGGCTGCTCGACCTCCGCCTCACCGAGTAGCACCTTCTCTTCCGTCTCCTTGTTGCTGGCCTCGACCTTGATGATCTTGCGGCCGGCAACCATGCCGACGTGCTGCAGCTTCACCTGGATATCATCATTGGGCAGGACCATGCCGACGAGCGAGGCATGGAAACTGCGGACACGGCCAATGTTGTTCTCGGCGGCCCAAGTCTCGACCAAGCTTCTGACCGAGGCGCTCGAATACATGCCGTGGGTGATGGTGCCAGGGAGGTTGGCATAGCTTGCAAACACCCGGGACACGTGGATCGGGTTGTAGTCTCCAGAGACACGCGCGTAGGTCTCGTTGGAGGCCGGCGCACGCAGCTGCAGCGGTGTCTTGCCGCTGAGAGGGATGGGGTTCTCGAAGTTGATGGGCTGCTCGATCGACGAACCGTGGCGCTGCAGGTAGTCGACAACAGGATTGCCGTGCGACTCTCCAGCCTCGTAGTCGACGCTGGCAACCTGGATAATCTCCTTGGTGGGCAGCTCAAGAAGGACCTGGCCACGAGTCTCAACACTGCTGAACACCGTCTTGTTCTTGTAGCGAATCAAGCTCTGCAGCCGGAAAGTGAGCGTCTGCCCGAGAAGCTCGATGTCCGGGTTCTGCTCGTCAAGCGTGAAC
>Ga0209127_100660_pt1 | contig 11875 bp, 13 predicted proteins | sample LakSupMetagenome_FD_187469 | JGI IMG/M metagenome (GOLD analysis project Ga0209127, IMG submission 187469) | Freshwater microbial communities from Lake Superior, Canada - Sta WM archaea (SPAdes) (version 2) | ecosystem: Environmental > Aquatic > Freshwater > Lake | place: Lake Superior, Canada...
TCGTTGAACACCTGACAACCGTGAGGACTGTTCGGCTTAATCTAAGGATATATTGTAACCCCGTAGTGGACGGAAGACTGAATGGTTGTTGGACTAAGTCCGAAGCTTCGGCACCCAACCGAATTAAATCCGGCCAACGGCAAAGCCAGGACGAAGGGCGAGAACGTATAATTGCTTGCTTTTCTAAGTAAATAATCAAGTTTCGCTGCAAGAGCGAGTAGACTGACTGGAATCTAATTCTGACTCTCCTCTCGGCCCGAAAACCAACTGATTAGCCAGCCGCGGCCGCCCCAACTGTCAACTTCACAGGCAGACGCCACTTGAAATACAAGAAATGGAATCCTCATCGATCCAAGCCCCGTCAGAGCCTTCCGCGCGTGACGCAACACCACAGCACGGGGCAGAAGTTACCAACATGAAGCCCGACGTGGCAGGGAATGGAGAGAAGAAGGACACCGAGGCCGGCGGAGATGCCCCCCAGGCTGCTGAGACTTCTCCCGCCACGGATGCAGAAGACTATCCGGCAGGTGCGATGCTTGCCTTTATCGTCGTGGCGCTGGCCATGAGCATGTTTCTGGTTGCTCTGGACATGGTGAGGCAAAACACAGAATCGAATAAGCCTGTGTCTCTCTCTCTTCTGACAAATCCAGACCATGGAACTAATCTTTGCGCCAAATTATTTCCACAGACAATTATCGCAACTGCCGTCCCCAAGATCACCGACGACTTCCACAGCCTGGAAGACATTGCCTGGTACGGCTCGGCCTTCTTCGTGACGAGCGGCGGCTTCCAGTCGTCCTGGGGCAAGGCCTTCAAGTACTTCTCCCTCAAAGCTACCTACCTCGCCGCCATCTTCATTTTCGAGCTCGGCAGTCTGATCTGTGGCGTGGCACCTACCTCGACGGCCCTGGTTGTCGGACGTGCTATCGCCGGTGTTGGGGCTGCCGGCGTAAGCTCCGGTACCTATACGCTAATCGCCCTCGCGGCGCGGCCCGAGAAAGGGCCCGTCTTCGTCGGAAACTTCGGTCTTTGCTTCGGCGTCGCGTCCGTGGCTGGCCCGCTGCTCTCGGCGGTGTGTTTACGTCAAATGCTACGTGGCGCTGGTGCTTCTACGTTAACCTGCCTATTGGCGGGCTGTCGGCCCTCCTTGTCCTCATCTTCTACCGAAACACCTGCAGATGCTGCTGCAGATGGACCCCGTGGGTACGGCGCTGGCCTTGGGGGCTATAATCGCCTATATCCTCGCTATGCAGTACGGCGGGCAGACCGCGCCATGGAACTCGTCCAAGGTGGTCGGCTTGCTCATGGGCTTTGTGCTTATTACCGCGGCTTTTGTGGCCTGGGAGATGTATGCGGGTGAGCGGGCTATGATGCCGCCACGCCTGATGAAGGAGCGCGTCGTGTGGTTCAACGCGACGTAGGCCTTCCTCCTAATCGGCGCGTACTTCACGACTGTCTACTACCTGCCGGTCAACTTCAGAGCATCGATAGCCTCAGCCCGACGGCGTCCGGGGTGCGCAGCCTACCGCTGATCCTGACGACGAGCGTCGCCATTATCATCCTCGGCATGACTGTCAAGCACTTCGGCTCGTACACGACACTGGTCATGGCGTTTTGCGCAGCCGTGGCGGCCGTCGCGATCGGTTTGATGATTACTTTTGACATTGGCAATTCCCTGGGCAGGGAGGTCGGCTACCAGCTTCTTGCGGGTTTTGCGTTTGGCTTTCCCTTTCAGCTTCCCGTCATCCACGGCCAGACCCAGTCCAAGGCGGATGATCTTGCCGTCGTGACGGCCATCATTATATGTGCGTATATTCCCGCCACCCGCCTAGCACTACCTCTCCCTGACATAGGGTCTTCGTGTCCTTACAACAGTCTCCGAAACGATCGCCGGCGCCATTCTCCTATCTGCCGCGCAATGCGCCTTCGTCAACCAGATGCTGGAAACGCTGGCTGTTACGGCCCCGGATGTTGATCCAGCCAAGCTAATCGCCACGGGCGTGTCCGAAATTCGCGACACGTTTCCAGCTGAGCAGATCCCGGGAATCCTGCTCGCGTACATGGCCGGTCTCCGGGTACCGTTTGCAATTGCCACGTCTACTGCTGGTGCTGCGTGCGTCCTCGCGTGTATTGTTGCTGTTTTCCCAAACCACCTGGAAAAGCAGCCCGATGGCGCTGGGGGCGGCTTGGAGTCTTCCACTGACGGCTCGGAGGGTATCAAGAACGATCGACCGGCTTCGGAATGAAGTACCTGAGTGACCACGGGGTTCTTGGAAATACCTCGGATCGTGTTTATGCCTCGGCAGTATCAGAAGTTAGATACATCTCGGCGCATATTCTCATCATGCCTTTACCGGCTATGTCGAAAGTTGGAGCCCATAAAAGTCGATAAAGTCTGAGTGAATCTCATGTCACAGCCATGTGAGATCACGTTGTCAAAGCTTTGGCCCCAGTGGGAGTATATCAGCTGGCTAATCCGACGAGTTGGCATCGAAAAACACTACCCTCCGCCATTCGTGGTGTAGCGGTTATCGACATCGGTCATTTGGCACGGCCCTTGTGGGAAGCGTAACACCATTGCCCACATGTGCAGCCAAACCATATGGCCTCCGTTCGATTCGACCACGGGCTGTTGTTCGCCATCTTTTTTTTTTTCTTCCTTTTTTTCCCCCCCATCTTTGAAACAGAAACAGGCAGGTGCTTCAAGAACCTTAATGCCTCTCACAGTTATAAAGACGCATCGACACGCCTGTCCGTACTCCCCCTTAATCGTCATCCAAATAACCGCCTCGTAGACCTGAAGGCGGTCCCGACAGATGTGAACTTGGCATCTCTAAGGATCTAGTCCTGCTCCATCCCTGGAGTGGATTGGGTCCAGGGGCAAGTCAGCATGGCACATGACAACACACACGAGAGTTAGCCACTTGCCGGCTGAGATATGACACCGAGAAAGATAATTCACGTACCCACCGCAGCACCCTCTAGACAGTGATCTATATTCCCGGGTCCAGAAGACTTGGCCTCGAGCCCATGAACGTCCCTCGTGCCTCACGGCTCGTAGAATGTATATGCCTGCTTGAGACTCATCTGGGTAGCGTGCCTTTCGAGTTAAGTTGACAATGAGATATGCGTAGGTGTAATAGGGCCCTCAGAGCGCAATGTAACTGGAGCACAGCCATCATAGCAAATGGATCGCTGCGTGGCAATTAGACACTAGGGTCAGCAGCGGAGCGAGCCATTGACATGCCGGCGCTTCGACTCGCTCGCAGCTGGATTGGGTACTGAGATCCAAAGGCTGGTGTAGATGGTATCCCAAAACGAAGGTACTAGAGCACCGTTTGCGTAGTACGCAAGGGTCTCAGCTTTGAAGAAGCGCTGGTGAACTTCTAAGATCGTTGATTGACGGGGGGCTGTATCCCGTGAGAGACAGAATACTTAGCTGGAGGCGATCGGATGATGGAAGGACCTCTCGCTGTTGCCAAAAAGAAACGTCCCATGTCAGTGCGCGAACAGTGCTAGTACTGGGCCTGAGACGCCAAAATACGATCACTATCCTTGCTACGCCTAGCACAATGCTGCTACACCTCTGCACTATCATCATATCCAGATCGGCGCCCCTCTGCGATCCCTTATGGTAATCCTGAGCTATTCCTTGTGACTATCCAGACGGGGAGGAATACGTCAATATCAGCGTGCGAGTCTCTACGCAGAGACAGCATACTGCACCCGTCCATATTAGGTTGACATCCCACGGAAATGACTCTCTTATATTGTAGTCCAAGAGGAAGAACATCACACAACAGGGCACGGCAGTTGGTTATGAATAACAAAAAGTTGATATTATCTGCCCATAAGCAGTATGGTAACTATGAATGTTCTATGAATATATACAGCGAATATGCAATCATAAACCCGATCAAAAAGTGATCAGACAGAAGTGGGCAAACCGGCAAAGGCTAATCTGAGAAAGGATGCAAGATCAGCCAGAGGATCAATACCATGAACCTCATCCTCAAAAGCTTCAAGCCAGAGCAGCCATGACAGCAATAGCCACAGCACCAAACGAACCGGCGAAGGCTGTCATGCCAGCGGCGGCGGCAGTCACGACGGCGGGCGGAGCCTTGGTGGTGGTGACGTTAGAGGGGATCTCGCTGGGCTTGTAGGAGGTTGTGATGCCGGTAGGGTAGGATCCGCTGGGGCTGCCGGCCGGGGGAGCTGTGGTGACATAGGTGGCGGCAGACTGGCTGGGAGAGCCAGCGGGGTAAGAGGAGGCGGCAGAGCTACCCGTGGGCTTGGAAGGCGTCTCGGTCTCGGTCTCGGTCACGGGGCAGACTGTGGTGCCGATGGAGACTGTCTCCGTCGTGACGTGGCCGACGGGGCACTTCGTGATGGTGGGAGCGCAAGAAGTGACTGTGTAGACTGTTGTCGTGTAGATTGTGGAAGTCGTGGACGGCGCCGGAGGAGCAGGGGTAGAAGCCGAGGAGCTAGTAGCCGAGTAGGTAAGGGCTGAGGACGTAGAAGCCGAAGAGGTAGGAGCGGAGGAGGTAGGAGCTGAGAGGGTATGAGTCTCGGTCTCCGTGACAGGGCAAACGGTAGTGCCAACGGCAATGGTCTTGGTTGTAACCGAGCCGTGAGGGCAGTTCGTCACTGAGGCTGGGCACTTGGTAACGGTGTACACGCTGGTGGTGTAAATGGTGGACGTGGTGTACTCCGTGTTCGAGGCCGACGACGAACTGGGGCCGGCCGGTGTGGAAGTTGCCGGAGTGGAAGTCGCCGGAGTGGAAGTCGCTGGGGTGGAAGTCGGGGCAGTCGAGCTCGGCTTCTCAGTCTCGGTGACAGGGCACACAGTGGTTCCAATGACGACGGTTTCGGTTGTCACATGGCCCAGGGGGCAATCAGTCACAGTCTGAGGGCATGAGGTGACAGTGTAAATGTTCGTCGTGGTTATTGTCGACGTGGTGTAAGGCGTAGTCGAAGATTTAGTAGTCGAATCAGTGGCCGAGCCAGAAGCGGAGCTGGAGCTAGAGGCAGCTGTGGGTTCGGAGGACGAAGAAGTCTGGGTGACAGATTCCGAGGACGAAGTCTGGGTCTCCGTGGCTGTCTCAGTAGCTGTCTGTGTATAAGAAGTCTCACTGGTAGACTCCGTCTCCTGCGTGCACGACTCCTCAGTAGAAGTGGCAGTCTCCGTTGCGGTTTGCGAAGCGGACGCTGAGGTGACAGAGGAGTCACTCGATGTTGCCGAGTCTGTGGTCGTGGCCGATTCACTCGTAGAAGTTGCAGTCGACGAGACTTCAGACGTGCTGCTGCTGATGGTGCTAGATGCAGTGGTATCGACGCAGTTTCCGTCGGCAAAGAGGGCCTCCGCTTGAGCAAGAGCCTCGGTGATAGGGGCAGCCAGGTTCTGAGCGGTTGGCTTCAGGCTATCGGGGACCTTGGAGACAACAGCATCGACGAGGCTCTGGCCGGCAGTGTGGATGGCAGCGAGCTGGGTGTGGAAGATCCCGCAGACGGCAGCGGTCTCAATCTCGGGCCTCTTCTGTGTGAGATCGTCGACCAGGGCCTGGGAAGTGGCAGCCAGGGCGTTGACGGGGTCGATGAGTCCGAGCGCCTCCAAGGCTGAGAGCTCGACCGACTCGCCAACGGTTGCGATGCCAGCATTGATGGTGTTGAGGAGATCGCCGCTGGCCGAGTTGACCGCCGCAAAGGTAGCGAGATCTGCGGCACTCAGGGCAAGCACGACATCGCCAACAGCTCCAGTCTTTGTGTTGACGTCGTTTATGACACCAACGACTGATGCGCCGTCACGCTTCTCGATTGCTGCGCCGGACACGCTCGAGGCAGCGCCGACTGTGAAGGCGAGGAGGGTAGCGAACTTCATCTTGGCGAGGATTCCAACGAGTGAGTGTGAGACAAATGAATGTGGAGATGAAGTGAGTGATGAGCGAGACTGGAATGTGCACCTGAACGGCGGGATCAAGGCCAGCTTATATGGACAGGGCCGATGGGCAACATGTGTGCTATTTTAGGGCCCATCTGAGTAAGGTATAACTGGATACCCGGTAGGCCTCCTCCCTCCTAGACTGGAGATACGCCTTCCCTAGGCCGAGGGATAATGGAGAGCATAACTGGAGAGGGCAGCTCCCTTCAGCATCACCCCTGCAGGCCAGACTCTGAGAGAGAGGGAGGAGTCGCGGGTACCCCACATTGTGCCGCTCATCAGTCGCAAGCACATGCTTGGCTTCTGGTGTTGTGGCGTTCAGCCTCGGCGTCCCGGGCCTTTGGCGCTTGCATGACAAGCTCAACGCTCGCGCTCGGACCCTTGAGCATTGATGCCGTCCCCGGCTGCCAACACCATCAAGCTGTCAACCCGCCAGATATTTCCGGTCCGGCTCAGACTCGGACCACAAAGGGAGAGACAATGTCGCAATCATTCAGGACTCCTGTTTGGTGGGGAGCTGAGAAATCCGGCCCAAGCAAGGCACAGAAAAGAAGAAGACTCAGGGAGAGGTGAAAGTGAATAAGGACCGAAAGGGTTTGTGTTATTGGCCAGTGAGGTTGCGAACTCAGGGGCCCCAGCCACTCAGAGCTCGTAGACAGCAGGGATGTGGGTGAAAATCCGGGGAATGATCGCTGCTAACCGGATCGGGACGAAAGGGCATGTGCAATCCTGGTCGTAGGCCAAGGCGTCGCCGGGGCCGTTTCCCAATAGTGTCGCCTTAGTGTCGCGCGGCTCGCCTCTTCCGCCGTTGAGGGAGGGTCCTCATCGAAAGAAACATTAGATGCCGCCCGTTCCGAATCTTATTCCCGCGTTAGCATAGCTCCTGCGTACGTACTCGTAAAGAAGGGAGCCAATGCAGGGGAATATGCAGGACGGAAGACAGCGGGGCATACACCCTACAGCGCCGCACAAAAGCAACAGTTGTGAAGCATCATATCGCTTCTTCGGGACCTCATTGACGACAGACAGGCCGAGAGGGTTTGTCCTGTTTGAAGTTTCAAGGCAGCTCCCGTTCCGAGCAACTGCCTCATTCCAGTGTCCCGTAGCTGTGAGCATTCCAATAAAGAGCGGAAGAAGCGCTCCAGGATCCAGCGAAGGGAGCGCTCTGAGTCAAACGCAACTCGGGAGGATGAGGTTGGTTGGAAAGATGGGGAGTGGATGGCCGCCTTTGCCAACTGTGGGGACTTGTGATGGGCCAAACCCACCTGTTCGATGAGACATACATAGACGCTGTCAAGGGACGCGTCTTTACTCCTGCCCAAGCGACAGAATTCTTTTCCTGCGCGGGCTGCCTGGTGTTGAGCCGACTTCGAGGGACCAGGCCGAGGTGAAATTGGAATCAGGCGCAACAATGTAGGGAAAGGAAGGGACAATTCAGCTTGAAGCCCCAAAAGTAGGTCTAGGGCGTAAATGCGCACCGCCGATCGGGTCGCCATCGAGTCGAAATCAGCCAATCATATGGCTGCTATCATGGCTGCTTGTAGCGCATGCGCGAGGTGGGTTGATTGACGTGCAACATCGCGATCCTTTCTTCGATGCGATGGACCCAGACAGGACATTGAGCCACTCGGTGGGTTAAAAGCATTCCAACTCTAAATCAGCACATTTCAACCCTAAACTAATGTCACCGCCTCGATGAATAACTAGGACTAACGGATTCAGGAGCTGTATCGCCACGCTGATAAACCTGACATCGCCCCGAAGAGCGTCCCAGGGGTACCTCCTGCCGCCTGCATGCAGGCCAAACTCGTGACGACGACGGTGTCGAAAGATGTCACTTCCATGAACAACTGGACTGTTGACTCCATGGATCCCCATTCTTGGGACAGATTTACTGGAAATCCATGCTGAGCGCGACCGGTGAGGGTCCAATGGCAATGAGCTCACAACTGACGGTTGGAGACCTGGTTGCGTCCATGCCATATGCACTACCTGGTTCCAACAACAGGATCTAGAAGTTCTTTGGCCAAATTAACAGCCAGTGTCGCGACATCAATGCCAGGCGCTCGATAAGCGGAATTGCTCTATGGCAGAACGGAATCCTTAATTGGGTTGAGAAGTTTGCAGGCGGCATGGTACGACAAAACGACGGCCCGACCAAAGCACTCGTGGAACGCGCAGATCAAAGTTATTGCTAGACACGTCGCTCCGTCTCAACAATCACGGGTGGCGCCCGCAGACGACGGGACGACGTAGCTCCTGGACCCGGTGGTTTGGGTACCTTCCGAGCCGTCATCATTGAAGTCGAGCGATGTCCGACCAACCGACCACTAACAGCCTGTTTGGACTTGCCGGTGGCAGCTATTGCATGCAGCGTTGCGGCGCGGGGAAATGCTGCAGCTAAGCAATCTCGCTACCTCAACAGGCTCATTGGAGGATTCGAAGGAATTGGTCTCTTTTCTTCAAGCGCGATGCGGTGCTTACAGTACCAGGCTTACCGTTGGTGATTTGTGGTAAGGTACCGCGCGTGGCAACAGCATCACTAACTACAATCAGCCTCATTCTCCGAACACTTCCACTGCAGACGGAAAGGACAATTATCGTCCAATATTTCCCGTCCACCGTTGGTGCGGCAGTTGTAGAGAACTAGCCGTGACCGCTTCTCCTTCCTCATCGTTCCCCCCTTCGTGAAGCTGTTCTTGTTCCTCTCCATCATCCCAAACCACGCCAGGAAGGTCGACCTCATCGCAGTTTCACAATGGTCGCACTCGCCGGCGTCTGGAACCTCGTTTCCTTCAACTACTTCCTCCTCAACGGGACCTCAATCCTCCAACCTAACGGCCCGCACCCGCTCGGCAAGATCACCATCATGCCCGAGGGCTACCTCAGCGTGCAGATCACGACACCCGAGGCGGCGGTGCCCATCCCGAACGGGGTGAAGTGGGGGGACGCGACGGACGCGGAGATCGCCGCCATCGCGAGGCCGTACGTCTCGTACTCGGGCCGGTACAACACGTCCTACGAGGGAGAGCAGCTGGTGTTGGTGACCACGGTCGACGTCGCGCTGGATCCCTCGTGGATGACCAGGCCTCAGCGGCGGAACGTGACGTTCGAGCAGGAGGAAGGGAAGCAGTACATGCTTCTAAAACCGGTGGGAACCATTCCCATGACGTTGCCTGTGAGTTGCCGCTGGTTCTACCCCGCCGAAGGGGTCTCGATGGTTTGTATGTTTCGCTTGCTGACGCCGAGACGTGAATAGGGTGGTGTTAGTGAGAATGTTGTCTCCGTTCTGAAATGGGAGAAGGAAATCAGCGTGTGCCGCTGACGAACGTTCGTAATCTTGCGGCCAAGAGGACACTGACTGGGTCGGGGCGCATCAAAGCAGCGGCTCAGCCCAGCCGCGAGTATAACGGTTTGATGGTATCGGTGGTGCCTTTAGAATTCACCCTTCATATATCGCCGCTGTGTTATACCGCCTGGAAGTCTCGAGCATTGCGTCTAGAGACTCCCGTCACTTCTGTGATTAATGTATAGCGGGAGTTATACTTCGCGTCATCCCTTTGCTAAGACCTGTTGATCCATCCCATAGCCTGTTGATCAAATCCGACACTTGGCCCTGCCCATCTTGCCGCTCTGGCGACACGCATCGAGTTATGTGGATCCCGGAAAGACCCACGACTGGCTGTTTATCCCCAAAGTCCCAGGACTGACTGTTGTGGCACCTGGGTGCAAGCCAATCGGAGACTGTAGCGACGAGCCGTATCCCTTGCGGTTTGACGCCCATATGGCCTAGAATTAGAAATCTTTAAGTTTGGCTGTACTTGATACCGGGTCTTTCTCGTTCGTCAGAGGGCACAATTGAGGTACCACCCGTCACCGATGCCCCAGCGCCTCTAAATTGCTTCCTGGCCCAGGACGTACACAACGGATCCTCTGGTTGTAGACAAGCTCAGGATGTAGTGGCTGATGGTCAAGATTGGAATGTTCGTCAGCACCCCGTAGCTCTTGTACGTCGCTCTGTGGAAAGCTGTGAACAGAGACGCCCACAGTCTTGGTTATGCCGCCGTCGAAGTTCCTCGCAACAAGACTGGACTCGCTCCCAGAAGGATCGGGATGCCCTGGCCCCCGCGCAGCAATCGTGAGGACTCGTGAAGAGAAGCGGTTCGACCCGCTGATCCTGGTCAGGGTGCCCATCCTGTAACCGCGGTTGTTGTATCGCGGTAGGGAGTTGTTGTCTTTCCTCGTTACGGCAAATGCTCTGGAGAAGAGAGGTCGGATCGGAGGCACATTGACGATGATGATGCCAACATTCTGTTCGACGCTGCCGTTCACGACGTTAGAAACTTGGGACACGGGAACCTCGACTGGCGATCGCGGTGGCAACAGGTTTGCTCAGTCCAAGGGCAAGGGAGACAAAGCACTGTTTACTTACAGAGACCAGGTAGTCAGGTCGGCAGAATCGTAGGTTGAATCTGTCCGCGAGAACAAGGCGCCGACCTTTAATGTTTTTAGAAGGACAATGACTCCAATACTTTACGCATTGTTAGCGAGCGGCTCCAAATTGCCAGTTGAAGACACGAAAAAGATTGCAGACTCACAGGAATCCCAAACTCATGATGGTCAAGAGAACGATCTTCGCCTTGAACGCGATCTTGAGCTGCCTCAGCAGCAAGATAGGGAAGAGAGCAACCAGCCAGTCAGTGCCAATGGTCCAGACCGCCTGCGTCATGCCAATAATATATCTCGACTGTTTGTTGCAGGTTCCCGGCAGGCCAGAATTCCATATCTTTGGCACTGGTCTGCAGGTTACATAGGTGTTGAGGACGGTCGCGGTCCCGATGAGGACGGTCCCGACAATGATGCCCACGAGGAAACCACGGTAATACTTGTTTACGCCGGCAATGCGCAGCATAAGGAAGCAGAGCGAGATTCTGGCCAGCATGTTCGCCAGGACGTTGGGCGTGATGGTCAGTGTGGACCATTTAGCCGCCTCGATTGCCTCGGATGCCTCCAGGTACATTTTGTGCGTGCCGATACCATGCTTTACAGCAATGGACTCGAACACTAATACCACGATGGAGAACACCTGCATCATATTGTAAGCCTCTAACCACTTCTAGGACCAGGCCGAAGGGTATTCGGGGCATATCTCTTACCGCAGCTGCAGCCATGGTGTAATCGTCCCACCAGATGTTCCTGAGGACACTTAAACGGGCGTACATGCGCAGACCAAAGGATATTAAGGCCAGCGTTGTCGTGATAATAAGGACGCACAGGATCTGTGTTCTCTTCTCGTCCCATTCGGGGTAGAACGGAGTGTTCTGCTCTGCCGCCATCGCGGCGACGATGTAGGCGCCACGCACACCGAAACTACATCAGATTGGGGCGATATTTAGGAAGCGTCATGGCAGTCTTTCCCAGGTGGTTGCAGATCTTGGTGGTTTGTATCGTTTTGAGAGAGAGTCTTCAGAGAACGCGGGAGGCCGCGCACTGTTGGCGCTCGCCCTTGTTGACATGTAAGAGCACATGCGACCTCAAGAAAGCTGGTACGTACGAAGTACTCCGCCTTCGTATGTAATGCAGCCCCGTTGGCGGTCAAGTCTGCCTTGACAACTCATGCGCGGGGGTTGACCGGTGACCGGGTACCGTACCGGACATTAAGTCCAGATCGTCGTTTTGAACCAGGGGTCGGCTCCTTCAAGCCGCAGCCGCTATGGTACCTTCTGTTCTTGGACAATCCAGCACCAACTGACTGTTGCAACAGCCCATGATCAGGCTCATCTCTCTCTAGACTTGGCAGCAGGCTGGAACATCGCTTGTTGAACGCTCGTCCAAACGGCAGACGCTCGATTTGTAGCTTAAGCTCGCCAATGAGACTACCTTATCCAAGAAAGAACATTTTACAATACGTATTTGAAGAATGCCGCCTAAGAGAGC
>Ga0209127_100661_pt1 | contig 11866 bp, 11 predicted proteins | sample LakSupMetagenome_FD_187469 | JGI IMG/M metagenome (GOLD analysis project Ga0209127, IMG submission 187469) | Freshwater microbial communities from Lake Superior, Canada - Sta WM archaea (SPAdes) (version 2) | ecosystem: Environmental > Aquatic > Freshwater > Lake | place: Lake Superior, Canada...
GGAAGGCTCTTGTGTAGGACCTCTCAGTTTTGGAGTTCAGGTAATAATGAAGATCTGTAAGGGCTTAAAAGGCCAGGTAAGGGAAGAGTTCAAGACGCGAGCCAAGATAAGAGAATGAGGTACTTAGGGTAGGGAGCTGTAAGAGAGGCTGTGGGAGAGGCTGTAGGAGAGGATGTAGGAGAGGCTGTAGGAGAGGCTGTAGGAGAGGTTGTGGGAGAGTAAGAAATAGTCAGCATTGGCGTTTGAGACAGAAAAGGTTGTGAGTTGAAGGTGAAGGTGAAGTACCTTATCCAAGACGAGATCTCGAAGTCACCAACAATCACATAGCACTTAGATCTACTGCTACCTTAGAGTAAATTGAGAAGGTACCCCATAAGCGTTATTGCTCCTTCCAAAGAAGCGACTTCGCTTCTGGGGACTGAAGCTGGGCGGGCAGTTGCATCACAGTGTCTCGCTCTGGTGGTAACGGTTGAGGTGGTGGGCTCGCACTTACATGATGGTCGAGACTAAGCCCTCACCGCCTTCCCAATTCAGCAGCCGTGGATACTGCCGGTACCTTCTCCTTTGCCAACCTGGAAGCTTCAACGGAGCTCAACCTCGCCAGTTTCCCTCGCGACTCTATTCCTTCTAACTCCGCCGCGACACATATTGCATCTAGAAACCATAAGAAGTCATTCAAGAACTTACTAGAACACAGGACATCTGCCTATTTACTGTTCTCGGCACGCTTCCTCCAGATTTCTTGCTCCGCTTTCCAAACACCAACCGCCACAATGTCGACCATCGCGCTGACAGCCCTGCAATCCTCCAAACCCCCCATCACCCCCATCGATTTCAACTCCAACCAGCCCCAGACAATCCGCCTCTACCCGCTATCCAACTACACCTTCGGAGTGAAGGAGACCCAGCCAGAAGAGGACCCGTCGGTCCTCGCGCGCCTGAGGCGGCTGGAGGAGCACTACTCGGCGCACGGCATGCGCCGCACCTGCGAGGGCATCCTCGTCTGCCACGAGCACAACCACCCGCACATCCTCATGCTGCAGATCGCCAACGCCTTCTTCAAGCTGCCCGGCGACTACCTCCGGCCCGAAGACGACGAGATCGAAGGCTTCAAGGCCCGCCTCGATGAGCGGCTCGCGCCCGTCGGGCGGCTGGGCGAGGGCGAGGAGGCCGGGGACTGGGACGTGGGCGACTGCCTGGCGCAGTGGTGGCGGCCGAACTTCGAGACGTTCATGTACCCTTTCATCCCGGCGCACGTCACGCGGCCAAAGGAATGCAAGAAGCTTTATTTCATCCAGCTGCCCAAGTCGAGTAAGTGGGCACGGTTGGGAGACTGTTACTGGCGGGTGATCACGTTGCTAACACCGTTTCCCCAGAGGTCCTAAGCGTGCCGAAGAACATGAAATTGCTCGCTGTCCCGCTGTTTGAGCTCTACGACAACACCGCCCGTTACGGCCCGCAACTCTCCGCCATACCCCATCTCCTCAGCCGGTACAACTTCGAGTTCGTCAATGAGAACGGCGAGGTCGTTGCTGTGACGCCGGGTGCGGGGCCTTCTGCTGGCCCGCGGCCGCAGACCAAGGTGCTGGCGGGCGACGATGTGGACATGAAGAACGAGAATGGCACTCAGTAGGTCGGTGACGAGTCTCGAATGGAACAATGAAGGGATATTGGAGTGGCGCTCAAGTGGGGCTCTGAAAGGCTCGACCGGGGCTGTGACTGACCACCGGCCGGATCCAGATCTTGGACAGCAGAGGAAAGGATCCGACAAGAGATATTTCTGGCTGGGATGAAGCAGGGTCTTCCGAGCATGATCAGTGGGCTCTCTCAGTTTGAGCAATACGATGGGAAATCAGCAAGTACGTAGGCAAAAGCACGGGCTGATATCGGTGGCGACGCGTTAAAGTGGCCATACCGGCGCAACGTGAGCTGGCATAGGAGTTGGTTCTTGGCCGTGGAGTTTACAGGCGTTTATAGTCAGTTTCAGGGCTTGCCGTTAAGAGCACTGATAGACATGCATGTTTTCAGTTTATTTCTCTCCCTGCAAGATTTACGATGACCCCTTCTCCTCCCCCTGAATCGTAGCCATGACCCGTCGCGCATGCTTGGACGTCCTAAACTCAAGGTACCATATCCCCTGCCATGTACCCGTCGCCTATAACACTGTTAGCTCTCACATCATCACTTCAGCGGACATGACAGCGTCAGGGAAAACACCTACCAACTTCCCATCCTTGATCGGAATCGTGACACTCGAGCCCATGAGCGAGCTCTTGATATGCGCGGGCATATCGTCGCTCCCCTCGGCGTCGTGCCGGTACAGCGCCTCGCCCTTGGGGCCGGCCTCGGGCGCTATCCGGTCCAGGGCGTCGCTCATGTCGGTGCGCACGTCCTCGTCCCAGTTCTCGTTCATGCTCAGCGCGCACGACGTGTGCTGGATGAAGAGGTTGAGGAGCCCGACCTTGAAGTTGCGGATCTCGGGCAGCTCCTTGACGACGTAGTCCGTGATCAGGTAGGAGCCGCGACTCTTGGGCGGGAGAGAGAACTGCCGCTGGACCCACATTGTCGAAGAACAGCACGGGGAGGTGGTGATGATGGGGGCTAGAGGAGGTGCGTGAGCGGGGATGCGGGAGGAGCCGAAAAGAAGGCCGAGTGGGATTGTCCAGAGGTAGTGGAAGAGACCCGGGAAGAAAGCGACGAACAGGATGCAGAGGAGGCCGATGGTTGCTGCTGACGAGGCTGCTGGAGTTGTTCTTGGCATTATCGCTCGTGGAGTTTGGCGTTGCGGTTCATCGGCCGGCCAAGAGAGACGTCATTGGTGGTGGATGAAGCCTTATGTGTGGGGTAATCTGCGTCACAGTACTGTACTGTACTGTACTGTACTTCCTTCACGGAAAACGTCTCTGCTAGGTACCCGACTGGGCTGTCGAGAATCAATTATTTTCGGGGTGTACTGTATATGTCTAGACTTAAAAAGCTGGAATGTCCGTACTGAGATAGAATCAGATCTCGGGTTTTCCACGGCCTAGCATTTGTAGCAATGAAGGATCCAGAGCTGTAATGGAAGGTGGCAGTCAATTGAAGTTCTTCACTCAGGGTTTGGCGACCTTGCGACGACTTTGTTCGCATGATTCGACTGACAGGGAAAGTCGCATACATACTGCACTGTGCTTCTTGCGGTCTGTCGGCCGGACGGTGCTACACAGTTGAAGAACGCTGATGTCTCCAGCTGTTCTAGTTCTGTGCCTGAGATACTGACGTTGTTCCAAGAGATTCAACGACCCGCGACAGTGGAACGCCAGCTAACTCCGATACCCGAACAGAGGTGAAGTTGTTACCAAGGAACATCAAGTGGCCATAGCTCTGAGAGCTCGGAGCGACGAAAACTCGCAGCATGTTTGGCCAGGTAGGAATACGCACGCATGACCTTATGAGTGCACGCAAGAGCCACTCATAAGGCATGCGTGAGCCCATCGGCGTCGTTACACCCAGTGTCCAGCAAGGTAGAGATGGCGTATAAGCTTCCAGACATAGTAGGCATCCGCCTCCGATCATGTATCGTACTACGTACCCTTATTAGACACGCGCAGACTGGGGAGGCTTGGGAGGCAACGGAGAGAGGTGAAGTAATGCACTATCGTCACCCCACCATATGCGCTAATGTAGGCTGCTAGGCGTGGACGCATTACGACCCGCTGCTCATCGCCGGCCGTTAGACTTTCTTTCCAGAATAGAACAACCCTCCAGTCGCCGGACCGGCAATTCGGCTTACAAAGAAGCCAGATCCTGCACTGCACAGCTTCCAATCCAATTGTATCGCATCTAGACCCGTCGTCCCAACCTCACGCGAACTCGTCGTCGGAACATCGTCCCAGGAAGTTCTCCGTCCCGACTTCCGAGCAGACCGAGACCCGTTTGCGCGATCCTTCGATCACCTTACCGCGCCGCGCAGACTTTCCCAAGTGACAGATCCGTTGCACGAAACGACCTGTCTGAAGATAGCATGACCTCCCGGTTCGGACGGAGATCATCATAGGCAGCGGCTATGGACTTTGACTTGGACGGTGGTCAGCAGAAGGTCATCTTCCAGACCGGCTCTTTCACTGGATATCGGCCACTGCTCGACCTGGGACACGGCTATCTCAGCGCCACACGCACCGCAAAGCAGCCGCTATGCGGTAACGAAGAAGGTTGGGGACCATTGAGTCCCTTCCGCTACGACTTCACTCCCTGCTTCATCGACATCTGGGTGGCTACGGTTGCCGCATTTGGTATTGTGCTTGGTTCGGCTGCGGTTTGGTTCCTGCTGAAGAGGAGGAAGCCGGCCGAGATATCCAAGGACTGGCACTTCTGGACAAAGCAGGTAGGTTGCCAGCAGCACACCCAGGGGGATCGGATCAAAAGTCTTAGTGCCTAACCTGTGTGCGGTTCAGACCATCCTAGGCCTCATCGTCGGCGACTTCGGTGTCCAGCTTGCCCTTCAGATCATAAACTACCCCGACATATGGTACGGCGACTTCCGAGTCTACACCACAGTAGGCACGATTGTATCTCTAGGCGTCGTCTTCTGGATCCAATGGCTCGAACATGCCCGTCTTCGGAACGCCAACGGGGTCGTGCTCTTCTACTGGCTTCTCCTGATCATCGCTCTCGCCGTCAAGCTTCGGTCGCTTATCTCGCAGCAACTATACCAGACGAACCTGCCGTACTTCGTCGCCTATAATGTTGGCTTTGGCCTGGTCGTCGTCGAGTTCTGCTTCGAGTGGTTGTGGCCCAAGAAATCGAGCGCTTACGAGGCCCTGGTGGACGACGAGGAGTGTCCGGTCGAGTATGCAACCGTATTCTCGCGGCTGACCTTCTCCTGGATGACGCCTCTGATGAAGTATGGATACGCCCACTTCCTCACCGAGGAGGATCTTTGGGCACTGGCAAAGGACGACACAACGAAGTCGACTGGCAAGGCTTTCGAGACCTCGTGGGACCATGAGCTGAAGCATCGCAAGAACCCTTCCCTCTGGCTGGCCCTGTTTCACTCATTTGGAGGCCCCTACGTCATTGCTGCCTTCTTCAAAGGCTTCAATGATCTCTCTGCCTTCGCCCAGCCGCAACTCCTCCGTCTGCTGCTGACCTGGGTCGATTCCTACCGCGACGGACAGAAACCGGAACCTGTCATCAAGGGCGCTGCCATCGCGCTAGCCATGTTCGCCGTCGCTGTCCTCCAGACCACCATGATCCACCAGTACTTCCAGACCACTTTCGTGACCGGCATGCGGATCAAGGGCGGACTGACCTCATCCATCTACCGAAAGGCCTTGAAGCTGTCGAACGAGGGCCGCTCGTCCAAGAGCACGGGTGATATCGTCAACTACATGGCTGTCGATGCCCAGCGTCTGCAAGACCTGACGCAGTTTGCGCAGCAGCTTTGGTCCGCACCGTTTCAGATCACGCTCTGCATGCTCTCCCTATACCAGCTCGTCGGCTGGTCTATGCTTGCCGGCATTGGAGTCATGATCTTTATGATCCCTATCAACGGTTTCATTGCTCGGTACATGAAGAACCTGCAGAAGCAGCAGATGAAGAACAAAGATGCGAGAAGCCGGCTGATCGCCGAAATCGTGAATAATATGAAGAGCATCAAGCTCTACGCCTGGGGAGCGGCGTTCATGAACAAGCTGAACTACATCCGAAACGACCAGGAGTTGAAGAACCTGCGCAAGATAGGTGCCGGCCAGGCCGTTGCCAACTTCACCTGGAGCACCACACCGTTTCTTGTCTCGTGCATAACATTTACCGTCTTCGTCTTGACCAACGACAAACCCCTCTCGACCGATATTGTCTTCCCCGCCTTGTCTCTGTTCAACCTCCTGACATTCCCCCTTGCTGTTCTGCCGATGGTTATCACCTCCATCATCGAGGCGAGCGTCGCTGTTGGTCGCCTGACTTCGTTCTTGACGGCCGAAGAGATCCAGCCAGATGCCATTGTCGTTAAGCCCGCAGTCGAGGAGATCGGTGAGGAGAGCGTGCTGATCAAGAACGGCAGCTTCTCGTGGAACCGCCATGAGAACAAGCCCGCCTTGAAGGACATCAATTTCTCAGCGCGGAAGGGAGAACTGTCGTGCATCGTCGGCCGAGTCGGCGCGGGCAAGAGCTCGTTCTTACAAAGCATTCTGGGAGACTTGTGGAAAATACAAGGTCAGGTCGAGGTCCACGGCACCGTGGCGTATGTTGCTCAGCAATCTTGGATCATGAACGCCACTGTCCGTGAAAACATCATTTTCGGGTACAAGTACGATTCTGCGTTCTACGAAAAGACGGTGAAAGCCTGCGCTCTGCTGGATGACTTTGCTCAGCTGCCCGACGGAGACGAGACTACGGTGGGAGAGCGCGGTATCTCGCTCAGTGGTGGGCAGAAGGCTCGACTTGCCCTTGCCCGTGCTGTCTACGCAAGAGCAGACATCTACTTGCTAGATGACGTCCTTTCGGCCGTCGATTCTCACGTTGGAAGGCACCTGATTGACAAGGTGCTCGGGCCAAAGGGGTTACTGAGCTCGAAGACAAGGATTCTGGCAACCAACTCAATTCCTGTGCTTCTCCAATCTGACTTTATCTGCATGCTGCAGAACGGCGAAATCGTCGAAAAGGGCACGTACAGACAACTCATGGCTATGAAGGGCGTCGTCTCGGAGCTTGTCAAGTCTACCAATAGCGAATCTGGTCCCTCGTCGGCTGCTCCATCCCCTGAAGGCAGTGACAGCGAAGGAGACTCGTCATCCACAATTATTGATGGCGGCCCAGAAAAGGAAGAAATGGAAGAAGCCGAGGAGCGTCTCAGCACTCTAGAGCCTATTCGGTCCGGAATGGGCAGCTCCTCTGCGAGGAACAAGCCACGAACAACTAGCACGGCGACGCTACGACGGGCAAGCACAGCGAGCTTCCGCGGACCACGGGGCAAGCTGCAGGACGAGGAGAACCCCAACCGAACCAAAACCGTGAAGGAGCATTCGGAGCAGGGCAAGGTCAAGTGGCAAGGTGAGCAGTCACAGGGCCTTCCTCCATGGCTTGCATCATTGAAGGCTGACGACTCGACAGTTTACGGCGAGTACGCTAAGACAAACAACCTCGTGGCTGTTGCAATCTATTTGTTTTGTCTCCTGGCAGCGCAAACAGCCCAGATAGGTATGTTGCCTTCACCGGCTTCCCTAGCCTCTGCATGTCAGCTGCGGAATGCGAGCCGTTGCAGGTATCGACCCCTTAGTGAAGCGCTACGGATGCTTCCACGCCATCCCGGTGTCTCTCGTATGCATCTTTCTCAACGAATACCACTGACTGAATGAGTAACGTAGGCGGCAGTGTTTGGCTGAAGAACTGGTCCGAGCACAATACGAAGGCTGGTGGCAACCCTGATGTTGGGAAATACATCGGCATCTACTTTGCCTTTGGTATAGGATCCTCGGCTCTGACGGTCTGTCAAACATTGATATTGTGGATCTTCTGTTCCATCGAGGTATGTTTCACTTGCTGAATGAGCCTTCTGAAGATGATGATTGATGACGCCTTGTAGGCATCGAGAAAGTTGCACGAGAGGATGGCAACCGCCATATTCAGGTCTCCGATGTCCTTCTTCGACGTGACACCGGCCGGCAGAATCCTGAACAGGTTCTCAAGGTGCGTTCTTTTTCTCTGTCGTCCTTCTCGTCTTCCTGTAGCGTCATCAAGCATGTCCGACAAGCCCTAATGCAATGCGAGACGGATTCGGGTTAAGTGGCCATGCAACATGCGGAGCTACGGAGTATGGGAGTTGCCAGCCATTCTACAGCCTTGGATCAGAGACAATCTGCATCTGCCTGCGTATTGACGGGACAAGCAAATCGTGCAGCCGCACCATGCACTTGAGCGCGTCATGATGTGCAGCACAGCTAACCAATGTGGCTCTTCGTATTAGTGACATCTACAAGGTGGACGAAGTTCTCGCGAGGACATTCAACATGCTGTTCGTCAACGCCGCCAGATCTGGCTTCACATTGGCTGTCATCTCGGTATCGACGCCTGCCTTCATCGCGCTGATCATCCCCCTCACCCTCATGTACATCTTCATCCAGCGGTACTACCTCCGCACATCACGAGAGCTCAAGCGGTTGGACAGCGTCAGCCGCAGCCCGATCTACGCGCACTTCCAGGAGTCGCTCGGCGGCATCTCGACCATCCGGGCATACCGGCAGCAGGGGCGGTTCGAGCTCGAGAACGAGTGGCGCGTCGACGCCAACCTGCGGGCCTACTTCCCGTCCATCAGCGCAAACAGGTGGCTGGCCGTGCGGCTCGAGTTCATTGGCGCCATCTGCATCCTCGGCGCCGCCGGCTTCTCCATCATCTCGGTGGCCAACCGCACGGGCCTGACGGCCGGCATGGTGGGCCTGGCCATGTCGTATGCCCTGCAGATCACGACGTCGCTCAACTGGATCGTGCGCCAGAGCGTCGAGGTCGAGACCAACATCGTCTCGGTCGAGCGCGTCCTCGAGTATGCGCGGCTGCCGAGCGAGGCCCCCGAGATCATCCACCGCAACCGGCCGCCGGTGAGCTGGCCCGCCAAGGGCGAGGTGGAGTTCCACAATTACAGCGCCAGGTACCGCGAGGGGCTCGACCTAGTGCTGAAGAACATCAACCTAGACATCAAGTCCCACGAGAAGATCGGCGTCGTCGGACGGACCGGCGCGGGCAAGTCGTCGCTGACGCTGGCTCTGTTCCGGATAATCGAGCCGGACACGGGTTACATTAGCATAGACGGCCTGAACACCTCGACCATAGGGCTACTGGACCTTCGTAGGCGACTGGCCATCATCCCCCAGGATGCTGCTCTGTTCGAGGGCACTATCCGCGACAACCTCGATCCGGGACATGTACATGACGACACGGAGCTCTGGAGTGTTCTTGGTATGTTACACAACTCTGCCCCTCTTCCTCAACATCCCACAATGGTCTGAGGGCGCGGGGTCCCCGCGTCTCCGACGTATTGGCATGCCTGTAGGCCCTTATCCAGCCGTTGTGAGCAGATGACTGACTTCGTCCGTATAGAACACGCCAGGCTAAAGGACCATGTGGCGAGCATGGACGGCGGGTTAGAGGCCAAGATCAACGAAGGAGGTGAGTGAACGTGTTTTTGTTGCTCTGCGCTTCGCTTTCCATCGGCTTTTCACATGTCATTTGCAATATCCCCCATCCCATCCCCTCAGTGGCTCAAAATGTCCTCCACTCGGACCACAAGTGCGGGTGTTTGCATCAGTGTTGCCAGGGCAGCGCACAAGGACACGATACGAGAGGCAAAATACCGGGCGATGCCAAGAAGCGCACACTATTCTGTGTTACTTCGCAGTGGGCTGTCCCCCCTCTCGTCTCGCCTCTTCTGCTGCCACCACACCTACCTTATGGCGATCCGAGCAGGAATCCTTCTCCCCCATCTGCCGCAATGAGACGTCCCTGCATGATCGGCTGCGCATGCATTAATGACATCCATGGACATGTTACCGGCTTCTCGGTTTCTTACTTGCTGTGCGGGCTGTCACCGGCTTTCACCTGTTGCTACACCGCAACCATTTTCGCTCTCTCTCTCTCTCTCTCTTCAAGCCTATCCCGTCCCATCTTGGCAATCCTCACCCACTAACTCTCTCTCCCCCCTCTCTCTTCAGGCTCAAACCTGTCCCAAGGCCAGCGCCAGCTCGTCTCCCTGGCGCGCGCAATGCTGACCCCGTCCAACATCCTGGTGCTGGACGAGGCCACGGCGGCGGTGGACGTGCAGACGGACGCGATGCTGCAGAACACGCTGAGGGGCCCGCTGTTCCGGAACCGCACCATCATCACGGTGGCGCACCGCATCAACACCATCCTCGACTCGGACCGGGTCGTCGTCCTCGACAAGGGGGAGGTGGCCGAGTTTGGCCCGCCGCAGGAGCTGATTAGGAGGAAGGGGTTGTTTTATGGACTGGTCAAGCAGGCGGGGTTGGTTGATGATGGGGAGGGGAGCGGGGCGAACGGGAAGGATGGGGAGAGGAAAGATTAGGGACCTTGGGGGACTGGGGAGGTGTGGGAAGTGGTAAGACGGAGGAGTGAGGTGGCCCGAAGATGTGCATGGCTGGGTGGTCACGTTTGCGGTCATGTGAGTATGACTGTATAGCGTCATGATGGTGTGAAGGGGAGGTGGGCAGGAAAGGGGCTTTTCCTGTCCTTTTTTTTTTTGAGATTGTATTTGGGTCTATTGTACTGTACATACTACGGAGTAGTAAGCGGGTATATATTTAGATCGGAGATTGAAAAGCGACCTGATGTATACCTTATTCAGACTTGCACCGAACGGCGAGATGGCGGAAAGGCATGGGGACGGCACGAGCGAGAGATATCGTGACGTGCTGGATATGCTGTGTAGCACTCCATTGCAACGTGCCTAGATAGGAAATGCCGAGATCAAGACTCCCTGTTCGTAATGGATAACGCCGACACTGTCGAGAGCCGGCAGCACGGTTAAGAGAGGACGTAACTAATGTACGGTTCTTCTGATAGAATGCTTCTCTTTGTCACTACTCCGGCATCGCGTATTTTCACATCTCTATCTACCACGGTAAGTCCGTCAAACTCTGGTAACCGTAGTACCAATACAGATTGTCCGATTCCACAACAGTATCCAAAAGCGACGGCCGTACGATTTAAGTGCTCACCACCCCTATATAAGCCTCAATTCCACATCCGAATCTTACTGCAGAAAAGGGAGGTGCTTTGCTCATGGTCGCACAACACGTGCCACGATGGGATAGGGTTGTTCTTAAAAGGTGTTTACCGCGTCTTTGGTCAGATATGTGGGAACCGTCAGACGGGATGGATTCGGAGGAGGAAGCGGCACGGGGAGAGACGAAATTGTGTGTGGTACAGGGCGGGAAGATGGGAGGGTGGTGAGATTAGGAGGGATGAACGGTAAGGATGTTGGAGTTACACGGAATGGTTGACTTTGGATGGCGGGTGTTGGGAGGAGGTAAGCGATGCTAGAACAGTATGCTGGGCATGGGAGGATTGGGAATTCGATCGGTCAGTCAGTATCATCGGATAGTGGGGGGTGTAGGGACCCGGAGGTTATGTCTCCCAGATCTGGCTGTTGGTACGCGATAAAAGCTTCGGGGGTGATTGGATTGATGCCTGCTATGCCACCGAGGGCGCGGCACCCCGTTCAGCACCTCGCATGGTCTCGCGCCCACATGGTCGAGGTGGTTTGGGGTGAAGGACTCCTGTGGTTCGGTCCTTGGGACTGTTGGCGCTACGTAATGAGTAGTAACCATTGCGGAATTCTGCGTTGAATTCGTGTGATGGAAGTGCTTCATCTCTGTGTTCCCAGCATTTTGCAGGGCCGCTGGGTAGGGTGTATCCCTGCACATCGCGAAGACGCGAATACTTGAATGATTTTCCTGAGACCGGGGACTCGGGGTGGTGCACCGGAAGGCTGTTGGTCTCGAACAACCTGAACCCCGGGCTCCGTACGAGTGTGCAGCGCCTTTCATGGCATCAGTATGATCGGGGAGACGGTCATACCGTCGCAGCTGAACAACCTCCAGACAGCAATGACTGCCGCTGTGCATCGTAATAGGTGGGTATGGCGCATGAACTGCATCTCAACCAACAGTCCGTGTATGGATGTACATTACATACATACACACTTGCACATCTCACTATATCGCGGCAGCCACAAGCAGGCCATACAAAGTCATTGGTTTACTCCGTCTCGCAGGGAACGTGCTGATCCTGATTCATGAGCCTCACGACTCCGACTCACTTCGAAACGGCAACGGCATCAAAACGGCAGCAGCCCGGCTGGTTGGAGGCAGAAGCTGTG
>Ga0209127_100662_pt1 | contig 11852 bp, 6 predicted proteins | sample LakSupMetagenome_FD_187469 | JGI IMG/M metagenome (GOLD analysis project Ga0209127, IMG submission 187469) | Freshwater microbial communities from Lake Superior, Canada - Sta WM archaea (SPAdes) (version 2) | ecosystem: Environmental > Aquatic > Freshwater > Lake | place: Lake Superior, Canada...
TAGTCGAATGAGGTTGAACCGTCTGAACTCTGAACCCTATTTGCTCCGACGCTCCCTTAGATTTTGCATCGCTGTTGTTGATATGGACTGGAAAGGGATGGTACTCAGCAGGGATGCCGATTGCGGCCTCAAATCGCAGAACAAGAACAGAAGCTAGGGACAGTGCATTAATGTAAATATATGTGCAAGATCGCCATCATGACACTCATTGAACTCCGTTGCAGATGGACGTGAATGAGAAAAATAGGGACAAACGACCTGTTGATGTGAAGCTGGATAAGAAAATGTGGAACGTCCCAAAAGCCAAGTAAACACCTGCAAATCTGTCCGAAGAATAAGGTCCCAAAATCCCGTCGTGAGGATGCGAGTTCTCTGATGTTGCGTTATGACCATCCCTGATCTAAATGTTCATTCCGAGGACGTCACGCCAAACAGCGGGTGCAGGCTCCTGGCGGGCACTAGACCTTGCAGCTTCATCAGCCATAGTATTCCACTCTCTTAGGATCCTCCAGAACTCGACAGCCATCCCCTCGTCCTCGTATCGCTCGATCTCACCCAGCAGCGCCTCCCACAGATCCATATTCTTGACTACAAGCCCTACGCTCGTCGTCTAGCCATTCCTCACCCACATCTTAGCCCAGTTGCTAGAACCGTCGACCGTATACTCGGAATCCGTGGCGATGACAAAAGTGCCGAACCTCTCCCCGGGCCAGTAGTGGAAGCGCAAGGCCGCAATGACGGCGCGCAGATTCGCCCGGTTACTGGTCTGAAGGCCATCGTCTCGGAACGGCCCCTTACTCTCGAGACGACCAGATACTGTAAGCTGGTTACGTATAGGTACTCCAAAGCCGTGCCAGAATCCCCAGCCGGCTTATGGGTTCGGCAATCCGTTGTTCAGATATGCACCGTCGGTTCGAATGAGGACTTTGCTAGTATCATCTGGCAGAGTGTATCTAGGACATTCCGTTAGCCCGGTACCATCTTTCATTAACCATGTATTGCTTCACCTAATGACGTCCATATGCCTCTTGCGACTAGAGAATAACTCTGTAGGCGTCACTGAACCCGACGGTGGGACAAACTTGGTAGGGAAGACTAGGCCGTTACCTCTTATCAAGGCATCGAACGGGCTCGTGAATGGCAGAGAGACATTACTTAAACTACCCCTAGGCTGATTATCCCGGCTTGGTGCACCAGAACTCGTAGCGCTCAAGCCGCGAGAAGACCCTGGAGCATTGACTTCAGGGACAAGATCACTGCCGTAGTGCTCATCGTCATCTTCAATCTCATCAACATCGTCGAATTCATCCTCGTCCTCACTAGTAAGACCAAGAACCTCGTGCATGAAGCTGTAGTCTGGACAACACCTGGCGCAAACCACAAGACCGTGCGGGCCGCACACCACCCGGCTGTTTGGGAGCGTACACGGACCCTCCTTGTCATCGCTGTCGCTAGGGTTCAATGGGACGAGCCTGGAGCCAAGAGGCATATTTGGCTTGTCGTGGCGGTTTAGCTAGCTGATGAAGGGTTCGCTGGTAGGGTGTAGGTATGGCTGAAAGTGTGATGGAGATTCGAAGGTGGCTCTTTCAGCTTGGAGAATGAAATAGATGCAAGCTCCTATTCATCTCCTATTGGCTTGGTCGGATCCCAACGCCTCTGCATAAATGTTTGGCTTTTGACTCTTGTCAGAAACATGTAAGAGTCAGCTGCATGGTGCCGGTTTGAAGGCCATCCTCCATATGCAGCGTCCTATCTTCAGCAGTTGAAGTAGTGCCTTGATGTCCATGGCAGCAAAATTATTGGTGTTAGGTAGTCGAGAAGTCGTTGGAAGTGGTCGGTATATAGCTGTGCCCTTGCTATGGATTAGCATTAGTATTAAGCCTTACGTCTAAGTCTACAAACACGAAGGCTCCCATTCTCACAAACAAGGCAGGGAATTATTGGGTGCGCCCTATATAAACTACCTTTGCTTTAGACTTGGTTTTTGAGGTCATTGAAGAAGTACGGAGCAATGAGTGCTGGAGAAATCCTTCCTGTATCTGGTTGGAAGCGCGAACTGACGTACAGTTGGCACCCTCGAGCAGGTAGGTACTTGAGTAAAAATAACTCTTTCCTCTTTCGAGTCGAGGAATTCAGGACCTGCCGTGGACTTCGCCCTGGTATTAGTAGTAGGTTGCCATTTCCCCCTTTCACACGCTGCCTGTCTTAGAAAGGGCCTTCCCTTCCCCGTATTAGGTACTATTGGAATCACCAGGTGTAGTGATTGCCGTAGTCGACTACATAATCGGTAAACAAAGAAAACAAAGCAATCGCAAACAATAGGGGTTCTAGTCTCTATTCTATTCTAAATGAGGTAGAAGGAGGCTACGTACAGGAGCCTAAGAATAAGGGGCATCGCGTTAGTCACGTGACTTATGTATCACGTGAGTCCACTTGCGCTCCCAGCGGTGCCGTGTAAGTGCCTGCACCCGCAGGGGGCACTAGCCTCCCTCCCACGCTGCTGCGTCTGGCGTATTTGTTCCAACAGATACCTTTACTCATCCAAGCAACCGTGGACCTGTCCCCTTCTTACTCTTGCTGTTCACAAGCGGCCGTTAAGCCTTTTATGACCAGTCATGTTGCAGCAGCGGAGAACGCGAGCAAGGATGCGAGAGTCGCCAAGTAGAAGCAGGTCATCTCGCACTACGAGGATCTGATGGAGGATAACGTCCGATATATGAAGAATGTCATGACCGAAGTGCGTGACACGCTTCGCAGGAGCATGCGATCGGACGACGCTCACCTCAGGGCCAGAGCTTGGTTCTGCGAGAACAAGATCCACTACAATCAGTTCGACCTAGTCATATACCGCGACCCCCTTCTCACGCGTGCTAGCGATGACGTGAGAGGCTCTTATTTCACCGTTTGAAATACTCAGCCAGGAGCGAACGGCTGGTGAAACGATTTGAACTGCGCAATTGCTCGGCGGTTATTTCGATGCTCTAGTTCAGTTCCATAGGTAGTGAAAGTTGGTCCACACTGACGCGCTGCTTATCAGCACGGTGGAGCACAAGGTGCTGAGCCTTGTTCTACTGCCCATTGATACCGTGAGTTTTAGGAACCATGACAGTAGAACACAGCTCTTGGAGCCGAAGCCTTGAAAGCTCGCCATATTCGTGGCAGACTTGACCTTGTTGCGGTATCAACTGGACACGCAGCTGCACTACCAGGGGACTAGAGCGGCACAGGAAAACCTCGAACATTGCAGCACGTCCGCCTGGGAACTTTACATCAACAAACGCCAGGCGCCAAGCAACAACGCCGCGAAACCGGTGCACACGCCCATCAGCCACTGCAGCGTCTGGAACTTGACCTGCTCGAGCTGCTGCCGCAGCGCCGCCACCTCCTGCTCGATCTTGGTCTCCGTCTCCTTGATCTTGAGCTCCTGCGACACGGCCTCCTCGCGGATCCGCCCCTTCTCCAGGTTCAGGTCCAGCCTGACGCTGGCCTGGGTGCGCCCGATCTCGTCGCGCAGGCGGCTGTTGAGCTTGGTGATGTCGTTGGTCAACCGCTCGTGGGCGGCCCGCGTGGTGTTCGACTCGGTGCTGTCGGCCGACAGGAGCTCGGAGCGGAGCTTGGCGAAGTCGACTTTCTGCGTGTATGTTGCCTTGGCGGCGTCTTCGCGGAGGACCATCGTCCGGGTAAGATTCTGGATGCTGGTCGGAGCGGGGCTTTGGTTAGTATAAGTGGGAGGTTTTTTACGAATAGGGGTAAAAGAAAAAGGAAGTCCCTCACCTCTCCTCGATGACGTCGTTTAGGACCTTCATCATGGCCACTGACTGGTCTTCCGTGAAGCCGTCTTCTTGCAGGCGCTGGACGAACTTCAGGGTGTCGAAGTGGTGATCTCTTCGCCGGGGCGCAGACGCGTGGAAGCCCCGGCGTAGGCCCGCGTTCTGAAATTGGGCCGCACCGCTACTCCTCGGACGAGATGTCCACTGTTGTGGCCTCGATGAAGCCATAGAGAAGGATTTAGGTGAGGATGGCTGAGGCCGCCATTGCTGCTCTTTCCTCCCTTGGAGCTGGCTCGCCGAGGGTCGGAGGACGAGGGCCGAAGCCGTTGTTGGGCCTGTCCAGCTGAGCCGGGGTAAGAGAAACCTCGGGACCGTCTGTAGTGTGTTCATGGCAGCGTACTGGGTTCGGGAGCAGATGTCTATGCTCCGCTGTTGAAATGGAGTTATTGTTCAGACGAACACCGAACACCGACTGACGTCGATCAGGGCGGCTCATCCCACGTGAAATGCCGCGGAGATTTCCGGCCCGGTACTTCGTTCCTGAACGGCCCCACCTGCCAGCAGGGGCCCCACTCGAGACCTCGTACAAAACCAGACAGCGAAAAATCTGTGGTGGTTTCTTTCTCTTTTCTCTCCATCATGAACAACGCAATCATTAAACATTCTCGAAACGCATTTTCGATCTCGAGGCCCGCAGTGACTGCCATGGTCTAGGCCGGAAGCAGCGCTTGGCTGGTGCCCAGGACATATTGAAGTTTTCGGACAGAATGGAGAGGAAAATACCAAAACGCACAATCTTGGGTGCGGCACTCCTCTATGCCAGTGGCCGTGGGGAGCGCCGCAATGATTGATCGTACATTTTTTATCCATATATGCCGTTCATTGTAGTTTCGGGAATCTCTGGGTGGCAATGGTGTTCTGCCCGCCGCGGATTGTCGAGTACCTGTGTGAAAATGCCATCATGACACACTGGCGGCAGCCCATGACCAGAAAGAACGTCGCACCAACGACCCGTCTTTATCTTTGCTCCGAGGCTCCCATAAGCTTGAGACATCTTCGGCTTTTCGAAGACGTTGAAATCCAGCAGCACGAAAGAGAGAAAAGGCTTTCATTGACCAAGGTCGGAGCTCCCTGGCCTGGGAATATCAACATCAATCTTCGATGTCCGGCTCTCAGCTTCCTGACTGATGATATCGAATGCTTCGGCCCGTGTCGATTCTATATCAATAGGAACTCCACCGGATCATACCACCTTCTACTTCCCTCATGGGAAGTTCGTTGTTCTACCTCCCAAGAGCATTTCAACCAAGACCAAGCCCGGATGGTGGAACCGTGGAATTATGGACCAAGGTCAACCTTGCGTTTTCCGCTACAACGCCGTAAATGCGGCGTCGAACCACTTCTGTCGGCTCACCTTGAATCCAACCAGAGGCGATCTCCGACTACCTGCACGGACCGACGATGACCCTTCGTGGGTGCGCTCCAATGCGTTGGTGGTATCGTAAAACGGAAACGCTCCCCCTGCTGTCACAGCTTCTGGATAATATTGAGTTGAGCAGGACTCGGGCTTCGCGACTTGATGCGTAGGTCATGGTATTGGCCTTGTGCCTCATTGTTGGTAACACCTTCCAAGTAAACCTGCGCACAAGACCTGCCCCTGCCTGCTAAAGGCATGGCCACGCTTCGCTCAAACAATGATTGCCTACACTATGCAGAACCGTGCAGATCCATGCTATGTTTGTGTCATTCGAAGAGTCCTGCCAAACATCTGGTCCGTTAACGGCAGTTCAAGAGGTGCACCAGCAGATCACACTTTGTCTTGGCTCAAATTATTACCCCTGTCAGCCCAGCACCCTTCCCCCGCAATCCTGCGTTTCGGCGGTCTCGATCCCCGCATTGAGTGACGTTGCAGCGTGCTCCGCATGACCCCAGCAACCGATTGACAGATCATAACATCGCCAATGTCTCTGCTGATCTTCGATCACTTCGGAATGAATCACTGGTTGCCTGCATGACTTCTTGCCTGACAGTCACTATCCAGCAAGGTTATATACACTTTAAGGCGGCAGGGGTCGGTATTTCACCGCGTCAGCTCGGTCAAGCTACGTAGACCTCGGGGCTTCGTGCATCGACTTCTACAAAGTAGGTGCGCTGCCGCCTCCTAGGGCACCCTGCTTCAACCTCTAAAGTCTAGGTACTAATGACAATGTGCACCAGCCAGGCACATCTCCATCTCCACCAAGCTCAATCAACCGAAACATCCAAGATGGGAGGCGAAACCCAGACTCAGAAGAAGCCCGCGAGCTCCTACCCGGCGCAGGCGCCGAAACCCGTCGGGCAATGGATCTCGAACATCTACAAGGACCGGATCAACCAGTTCACCGCCGGCGGTCAATACGAGAAGCAAAACCTCAATGCCATGATGTACGAAGGCAAAGCGTCTGGCGAACCCCACGTCAAGCTCTCCGTCTGGGACGCACCGGATCTGTCGCGACCGACGTTCAAGGAAGCGACCTCCCACGACTTCAAGAAAACAGAGGTCGGCGCGTGGTTCGGCCCGTCATGGTCGACACACTGGTTCAAAGTGGTCCTTACGGTTCCGTCGGAGCTGCATGACAAGGACCTGCTGGAGCTGCACTGGGATGCGAACAACGAGGGCATGGTCTGGACAGACGACGGGAAGCCGCTTCAGGGACTGACGGGCGGAGGCGAGCGAGTCGAGTGGATCCTGCCGGACTCGTTCCGCGACGGCAAGGAGCATACCATCTACATCGAGATGGCATGCAATGGCATGTTCGGCAATGCCCCTGGCGGCGACAGCATCCAGCCGCCCGATCCGAACAAGTACTTCCAGCTCGGCCGGGCGGAGATTGTGGCTGTCAACCCGGACGCTCGGCAGCTGTTCATCGATATGTGGATTATCGGAGATGCAGCGAGGGAGTTCCCGCAGGATTCCTGGGAGCAGCACAAGGCCCTTAAGGTGGCCACCGATGTCATCAACGCTTTCGAGCTGGGGAACAAGGACTCTCTCAAGAAGTGCCGAAAGATTGCACAGGAGTATCTGGGTCCGAACGTCGACTCGGCAAAAGTCTACGACAGCGAGCTTGTGCCGCAGGTCTTTGGCATCGGGCACTGCCACATCGACACGTGCTGGCTCTGGCCGTGGGCCGAGACGAAGCGGAAGGTAGCCCGGTCCTGGTCCAACCAGTGCGACCTGATGGATCGCTACCCGGAGCTCAACTTCGCCTGCTCCCAGGCGCAGCAGTACAAGTGGCTGAAAGAGTACTACCCCTACGTGTTTGACCGCGTCAAGACCAAGATCAAGGAGGGTCGGTTCCATCCCATCGGCGGCAGCTGGGTGGAGCACGACACCAACATGCCCAGCGGCGAGTCCTTGGTGCGCCAGTTTCTCTATGGCCAACGTTTCTTCGAGAGCAACTTTGGTGAGCGGTGTCAGACGTTCTGGCTTCCGGATACCTTTGGGTACTCGTCTCAGCTACCGCAGCTGTGCCGTCTGGCGGGGATGAACTACTTTCTCACTCAAAAATTGGGCTGGAACAACATCAACAAGTTCCCGCACACCACTTTCAACTGGGTTTCCCTCGACGGCAGCCAGGTCATCTGCCACATGCCGCCATCAGAGACGTACACATCAGAGGCCCACTTTGGCGACGTCAAGCGCAGCATGTCGCAGCACAAGTCGTTGGATCAAGACTCGACCTCGCTCATTGTCTTCGGCAAGGGTGACGGCGGCGGCGGGCCGACATGGCAGCACGTCGAGAAGCTGCGCCGGTGCCGCGGCATCAGCGACCAGGTCGGCCTCCTGCCGCGTGTGCACATGGGCAACTCGGTTGATGACTTCTTCGACAAGCTGGAGCGCAAGGCCGACTCGCTCGTGACGTGGTACGGCGAGCTATACTTCGAGCTGCACCGCGGCACGTACACGACGCAGGCCAACAACAAGCGGAATAACCGGCAGTCCGAGTTCTTGCTCAGGGATATCGAGTGGCTGGCTACCATTGCCAGCTTGAAGGATAGCAGTTACAAGTATCCCAAGAAAGAAATTGACGATATGTGGGAAGCTACGCTGCTGTGTCAGTTCCATGACTGTCTTCCTGGCAGCTCGATTGAGATGTGCTACGACGACTCCGATGCGGTAGGTCGTCCTCGACCCCTCGACTGGCTTGTGTACTGACAATATCAGCTCTACGCTGAGCTCTTCAAAACAGGCAAAGCCGTGCTCAAGGACATCTACAAGGTCCTGGGCCTGTCAGACGTCACCAGCACGACACTCACCTCGGGCGCAGCTCTGAGCACCCTCCCTTGGCACCGCAAGTCCCTGGTCGACATCTCCGACACGGAGTGCGCTGTAGCCTGTGGTAACGGGCCCCTGATGACCCTTCGTCCCTTCAAGTCTTCCGAGTCGGAACCCGAAGTCTCGGTCAAAGAGGTCTCCAAAGGTATCTTCGTTCTCGAAAATAGCCAACTTTCCGTAACCGTCAAATCCGGCTGCGTCACCTCCCTCTACGACAAGGTTGCCGATCGGGAAGTCATTCCCAAGGGCCAAAAAGCCAACAACCTCGTCATCTTCGATGACAAGCCGCTCTACTGGCAGGCCTGGGACGTCGAGGTCTTCCACCTCGACTCCCGCAAGGAGCTGCCCTGCGGCGAGACCAAGATATCCGAGGAGAAGAAACACCGCGTCAGCGTCGTCACGCACACCAAGATCTCGGACGAGTCCTCCATGAAGACGACCATCTCCCTCTCGGCCGCCGTCAAGGGCGAGCAGAGCTACGTAGAGGTGACGGCGGACGTGGACTGGCACGAGACGATGAAGTTCCTCAAGGTCGAGTTCCCGGTCGACGTGCGCAACACCGAGGCCTCGTACGAGACCCAGTTCGGCGTGGTCCGCCGGCCCACGCACTACAACACCTCGTGGGACATGGCCAAGTTCGAGGTGTGCTGCCACAAGTTCGCCGACCTGTCGGAGAACGGCTACGGCGTCTCGGTCCTCAACGACTCCAAGTACGGCTTCGCCACGGTCGGCAACCTCATGCGGCTCAGCCTGCTGCGCAGCCCCAAGGCGCCCGACGCGCACGCCGACATGGGCTCCCACACCATCCGGTGGGCTATCCTCCCCCACCAGGGCGGGCTGGGAAGTACGACCGTCAGGAAGGCGTTTGAGTTCAACAGCCCGCTGAAACTTGTTTCTGGGTCCGAGGTCGCCCTACTGGAGGGAAAGACGCCGCCTGTCAGACTGACCGGCGACAAGGCACTCGTACTCGACACGGTAAAGCGGGGCGAAGACGACGAGGACGTCAGCCGCGGGGAACTGCCCGTCAAGAAGGGCAGGAGCGTGATACTGCGGATCTATGACAGTCTTGGGGGCAGGGCCAAGGGTACCGTCGAGACGAGCTGGGATGTCGAGCGGGTGGCGAAGGTGAATGTGTTGGAGGACGAGATCGAGGATGTTGACTTCGAGGATGGGAGGTTTGAGGTCGTGCTGAGGCCGTTTGAGGTTGCTACTTATAAGCTTGTTATTGCGGAGGGGAAGAATTAGGATTCGCGCATGGAATTTTGGATGGGTTCGGGGCGCTGAGGCAAGGGAAGTGTGTGGGGATTGGGAGCGAGATTGGTGAACCTGGCGAGAAACCGGGTGAGAGAGGGTATCTTGGCTCCAGTTGTAAGAAGGGGCTATAGCGATCGGTGCGGATGCTGCATGCGTTACCGCAAGCGAAGTCACAAAGCGTGGCGGAGTGTACTGTTATGTGCATTACCCATAAGTGGTCGTCGTCTTTCCTTCAGTATATACTAGGTACTTTCCATGAGAAAGATATACGAGCTTCCTTTTGGACGCCTTCCAATGCGACACGATAAACTGCTGGTCAATCATGAACCACGGTCTCCGAATACACTCCCAAATTAAGACACGGCATAATCCTCCGGCAACGACACATCTACCCCCTCCGCTTGTTACTCCTCCTCCGCGCCTCCCTCTCCCTGTCATAGTCATTACTCGCCTTGCCCTCGGTGCTCTGGATCTCCGCCACAAGCCTCTTGTACTTCTTCTCGTACGCCTCGTCGACGATCTTCTTGCGCTGCAGGTTCTCCCTCGCCAGGAAGCGCGCGTCCTTGCGCAGCTCGCGCATGGCGCCCTTCTTCTCGCGCTTGTGCTCTGCCCTGAGCTTGGCCAGCTCGGCCCTCTCCCTGTCCGGGTCGTAGTGCTTGTCCGGGTCGAAGCTGTCCTCGAACTTGGGCACGGCCGTCTTGATGGCCAGGGGCTTGTGGTGGTGCAGCTCCAGGTTGCGGCGGGCGAGGTGCGCGGCCTTGAGGGCGTGGGCGAGGTAGGAGGAGGTCTGGGTCAGGGAGGCGATTAGGGTGGCGGGGAGGTGCGGGCGGCAGGACGGGGAGAGGAGATGGGAGATGACGGGGAGTGCGGGGGAGAAGGTCTCGGTGAAGGCTGCTTTGCCAGACCAGGTCTCGGCCGCGGCTTTGAGGATGGAGAGGGTGGTGTTGAGGATGGAGAGTTTCTGGATGTCGGGGTCGGTCTTGCCCGTCGGGCCCGTGTAGCCTTTTGTGTCCTTGTAGTTGAGCCTCCTAGGGGCCTTGTTCTGGCATTTGCGGATGCGGCATCCCGCCGGGGGCTCGAGCATGTGGAAGAAGGCTGGGTTGCTGGAGATCTTCTCTGGTGCTAGGGCGCACATGGTGTCCAGGCAGAAGTTGATCAGTTCGGGGACGTAGCGCTTTGACAGTTGCTGGAACTGCAGGGCCAGGATGGCCAGGTATGCTCCCGTGGCGTAGTGGCTCAGAGAGGTTGGCACACCTTGTCCTAGGTATCTGCTGATCACCAGCATAGCCGGGGTCACGACCTGGTGGAAGTGGTCCGACGTCGGGAAGATGGTGCCAACAGCTGTGAGAAGCACGAGGTGACCGCTGTCGAGGTTGAAAGGGGCGGTCTTGTCTTCGCCTATGCTCACTTCCTTGAGCATCTCGCGGAACTCGTTGGCAATCTCAATCGGATACGTCTTCGCCAGGGAGTGGACGTGCCGAATCAGGGTCTCGACAACGGCGTAGTTTGGTTCCCCGCGAGACATGTACCCGATGTACTTGACAAGAGCTCTCGAGAAGTTGGCCATTTTCTCCTTGTTGCTGGCAGCTAGTTTCGGGTGATATAGAGCACGGATGCGCTGAACCACCGTGGGATACTTCGATTCCGGAATCATTCTCAGCGTCCTCTCGAGCTCCCCAAAGGACTCGGGGCAAGAAAAGGTGTACGGCACTCCATCGCTGTCCTTCTCGGTCGGCATGTTGTCCGCCTCCCTTGAGATCCGGTCCTTCTGCTCCTTCTGGTCCACTTCGGCGAGGTACTTCGCGAAGTCATCATCATCGTTGTCATCGTCTCCTCCCTCAAGAGCTCCATCGTCTGAAGCTATGGATGACATGTCATCGTCCGAGTCAAACTCCAGCTCGGCGTCGGAACCAGCGACCAAGTCATCGTCGATCTCAAAGTCGTCTTCATCGTCAAATCCAAGCTCGGCTGCCGTAGGTCGCAGCTTCTTGATACCTGCGCCGAGGCCAAACTCGTCGTCCTCCTCATCATCCATGCGGTGATCAGCATCGGCCAACTTTCCCTTCTTCTTCTTCTTGGACTTGGTCTCGTCCTCGTCCGACTCCTCGTCGTCGCTGACTTCCTCGCCCCTCATCCGCTTGAGGCGCTTCTCTTCCAGCTCCTTCAGCTTCTCCGCCGCCTTCTCGGCGATCTCCTCCTCGGTCTTCGTCCTCATCGCCGGCTTAGCACGTTGATCTTGGATCATCTGCCTCAGCCGTACGTCGTACTCCTTCTCGAGTGCCGACTTCTCGAGGCCAGGAATCAAAGGCTTCTCATTCGGGTTCTTGTCTTCTTGGCCTGGCTTCCACCGGCTGAAGAGGAGATTCCGAACGTCAGACAAGTCCTTATCGAGCTCCGCCCTAAGTTCCTCGTCCTCCTCCTTGGCCGCCTGACGCTCGTACTTGTGAAGTTTGGACTTGGCGATGACCTCCTCCATGACTTCCTTCTTTGTCTTCTTTCTCTCTGGCTCCTCG
>Ga0209127_100663_pt1 | contig 11847 bp, 8 predicted proteins | sample LakSupMetagenome_FD_187469 | JGI IMG/M metagenome (GOLD analysis project Ga0209127, IMG submission 187469) | Freshwater microbial communities from Lake Superior, Canada - Sta WM archaea (SPAdes) (version 2) | ecosystem: Environmental > Aquatic > Freshwater > Lake | place: Lake Superior, Canada...
CTCTGGTAGTCTTAATTAACAAGTCTCATCATACATATTCAGCGTCATGCTGCTTCGTAATGACATGTCAATGTGTTCTTGTGTCACCGCTGCGGAAGGAGGAAGAAGTACCGTTTGAACGTCATGGGGGACAGTGGCAATGAACCATGAGTCGAGAGAAAGCGCGACGTACGGGGGTGGGTGTAGGCCCGGACCACAGCTATTACCCAATCGTGAGGTTGTCCGATTCCTTCTGTCCCAGCTCACTCCGACCTCGAGAGCATACGAAGAGGGACCTCCAACATAGTCAACACACTAAACCCCTGATGCAGTAGACATCATTCAGCAGGTCCGGCAATTATGTCAGCTAAAGCCCAATCGCCCTTGCTCAACGCAAAAGGAGAACCGACCGAGTAGCAACGCCAATAACGAAACAGGCCATAGCAACAGATTATGGCACATGCAGCACCGAGGAACGACGGCAGAATATGGACACGGGAAAAATGATCGAGGGCATGCTGAATTTGCTAAACTGTACCACGACAGGCTCCAGCATCATAACGCAGGGACAGCAAACTCCAACGGCTCCCTCTGGGGCTCCCAAGCGAGCCAATCCGACCTCGTCGTCCTGCACCTCGTTAGCATCATCCCCAAGTCTCACCATACTCTCTCGAACTTACGGCAACAACCCCATCCCGTTGACCTTCCACACCCCCAGCGCGAGCGCGACCAGCTGCATCAGCACGTAGGCGAGCTTGGCTTGCAGGATCTTGCCCCTGTTGGTCTCGGTCTCGAAGCGCTCGAAGGCCTGGTTCGTGGACAGCAAGCCCATGACGGGCGTCTTGAAGGCCATGAAGACCATCATGATGCTGAAGATCTGCAGCGAGTTGCCCGACATGTACATCATTATGCCCGTCATGGGCAGGTTCTTGACGGGGCCCAGGGCCACCTCCCAGGCCTTCTTGAGCTTGAGCGTGTCCATCTCCTCCGGCGTGGGGGGGGTCCGTTGCGGGGTGGAGGGTTTGGCTAGGTCGCGTTTCTGGCGGGAGGGATGGGTTAGTTGTGGGAACTTGACGGGGGTAGAAGGAAGGGTGGGTGTGGACGTTACCTTGGAGCTTGATGATACGGCTTGCGATGTGTAGTTTGGGGGATCTGGAATGCCTGCGTTCTTGTTCTTTGCGGCTGGAGGAGATTGGAGGTCGACCACCCATTTGGGCGCCGCATTTGGCTTTAGTTGAGACATGGCTGCGTAAGACGTGTCCAGCGCAATACCTTACTGTCGTGGGGAGAAAGCAGCAGCAGCGACGTCGAGGTTCGCAGGAGGATGATGTCGTCGACAAGGCCCACCAGTAAGGTAGCCGCGCTATGGGGCCGTCCATAGTGGGCTCGTGCACGCGCACCAAGGGCAGGGATCGGGATCGTCTTTCGTCCCACCGTAAAAAAAAAAGGGGGTCTTCCGTTCTGGCCGCTGTGAGATGAGACGCGCCGCCGGTCAAGCCGACGTCTGCCGTGCATTTCGGTCTGTTCCATCTCATCCGCAGCATCGGATAATCTTATACCAACGACATACCTCTAACTTATCCGGGATTGGAGTAAGGCTGGTCGATCTGCGAGACCAAGTCCTTGAGAGCACTCGGCACATATGTCACAAGACACCCACTGTGTTGCCGCTGTCACGTCTGCTGTCGGTTCTGGGCGCCCTAGCACTAGACCTAGCGATCGCTTGTCCTCCCGCCGGTTGGCTGGCTGGAGCTGAGGTCTGCGCGCCGGGTCGAGCCACACTGATCAGAGACATCCGCGAACACAGCGTATCCTGCTAGTCCCATCTGGCGTTTCGGATCCAGCGTGTCCTGTCCTTATCTGCCCACCGCCCGTGTGCCACAAACCGCCACCAGCAGCAACTTAGCGACGCCGTTGCTCCTTTATATTGGGTTCCTTAGCTGTATAGCTTTTTCCCACATATAGACAGATCCTGGACCGTTCGCGATACACAGAAGCATCGCCAAGATGTCGAGTGCTCAAGGTGGAGGAGACTCCAAGCTGTTCGCCCGAGTAAGCAGAATTCATCCATCATCTTGTCTTTTACTTGCGCATATTCACTGTGCTTCTTGCTTCATTCTCATGGTCGATCCTTGGCCTACCTTGCCTCTTGTCTATTTTCATACACACCTCTTTCCCCCCTCCCTTTTCCCCTCGTCACGAGCTCCCCCAAGATATGCAACCCCTCACTATCTTTGTCTCCTGATGCTGCACCTTGTCCACACGTTCAAGTTGCGACATCGACCCTTATACCTCCATTGAGAAGTTACGATCTGGAGCGCAAACCCCTGTAACCCCTCTATCACCTCTCACCGTAACCGCAGTCGCAAGACTCGAGCGATACGCAGCACGCGCATTGTGCTCTCCCCTCTTCTCATTTTACCATGATACCTCCCCGCCGCTGCTATCTCTACCACCGCCAAGATGTTTATGGCATATATGCCGCCTCCGACCTATAACTCACGCCTTACTGTCCAGGGCAAAGTGGCCGAGCTACGGCTCGAGCTCAACTCGGGCGGCAAGAAGGACAAGAGCTTCACCATGAAGAAGATCGCGCTCAAGAAGATCGTCGCCAACATGACCATGAGCAACAACGATATGGTAGCCTTGTTTCCGGACGTCATCGGCTGCATGCACATCCAGAGTCTCGAGATAAAAAAGATGTAAGCAACCACCCGTCCAGGTGCAACCTGGCCCACTGAGTTGGGATTTTGGCTGGGCCAAACATGACTGACTTGGCGCCACCCCAGGTGTTTCCTTTTCCTGGTGAACTACGCCAGAATACGCCCGGAAATAGCAGTAAAGGCAATACCCGTGCTCGAACACGTCCGTCATGCCCCTTCTTATACGCGATATTGAACCACTGGAGCTAACGTGGAAGCAGGACATGGAAGACCCCAACCCCCTTGTGCGAGCGCTCGCGTTACGGACAATGTCGTACATCCACGTCCGCGAGTTCGTCGAGGCCACGGTGCCACTGGTGAAGCACCTGCTGCGCGACAGCGACCCGTACGTGCGGAAGACGGCCGCCTTCTGCGTGGCCAAGTTGTACGATCACGACCGGCACATGGTCGAGGGCTCCGACCTCATCGACCGGCTGAACCACCTGCTCAGGGACGACAACCCGACCGTCGTCGCGAGCGCTTTGGCTTCGCTCATGGACATATGGGAACGGAGTGACGCCATCAAGCTCACGATCGACTATAGCAATGCCTCCAAGATGGTGGCTATCCTGCCGGATTGCTCTGAGTAAGTTGATCGCTTCCCGCCTTGGCTCCCGGCTGTTCATACTAACGGCAGCAGATGGGGTCAGACGTACATCCTCGAGGCGTTGATGTCATACGTCCCCCAAGAATCGGGCGAGGCTCTCCTCCTCGCTGAGCGCATTGCTCCGCGTCTGTCACATTCCAACTCGGCTGTGGTACTAACATGCATACGGGTTATCCTGTACCTGATGAACTATATCGCGGACCAGAAGCAGATCTCCGCCCTCTGCAGGAAACTGTCGCCGCCACTCGTCACTCTCTTGGCCAAGGGACCCGAAGTGCAGTATCTCGCCCTGAGGAACGCCCTCCTCATCCTGCAGCGGCGTCCCGAAGTTCTCCGAAACGACATCCGCGTCTTCTTCTGCAAGTACAACGACCCCATCTACGTCAAGGTCACCAAGCTCGAGCTCATCTTCATGCTCGCCAACGAGAAGAACATCGAAGAAGTCCTCACCGAGCTGCGCGAGTACGCGACCGAGATCGACGTGCACTTCGTGCGCAAGGCGGTCCGCGCCATCGGCAAGCTGGCCATTAAGATCGAGCCGGCCGCCAGGCAGTGCATCAACCTTCTGCTCGAGCTCGTCGCCACCAAGGTCACGTACATCGTCCAGGAGGCCACGGTGGTGATTAAGAACATCTTCCGCAAGTACCCGAACCAGTACGAGTCCATCATCGGCACGCTGTGCGAGAACCTCGACAGCCTGGACGAGCCCGAGGCCAAGGCGGCCATGGTGTGGGTCATCGGGCAGTACGCGTCGCGCATCGAGAACAGCGACGCTCTGCTCGAGGACTTCCTCTACTCCTTCGCCGAGGAGCCCGTCGAGGTGCAGCTCGCCCTCCTCACCGCGACCGTCAAGCTCTTCATCCAGCGGCCCACCAAGGGCCAGGAGCTGGTCCCGCGCGTGCTCAAGTGGGCCACCGAGGAGACGGACAACCCGGACCTCCGCGACCGCGCCTACATGTACTGGCGCCTGCTGAGCACCGACATGGACAGCGCCAAGCGCATCGTCATGGGCGAGAAGCCGCCCATCACGGCCGAGAGCGAGCGCCTCGACCCGGACACGCTCGAGGAGATGTGCCTCTGCGTCGGCACCCTCGCCACCGTCTACCTGAAGCCCGTGCAGACCGTCTTCCGCAACGCCCGGCCGCGGAGGTTGCAAGACAGCCCCGCGCTGCAGAGACAGCCGGCGGCGGCGGCGGCGGTAGGCGGTGCGGGCGCGAGGTCCGACGCGCAGAAGAGCCTGAGTCAGTTCGGGATGGGCGGGCAGGGAAGCGATTTCGATCCGCGGACGGGGAGGCCCGAGGCCAACGCTGCTGCTACAGCCTACGGACACCAGCAGGTGGCTGGGAACGGGAACCTGGCGCAAGCGGTGAGCGATGCGGAGGCGTATTTCTCGAACCAGATGGCGGGGATGCGGATCCAGGAGCAGGGTGATAGCTTTGGAGGGAACGGACACGATGCGTCGGGGTATGTGGTTACTCAGGGTGCGCCGCAGACGGTGTACCAGTCTGCTCAGGGGAACAATGGCGATCTGTTGATGTGAGGGCCTCCATAGTGGTAATGACAAAGGCTTCCCTTCCTCTCATACACAAAGTGCAAGACGTAACTATTGAACACTGCACCTGAGCGTGAAAACATGGTCCCAGCCAGCTCCCAAAGGTCCGTGCTTGCAAGGTGGTCTTCGTCGACAGTCCCTTATCGTTTTCCTTAGCGTCTGTACATATCATCCAAACACCTCAGCCAGTCGCTCAGTCGTCAAGGCGCAGCTCCCCAAAAGTGGTTGTATTTATACTAATCCATTTCGGTAGCTGTTGCTTCAACTGACGGTCACGCTTCCTCGCCTCAGATCCCGCCTCGCTCACCCCCCTCGCTCCTCTTCCCCTCGCTCTTGCTCTCGCTAACCTCCTTGCTATGGGCTTCCTCCGACAAAACTCAAGCTGTAAGTAACAACTCCCCAGACTTGGCGACTGGGCGACTGGCTTTCTTTTTTTTTTGGTGTTTTCTTTGAGTTTATATCGTCAAAGACCCTGCAACAGTGTAACTTGAACTTGCAGCCTCCCGGCTTGGCATGGAAGCTTTGGCGCGCGTTTGTCGCTTAGGGAGTGGAGAAGGTACCTCCGTACCTGGAGCTTCCATCTCGGTACGCGAAGCAGCTGGCAGCCTTGGGGCGACTGATCTTCAGCCTTCAACAACTCCCAACAGCAGACGAACCCACCTCCTCCAAGTCAGTACCCAATTCTCTGCAGCAACTCTACTACCAGATTATCTCGTCCACAAGAAGCAAAACCAGCCAATCGAACAACCCATCAAAACCGCCAAAATGGTAGGCCCATCCCCACCAGGTGTCCCTCCCGAACCGTCCATCAGCCTCGGGCACCCCCCATCAAACTAACCAAACCCCCCCTCCCAGTCCCTCCGCATCGTCCCCCAAGACTCGCACACGACCTCCTTCACCCACCTGCAATCCACCTCCGCCCCCTCCGCCCCGGGCCTGCACGACACCCTCCGCTCCGGCGTCGGCCCCTCCCCCTCTTCCCTCTCCTCCTCGGCGACCCCGATCTCGTCCCACCCCCTCGAGGCCCGCCTCAAGAGCTGGGAGTCGACGCGCGAGCAGCTGCGCATGGAGATGCTCCGCCGCACCTACGGCATGGCCGAGCCGATCCGCCGCGGCATGGAGCTCAAGATCGTGCGCGACGGCGAGTGGAGGCCCGCCGCGCTGGGCGGGGGCAGCAGCAGGCCCGGCGTGCAAGAGGAGATACTCCGGGGCACGGACGAGACCATCACCTGGGAGGACGTGTATACCGGCGAGGAGAGCGCGCCTGTCGTGGGCGTGCAGGAGGAGATGGAGAGGAAGTTGAGGATGTAGAGATGTGAAAGTCCCGTTGATGAAGGGAAGGATGGCAGATGGGGATAAGTGATAATGCGGGGGAGCCGGAGGGGAGGATGGTCAGGGTCATCAAGGGCAAGCAGGCAAGAGATCTCGTCTGCTTCGCGTTCTATAACTAAGCGGGCGAGGAAGATGTACAACAGTTTTCACGCCTAGGATCCTCCTATGGGAGACGAAAGGTGCATACTTTTAGAGACGGATCGGACGGAAATCAAACCAACTTAAACAGACACCGGTATGCATATCATGGTAGTAAAGACCGCGCTCTATTTCCGCTGTAGAAGCCCTGTTCCCACATCCCAAGGCCAACTAGTAAATGCAAATGAACTCGGCACGGTACGCCAACGAGACCCCCCTTTAAACCCGAGACTCTTAGACATTACAAAGAAAACATATTCGTGCTCGCCGACAAGCGTCTGGGAAGCCCCAGGGTTTACAGCAGCAGCGCGGCGTGGGCCTAACTGGTGTTTGCCGCCGACAGAAATGGTCAAGTACAAAACCCTGGCCAGGCCAGGCTGACATTACCAAGTTTTGATGGAGAGCGGTCGCTTGCTCCACCCCGCTCATAGGATAACGCAGCAGTTCCCGCTGCCCTCCCTCGTCCTCCCCTCGCGACCGCTGCTCTTCCCCTTGGCCGCTTCGTCCTCCTCCATCATCTCGGCGGGACGGACGGACATGTGCACGACGTTGGGCGTATCCCTGCTAAACTGGTACTCTGGTTCACGGCGTGTGTTAGCCCCCAATCCAGCTGCGTCGGTGCAGTCGTAGTCATAAAACCAGGAAGAAAGAAGAATAGAAACTCACTCTTCAACTGCTCCTTGTCATCCAACAGCTTCCCGAAATGTATCAGCCGTATGCTGCTCGGGCTCGCGGGCTTGTCGTTCCACTCGTCGCGCCACTCGCGCAGGATCAGCTCCTTCAGGGAGTACACCGAGATCGAGAAGGGGTCCTTCTTGCCCGACTCGGTGGCGTCGGGCACGTCGACGCCGCGCTTGGCCAGGTACCGCTCGTCGATCTTGTAGGGGTGCCGGGCGCCGGTGGGGAGGAGGAGGGTGATGTTGCAGACCGGGTGGTCGGAGGACTGCGCGGCGGTGGCCGCAGCCGCGGAGGCGGAGGGCTCTATCGAGAGGGAGTCGTCCGCGTCTTCTTTTGTGGGCAGCGCGGGAAGGGTGTTGTCGGCGGTGGGGGTGTCTACGACGGCGGCGGCTGTCTCCCTCTCTTTGCCCTTTGGGGACTCCGAGGTGGCTTCGGCTGCCGGTTGTAGTGGTGCTGATGGCTTCTCTGATGATGACGATGATGACGGATCATTGGCTGCTGTTGCTGGCGGTATTGGCTCCGATGAGGGTTGCGCGTCGTTTTTCTTTTCGATCTCGGATGGCTGGACTGCGGCGACGGGCTCTTGTGCCGGTACAGCGCCTGCTGCCGCCGGATTGCTGGCTTGATGCTCTGAGTCGACCATCGTGACTGACCAAACGTCGTTCCTGGATTGTGGATTGGAGAAGAAGACCCCTGGCGCTAATGCGATTCCCGAGATGGTCGACGCAGGAGCATTTGTTGGAGAAACCTTGGGACAGATCCCCTTGGTAGACTTCGAATGAAGTCTCGAATCTGACCGGGAGGGTGAGACAACTTGCGTCCAATTCCAGCCGGAATAATTCCAGGCTGTGCCCCCCTTCTTCTTCTTCTTCTTCTTCTTCTTCTTCTTCTTCTTCTTCTTCTTCTTCTTCTTCTTCTTCTTCTTGCGGCCGTGGAAGAGCAGACGACAACGGCGGTGCGGGCGGTGCAGGCGGTGCAGGCGATGCGGAGTGCTGACTACCCGTGCGGGCGGCGTCGGTGATGGTGTGCGGAGGTTCGTCGACTTGGCTGTCGGTTGGCTGAGGTCCTATGCCCGGAACAGGAAACCTACGTTATCGATGTGTAATCGCCACGACCGGAAGGCCCATATGTACCGGCACGCTCAGGAGGGAAGAAAAGTAGCGCCGAAACTAAGTCTAGCAATTTCGGGACTCGTCCGGCGAATGAGTGATTGGGGATGTTTGTTGTCGGCGAGATGAAGATGGAACGGGGTCTATGACACGGATAACTGTCGCAGGACTGGCAAACAAGAAGAGTGACCCGCTCGCAAGGCCAAGCAAGGACAAGACCTCTTGAGTTCAGAAGAGGCGCGGAGAAGACCAAGAGTTCCACTGGTCCAGGCCTTTATACGGGCCCTTCGCCGCGAGCTAGAGGCGGACTTAAAACGAAGGTAGAGGCTCTACGCGAAGCGACAAGACGTTCCTCAGATAGAGTGCTAATCACAGAACACCAAGGAGATAACCTATATCTGACCACAATGGACAAAGAAACTGTTGAGATGAGGTTTTGATAAGATGCGAACGGGAACTGCTCCTGGCATCAGCGATTCTTGGCACCTGGGCCCCCGCGGAGTGGGCACTCTGTTTCCGATGTTTCCGCTAAGACCTATGGTGTTATGGCACGGACCAAGAAGCGCTCCGATCTGGGGAAGCACGGACTTCTTGCCGGCAACTGCCGTTTGACGATCTTTATCCGTCATCGTTAAGGCAGACCTGCTGTATTCAGCTCGTCTATCGTAACTGCGCTTGACTCCAGGTATGATAAGTCGTCGTGTAGACTTCTTCTTGCATGTCCCTTATTCGCACATTCTATTCATACACTCTAGTATCATGTGACTGTCACTTTGCAAATAGGTAATGAGCATCAGTCATGCATATCCGAATTCTGTGGCATCTCCCGTGACCTGAGAGATACGGAAGTATATTCGCAAAACATTCGCCAAATAGATTTAAGCCGCCTTGACATTCCAGTTCTGTTGGTCTCTGCGTCCGGGTGCTCCGCGTGTCATCCTCCGAACTTAGACTTTAGATCAGACTCTGCTGATGTCTGCTTGCCTTACTGTCTCCGTAAACGGGACTAGAACCGGGCACTACATTCGTACGGCCGCCATTGTCTTCTTGATAAAGCTGGCTCGGCCCTCATCACATCCAGTAGTGGCACCAAGCCGGCCAGCACGCCATAATAACCCGACAAATCTGCTCGCCGTGCCGAGTACCCGCCCTCAAAAACGTCAGCGGGAAATGCGGAAAGCTCACATCAACTGATCTTTCGTGTGAGATATGGAGATGAGCTGGCAGGTACCCGCTCAAAGGATCAGGGGCAGGCGCAGTATCAATGCAAGTTCCTTACCGACTGAACGAAAGATGCTTTCTGAACCGTAAATACCCAGTCTCTGTAATGATCAGCAGTAAGGGCAGACCCAGTAGTTGACCTGTCCTATTGTCAGCCCTTGTTGCTACGATACTGTAACTGACCTCCTTCAAGTCTGTATGCCACTGAGACTCCATTGTAGTACAGGCCTCGGCCCAGACGAGCGTACAGCAACGCAGACGACACGCCGGGCCGTCTCACCACGAAACAGTGGTCCGTTGCACGAGCAGCTGTCATAACTAGCAGCAATAGTGTGTCGTACCCGTTCTCACAACACGATCTGCAAACCAAGAATTCGCCTGCTTTGTGATTTTTGTTGGGCCACACATATCTGCACCTGTACATGCTCGTAACCTATCAACTCCAAATCCGCACTACGCACCGCTCCAGATCTCGGCCCACCGCCTCCTGTCCCTCCCCAGCGGCCCATCAAGCCTCCCAAACCTCGCGGGCTTGCCCGTATTAGCCTCCGGCAGACAGAGCCACTCCCTAACGCAGTCCGGCACCTCCTCCTTGACGTGACTGATGCATATCAGAGCCTGCTGGTCCGACAGGCCGGTCACCTTGACCTTACCAGCCTCGGCAGCAGGGCTGTCGACTATGACCTCCCCGGCCGCCTGTCCAGACGTTCCGGCGGGCGCGGCGGGCGCGTACATCTTCTCCTCGCCCGTGGCGAGGAAGAGCATGCACTTGTCCCGGAGGGCGTCGTCCATGCCGCTGAAGGCCTCGTCGAGGACGATGATGTCCGGGTGCTTGACGATGGCGCGGAGGAACAGCAGCAGGCGCTGGGCGCTGAACGACAGCCCGCCGAAGAGGTAGTCCTCTGCCCAGGAGAGGTCGCTTTCCGTGCTCGTTTCTGGCGTCGTAGACTTGCTGTAGCCCGGGTTGAGGTCGTGCTCGAACCACCGCAGGGTGGCATCAACCTCGGCGCGCGACTTGTCGTCCATCTTGGGCCTGGTCTGGAACGTGTCCGCCCAGGCGCTCTCGATGACGCGCCGGATGGTCAGGTGGCGCGGTATGTGCTGGTGGATCTCCGGGCTCGAGTGTCCGATGCGTGACTGGATATCCCAGAATGTGAGCGGCAACTGGCCCGAGCCCGGTTCCGGCAACCGACTCCTCCCGAACAGTTTGATGGGCAGCGAGTACGTCTGCGGGTGATCTGAGCAGAGCAGCGACACAATCGTAGTCTTCCCCGAGCCGTTGGGGCCAAACACGCCCCAGCGCTCGCCCCTCCGAACAGTCCAGTACAGCCCCGTCTTCTCCTCCCCGTCTCTCTCCTCAGCCCAGTTGCCCAGCGCAATCTTATCCCCGTAGCGCACCCGGCACCCTTCCATCTCCACCAGTGGCTCCCCCACCTTCCTCTCCTCTTTTTCCACCGGGAACCCCGCCGAAGGCACCATATCAACCTCCCCAATCCCCTCCCCCCGCACCCCCTCCGCGGTCAACACCCTCCCCATCTCCACCAGCGTATGAACAGGCAGCCCCTCGTCCTCCCTCCTCCCGCCCTTCCTAACCGCGGTAACATACTCCCTCAGCCCCTCAACCACGCCCTCCTTCTCCCCCATCATCCCGACCCGACAGTCCGTCCTCAAATAAACCAAATGCGTAACCCACTCGGGCAGCGGATCCTGCGGCCGTCCGCTCAACACCAGCCTCGGCTGCCGCCTCCCCGCCATCTCCTCCAGCAACGGACTCAGCCCCGCAACCGTCGGCGGATCCAGCCCCATAAACGGCTCGTCCAGCAGCAGCACCTCGGGGCTAGTCAGCAGCGCCCTGGCGATCCTCGCCCGCCTCCCCTGCCCGTTGGACAGGAACGCGACGGGCAGCTGCAGCAGCTCCCCCAACCTCAGGTCCCGCACCACCCTCTCCATCAGCCCCTCGTCGATGGCCCCCTCCCCATCCTCCCCGCTACCCGCCCGCCTGTCGACGTTGAACCGCGTGTCCCCCCTCAGGAAATCCAGCAGCGAGAAGTCCGTCGCCTCCCGGCGGCTCTCGTACCGCGCGCTCAGGTAACTCGTCGTCGCCACCCCCGCCCCGCCTCCCAGAGAGCTAGAGGCGTCGAACCCGACGTACCGCACCGCCCTGGCCGGGTTGCGCAGGCGGTGCGGCACCGACTCGGTGGAGAGGTAAGGGTACGACCTCGCGCCGGCGGGGATGGAGAGGTGCGAGCCCCGGAGGAGCTGGAGGAAGGTGGTCTTGCCCGAGAGGGAGGGGCCGACGACGGCCCAGTTCTGGGGTGTCAACGGGTGCGAGGGGAGGGTGAAGGTCAAGTCCGGGAAGAGCGGCGGGTTGGGGTGGTGGTGATGGGCGGAGGCATGGTGGGTGGGGGAGGAGCTGGAAGGATGGGGGACGGAGTTGGGGTGGTGCCGGTAGAAGGTCGCGTTGGAGATGCGTATTATCGGTGGGCGGGAAGGCATTTTGGGGGGGTTGGGGAATGTGAAGATTACTGA
>Ga0209127_100664_pt1 | contig 11837 bp, 7 predicted proteins | sample LakSupMetagenome_FD_187469 | JGI IMG/M metagenome (GOLD analysis project Ga0209127, IMG submission 187469) | Freshwater microbial communities from Lake Superior, Canada - Sta WM archaea (SPAdes) (version 2) | ecosystem: Environmental > Aquatic > Freshwater > Lake | place: Lake Superior, Canada...
CCCCAACCAGAACCACCCCCATCCACCACCCCATAGGATACCTCACCACCCTCGCAGAAGCATTACACACCCTCGCGCTCTCGACCATACTAACGCTCACCAGCCCGCCCACAAACCCAGCCACCTCCCCGACCACCACCCGTCCCCTCGTCGACGCGACCGCCTCCTTGAAAAACGACACCAGGAAGCAGCTCGGCGTGCCCAAGACCGGGATGCGGGAGAGCCAGGCCGCGCGGGAGCGCGCGTGGCACTGCGACCAGAGGAGCGGGATGTTGATCGGCTCGGCGTGGACGAAGAGCAGCGCGACGGTCGCCGCCGCGAGGAGGAAGGGGACGACGAGGAGGGCGGGCAGGGGGAGGTGGTGGATTGGCGGGCGGGAGGCCCGGCGGCCGGGTGGGGGAGGACCGTCCATGTTTTTTTGCTCCTCTTTTCCGCTTTTCTTCTGTCCTCGCGCCCGGTTTTTCGTGTTGGGAGCGGTGTTGAGGGGGATCTTAGGGAGGATGATTTTGGAGATGTTGTGGTATAGAGATTATACCCTGGGTTTGTGATTGAGGGGTGAAGCTGAGGGAAGATGAGTTGATGTGATGAGATGCTTCGAAGAATGCCGCATGACCCCTTCACGGCTCACGTTGCTAGGGCTCCACTTGTGGCACGTACCTTAAGGTACCTAGGTAGCTCATCTCGCTTGGCCAATGGGAGAGCCGCAAGCATCTTCTGAGCTAAGCCTGTTTGGGGCTGCATGGATGGACCATTAACTTATCTCATGAGTCCACAGGTCCACGACTTCATCACAGCAACTCGGTTTCAAGATGTTTGAGTATGTTGGGGGTATCATATTCTATCATCAGTCATATCTATATACTATCGCAGACGATGTTCTGCTCATCGGCTAATATGTACAGGAGAATCAAACAGCTCATAGAGGCCTAAAGAACATCCCTCACCAAGACGGATAATCATCCACAAACGCCCCCGGAATACTCGGCGTCTTCGACCTCTCCGGCTCCGCGGTCTCGGGACCCGGCTGCTCGGTAGTAAACGCCTCGTCCGGCACATCCTCCACCGTGACCTTGGGCGGCCCGCGAAGCTTGCGGGGCTTGTTCAACAACCTCGCGCCGGAATCGCTCCTGGTGTCGTCCCTCAGTGTCGCCGCCGGCCCGGCAGCACCAGCAGCAGCATCATACCTGCCCATGAACTCGAAGATGTCGGCCGTGGGCGACGGCGTGCGCACCTCGTGCACCGTCGGCAGCAGCGACGGCTTGCTCGAGCTGCCCGCAGTCAGCGTCCTGGACCGGTGGTGGCTCCTAGCCGCGGGCGCGGGGTGCGACGACTTCGTGGGCGTCCACACGCTGTATGGTGCCGGGGCGGCCGAAGTTGAAGCAGACGACTCGGCGAAGATGGACGTGTCGGCCACGGTCGAGGTGCCCGAGGCGCGGAGACCCGCCTCGCCGGCAAAGATGGACCAGTCGTGCTTCCAGTCCGCCGCAGCCTTGGCCTCGGGCCGGTAGCGGTCCGATAGCAGCGGCAGAGTCGGCTCTGGCAGCTTAAGCGCCGGCTCGGACTTGGCGTAGGCATCGAGCACGTCCGTTAGGAGGTCGTCTTCTGGGAGGCTCAGCTCGGGCGCGGGCTCGCTGGCGATGCTGGACGGGGTGCTGAGCGGTCGTGGCCCTGCCGGCCTGAGTGGTTGCGGCTTCTCCGACATCTGCGGACTTGCCGACCTGTTGGATCCGCGGCGGGAGACGCTGTCGTCGATCACGGAGCCGAAGGAGCTGATGCGGCACACCATGGATCTGCCCGGCGATATCCAGGGCAGCGTGAAGGGTTCTTCCGCCTTTTCAACGACGGCGAGGCAGAAGGTCATTGCGAGGCTGTGACTACATGTCAGAAACGGGGGCAGCTTATGCATAAACGCTAGGAGTAACTTACAATGCCGTGACGCAGAAGAAGAGGTCCAGCTGCAGGTGCACCTTGTCGCCACTGGCCCGGGCAACAGCAACGGCGGACGCGACGAAACCGACCATCCAGGCCAGGAAGGTGAGCCTGGCGACAATGATAACCCACGAATGAAGAGGATGCTGGAATGGCTGCGAGCGAATGATGGAGAAGTTCGTCTTTGCCGCCTGGAAGTGTAGGGTAATATATGGCACGGCAAGTATCGACTGGGCAAAGAGATGTCAGTTATGACTACTGCCTATCATGGGGATTCAGGGGGTTCGTCTTACTGCAAAGAGAACGAAGCTCTGGCTGGGACATTGCCCGACAATGTCAAACTTGTCGCCGAACACCAGACCAGAGAGGATCAGTCCGCCGGCCGAGCAAAACAGCTGCGTGACGAGCATCACGAGAGTCGCAGTCGACAGCCATCGTTGCCGGGGCTCGTCACGGAACTTCTCCAGCTGACTGAGTTTGTCGAACACAGCGCTGGACGCGCTGCTGTGGGAGCTGGTGGTCGTCGAGAACTTGGACACCATGTTCGCCGCTGGAGTCGCCATGGCTGTCAAGTATGGTGCTGACCAGCTAGTGCTTTGACTAGAGGTCGTGATGGTGTAGGAGATGGGGATGTAAGTCGGACGTCAACTGTCGGAGGGAAGGACTTCGAAGTTGGCTGCGGTGACCGAAGATGACGAAAGAGTTTGGACATGGAAGAGCCAGAACATGTCCGGAAGCATCTCAGATCGTGCCTTCCCGCTGCTTTTCAATATGGCAGGCACGAGGCTGGCGGTACATACCGGTCGACACTCCTGCCTGCCATTTCCCTGTGCCTCGCTCCTGACACCGCATTGGAAGTGACGACTGACGGATGGCGGGCAGCTGCATTTCAACAGGATGTCTCAGATCAGCATGGTTGTCTCAGCTAGACTGCATGCCAACCGGTTTTACAGTGCGTTTTCAACATGATGCCCAGCGGGTGGCGCCGCTAGCTGACGATTCTTGCGGCGTGGAATGTGTAGCTGGAATGTGGCCCTGCCAAGACGAGGCTGGAAGCAACTGAGGCTCGAAGTTTTGTGCTCCTTAGCCACCCGCAAGATCACTATGCGCCGTAAAGGTGTGGCTTGTAATGTCGTAATGAACCCATCAGCGTACTCAGAGTGTGCACATGGAATCGTACTCAGAGTGTGCGCATGGAATCTATGACTGGTGTGTGGCGCTATGGTTTCCACCAGAGTGAGGTGCGCCTGCCGGTAGAACCTAGACTGCTAGAGTGCTAGACAGACACTGGAGCTAATTTCAAATGTGGGATCAATGAGAAATAATAGACCCTATCTCACAGGCATCTCTCTTGAGTCAAGTATCCAGCCACGACTACGCTCCCAGCATACTAAACCTGGGCCCACCGCATCCCTCACGGCTCACCAACCCTCGCCCCGGCGTATCCAACCCAGTCCTCCCGCTCATAATACCGAAACACCAGATCATAATCCTCGAAATCGTGGACAATCCGGTCGATCCGCCTATACCCCTTGATCCTCTCCATGCGCTGCTTAGCGGCCTCGCCCCACGCCCGCCTCGCGTCGTCATCCTTGTCGTCGTACACGCCACTACCACCACCACCACCCTGCAGGCGGCCCTTGGCCTCGAACAGCGTCACGCTGAACCTCCCGGGCTTGAAGATGCCCACCACGTGCTCGATCACGTCGGCCGTCTGCCGCGCCTGGTGCTGCCCGCCGGGCACGTTGGTCTCGAACGACGCGAACGAGCAGTTGGGCTCGGGCGTGACGTGCACGGTGAAGTAGTGCGCCGCCTTGCTGGCCTCCCCGGTCGAGGCGGCGGGCGCGGGAATGACGCCGTTGGCCGAGAACCCGCAAGGGGTGAAGAGGTAGGCGTCGATCTTGGCGTCCGGGTAGATGCTCGAGGGGTACACGTCCGCCAGGCCGCAGTTGTCGGACACCACGGTGCCGAGCGCGTGGCCTTCTGTGGTCAGGCTCTCGGCGAGCACGCGCTCCGCGTCGTCTTCGCCGTTGCTAAACACGTCGAATGTGGCGTCGTCGCCCGCGGGCTTCTGCACGGTGTCCAGGCTCTCGTGGGCTTCGCGACGGGCCTCGTTGACCTTGGCGGGCTCCGTCTCGTTTGCCAGGGCAGCCGCGTGAGAAAGATAGAACTGCTTGGCGTTTTCCGGGTCGAGGTCCGTCATGAGGATCTCGAGGGTCTCGTCGTGTTCGGCGTCGACGTCACCGTTGAGCCCGACAATACCGGTGGGTATCTTGGATGGGGGCGACTTCCGGGTCGGGCTGAAGTTGGCGCTCTTCTCGGAGACGGGGGTATCAGGCGGTGTCAGCGTGGTGCCCCCTGGCGATGTGATGTACAGGTACCAGTGGTCGCCGTTCATCTTCCCAACCATATAAGCGCTGCCACCCTCGAAGGTGTCGTCCAGGAACTTGACTTCCTGCTTCCAGCTGCGGTGCGGCCCCTGCTGCTTGTCGGGGAAGAGGAAGTTCTTGCGGCTGTAGAAGACGCGGTAGGGTGTAGCCGCGGCGTGGACATCCTCGAGGGACTTCGCATTGTGGAAGGGAAAGCCAGCCTCGACAGCCGCAATGTGAAGGAGGCGACGCAGGCCGAGAAGCAAGGTTGTCGTGCCGCACGTCTTCAAGATTAGCTTGTGCGGGAAGACGAACATGCTCGACTCGGACAGCAGGTAGGCATCCACATGCTCAGACTTGACAATTGAGAGGACCTGGCAGTTGACGAGGTCAAGCATGCCCTCCCAGGTCTTGGAGTCTACCGCCTTCAAGCCATTCTCCTTTGCGCCCGGGGGTAAAGCCTTCTCCGTGGGCGCGAACCAGACCTCCAGAAGCTTCTCAGGTCCTTCGAAGGCGTTGGTCGAATCCAGCTCCGCAGCTACCTCATGGTTAATGGTCAGGTGCGGAGTGCCCTCGGACGGCGAAAAGGTGTAGTTGCTCGGGACCTCGAGGTTGAGCGGGTTGGACATGGTTGTGGTTTCCGTAAGGGATCGAACGAATCGGTCTTCCGCGGAGCACTAGCTGCCGCTCAAACGAGGCCCGGTGGCGATCGTCTGAGAGAGTAGGCCCACAGGACTGTTGGTGCCGGGTAGGTGCTGGCGGAGCCAGCTGCAATGGTAGGGTGTTGGGCTGAACGTCTCACGAATGGGACGTTAGGGGGGTCTTGCGCGGAGGGGCCCAAAGAACTCTGAGCCCGGAATGTTGGGCTTTTGCTTTGACTTAGCCGTGGTAGGCTATGGGGGGGAGGGTGCTTTTGTGGGAGGATGCCGGATTGATGGCGTAAGGGGGTATACGACGGTATAAGGCACCAGCAGTCGGTCTAGGTTGCCATGTAAAGAAGTAGGAGGGTTCGAAGGGTGGTGTGCAATCAACGCCTGTAGTAACGTCTGGTTAGCACTCGCGCAAGAACTCTTTCCGCGCACACGAGGGAGGGGCCGGAGTTGACGTTGCTGGCTTGGAGAGGAAGCAATATAGATCGATCGAACTCAGGGAGTAGGAGGAAGACCGAGGCAAGGGAAAGGTGCCAAAGGCAGCTCAAGGGTACACCGCCACAATGGACACACTTTCAAAGTAAATGGTGATATTGGGCATGAAATAGACTGGGTCTTGGGCGTCTCGAGATTTGGAAGCGTCTCGAAGGGCAAGTAAAGTAGAAGCTGGAAATGCGGACCTGATAAGTACAGTACCTTTGCTGATACCCAAGAATTCTTCGTCCCGAGACTGGTTTGCTATGGCAAATGCAAAGCTCGATACCGGGCCGGCACGTCGGAAATCGCGGGAAAATGGAGTCTATTCAGACCCAACGGGGTAGAAGGCAGCTCAGGCGTATCGAGTCCAAGCAAAGCACACTGGGGGGTATGCAATTCGTAGGTGTCGGTGAGAGATTTTGAAAATTCTGGTGTCTGAATGCGATTTTGCGCCAGCGACTGGGATCGCGATGGAGGGAAGGTGGGGGGGCCCCTGGCGGTGGCTGTGAACTTTCGTTAGCGAAAACGGCTGTGCCACTGCAAATCCTTAACAGAAATGAAGCTAAAGCACCGGAGCTACTGTGTATGTCGACGGCGCCGGCGGACGCTAGAAGAGCCACAGAAGCAGTGGAGCTCTCGATACGTTGGCGGTGCTGGCAAACATCACATGCGAGAATATCATGGCTTGTTGCAGTAGAGTTGCATAATTGAGGTCGTATTGTGCATGTTGCATAACAGCCCGCTTTATGGCACACGGGAGACACGGTTAAATGCGGGCTGCTCATGATAGAGCTGTATCCGGGATACAGAAGCCTGCGGTCGGGAGCAGCCGCGGGCGATCTGGCAGCGCAACCGGGCGAGCCCTGGATGCCACAACGACAGACTCTGCAATCCGATTCCGACGCTGCTGGCTGTGTTCATCTTCAGAGTCCACGAGCAAGTCTCTTGGGTGCACCTGAACCATGTCTGTCGCGCCCGTTGAAGCACATAACACGGGCTCCGTTCCTCCAGTCGACAGGTATCGGCAACTCGCCCTGTGCCTCGTTTAGTGTCGCCAACGTCGTATTAACTGACAACATGGCCAAAGCCATGATGTTTCTCTGCCATGACTACGGGCATGTAGCACCTCGCCTCCGACGCAAGGCGAGCCTTAGATGGCGCCGCGTCCCGTGCCAGAGGAAGTCGTTAATAAGTCCTGGTGTCGTTGTCCAACCACACTGATAGAGCACCAAGACTGCCCAGTTCATGAAGCCGTGCCAGCCTGCTGCACAGCGGTGATGACATCCGCCGTAATGTTCTTGAATACGGGTGCCAACGAGCACGACTGGTACTTCTCGACCAAAAGCCCCGGCTCCCTCGTCTCAGCAGCAGCGTCGTGTCCATTCGTCTCTCCGGCCGGGGTCGACATGTCCTGCCCGTTGACGTTTGTCCCTGCAGGGTATATTGGCCTCCTCCCCGTCTCAATCATCATCAGGAACTGCGGGTCGATAGGAACGCTCCCGAGGAACTTGACGCCAAAGTCATCCGCCATCACCCGCCCGCCGTCCTTCATGAAGATATGCGTGCACTCGCTGCAGTTCGGGCAGACGAAGCCGCTCATATTCTCCACCACGCCCAGAACCCTCACACCAGTCTTGGCGCAGAAATTGAGCTCTTTCTTCACGTCCGCCGTCGCAACGGCTTGCGGCGTCGTCACGACAACGGCGCCCGCTAACTGTTCCGGCGCGGTATCCTTCAGCAGAGTCTCAACCAGCGATATATGCTCGTCGCTCGTGCCGGGCGGGGTGTCGATGAGCAGGTAGTCGGTCTCGCCCCAGAAGACGTCCGTCAGGAACTGCCGCACCATGGCCGTCTTCTTGGGGCCGCGCCACACCACGGCGTCGCCTCGGCGCGGTAGCAGGAAGCCCAGGCTCATGACGCGGAGGGAACCGACGCCTGCCGCAGGGTCGGCATCGTGGACTGTTATTGGCAGCCACCCCCCCGGCGTTTGCGTGACTTTCTCGTCTTCGATGGCGAACATGCGCGGGATCGACGGGCCGGTGAGGTCGATGTCTAGCACGCCGACGGAGTGGCCCGCCAATGACAGCGATAGAGCGAGCTGTGTGGTGACGGAGGACTTGCCAACGCCGCCTTTGCCGGAGAGGACCTGTCGGCGAAAACTGCGTTAGAAAAGGTATGCGTTCTAGTGCGGATGAGAGGGGGCGACACGCACCAGAACAATGTGCTTGACTTGCGAGAGCGACATAGCTGCTAACTTCCGTATAGTCGTCTGGGGAAAGTCAAGGTCCGCGGTGTGCGCCGGAGGTTCGCAACCGTAACAACAGACAGGGCAGCTGTGAAGTTGGTCGGTAGAGCATTTTTCGGAGATGGGAGCTTTCCCCGGTGGCCATTGTCGGAGTCTGAATTCGGCCTGCTTTATCAGCAAAGAACGGCTCCGTCATTGGGGTGGGGCCGTGATCGAGTCGGAGCTGCAGGGTTAGGGTCATGCGCGCAAGTTGCATGCACCGACGTGAAGCCCATTTCCAGGGCCGGTTCAGTCATGATACTCGTACCTGCAGTCTTAGTTAGATGCAGTATCCAGATCAATGGTTTCTCTGCTTCGAAATCAAAGAGAAATGCCATGCATACTGCCTGGACGAGCCCTGGGAGTGGTAAATCGTGCGGCGGCCCGAGCGCTGAATGAATGTTGCATAACAGCCAAACATACAATTTCTTGGCGTCAATTGCCGTCCGGACGGGAAACATATCGATCCCCTAAACTCGAGAAACCCCATGCAGACCACCGCACCGACACCTAATCGCTCAATCGGTTGAAGCTTCGCTTCATACGTCCATCTAGTGTCCATACCTATACTAGACGACCGTTTGGGTGAATCGTCGACCGTTCCATTCGTATCCGTCTCGCCCTGTTCGCATCCAAGAGCTCCGGACATCGCGGAACCTTGCCCACAGGGAAGACATGTCCACTCCAGGCCCGACAATATAGCCCGAGTGTCGCCTCCTGCCACGACATGACAGCTCTTGTCTCCGACAAGCATGGATGATCCGTGGGGTTCACCATGGGCGACTGCCGCCCCTGCGCAAAGGACACCGTCGCCAACAAAATCCGACCTCGAACCTCCCCCGCGCGCGTTCCTCTCTACGACCAGCTCGCCGCGCCTGCCCGCCGTCTCGGTCTCGGTCGAGTCGCCCTGGGCAGACGATAACGACGGATTCGGGGACTGGGCCGCCGCTGACACAACGACGACGTCTGTACAATCCGCGTCCGGTTGGGGCGGGGGATGGGGCGGAGCAGATACACCTGGCAGCGCTCATGGTAACCGACATTTGACGCCCACACCGAAAGATGAAGGGTTTGGGTTCGGACAAGCGAGTCCGATAGCCTGGCCAGGCAGCATCGCATCACCTAGCTCGAAGAACGGCCAACCCTCTACCTTCCGGCAACCGTCTCCGGACCCGTGGGCATCCGAATTTGACGACTTCAAAGAGGCGCGTGATGTACAGTCTACACCGCGCCTTGTTCTTGACCAACCCTCAACACCATCATCACCACAAGAGATGGAGGCTAGCTCTTCAGAGGAACAGCCGAGGTCAATATGGGACAATGAGGATGCAGGTGCTGCCGTTGACGCGGCTTCCGGAGGCGCGGCGGTCGCACATGGGGTTGTGAATGGTCCGTCAAGTAGCATCATGGAACCAGATGCTCCCAAGGACAACATTAGCTCAGATCATGTCGCCCAGTCGAGACCAAGTACAAGTTCAGGGCCCCGGAGCAGCCACTCGAGATCTTCGTCAACCTCACGGCACGATAGCGACTTTGATGGGGACAGACAGGACTCCCCCATAACGTCTGTCGATGAAGATGCAAAGTCTCGCATAGCTCCACCAGCTAGGAAGGTGTCAGGAAAGATCCAGGTCCTCGTCGAGAAGTACGACGGTCTGGCCAAGGCCACTGTGGACGAGCCTCGTCCCGTCAGACGGGAGTCGTCAGTGACACCCCAAACAAGGGCCACGCCCGGCACTGAGACTCCTTCGGAAGAGGCTACGGACTTCGGAGATTTTGAACAAGCCGAGGAAGCTCCTTCGACTCCTCCACCACAGGACTGGAAACCTTCGTCCCCAAGGCATTCGCTCGAACGGAGCCCTACGCCGCGGATGCGATCACCAGAGACTCCCACCCGCCAGAGGCCTGCTTCAGCAGTGTTCGCCAGCCCTCCAAGTGCCGAGAGCCCGGTGGTGAAAATGAAGCCGCCCAAGTTCGACATAGATCTCAAACAAGTTGACAGGCTGTTTGACGACCTACAACTCGACCCTCCCGCATCTCGTCACGAGATTGAGTCTGCTTTGCCCGACAATATCATTACGGACAGTTTCACGCAGATCTCCGAGCGCAAGGCTTGGTACCGGATCTCCCGACAAGGCTCGTCTCGCATGCACAACTCGGGCGATAGCGAGAATTACCGCCGGATAGCCTGGCCCACGACAACTGTCCACGATGAGACTTTGAAGATCGTCCGCCGCTGGATGGAGCAAGACTCGATCACAGGTCGCACCACTCTAGGAGGCGGGGCGAACAGGACAAACATGTTCAACTGGGACTCGGCAGCCGAACCAGTGGCGTTGGAGCAGATATTTGCGAAGAGGAGGCGCCAACCACGGCCGACGTCCCTACAGCAGCCGGTCAAGCTGCCTCCACTCATACCGCCAGCGCCAACGCCGCCCCCGGGGAGCACCACAAACAGTAGCGTGACGGCTCCCAAACTACGGCCGATGAGCCTCGCCGGCCCGGCTGCTGCTTCGTTTGGGTGGAGCAGTAGCCCAGTTGAGCAAGGCCCAGTCGAGAAGCTGCAAACGATTCAGCCAACGAAGCCGGTTCAGAACCAAGATCAACCTCTAGCCCTTGCTCCAAGCCAGATAACAACTTCTCCTAACCCTCCACTATCTCAAGCCGAAGACGACGACGACGAATGGGGCGAGATGGTATCTTCTCCCCCTGTAGATGCGAAGCCGATGACCCTTCCGGCCTTTGATGGAACGGACACTAAACGTCCCAATAATTCAGCGGGCGCTACAACACATCCGCCCGCAATTCCAGCCTTCCCTGCTGGCCGTCCAAGCGCAGACGCAGCCCACAGCAGCATCGAGGACCTGTGGGAGCTGCCGCAACCCGATAAACCATCAAAGCCACCTCCTACCGAGACAAAGCGGGTGGCTGCAGATCCGCTATCGTACTTTGATCAGGCGGTCATGCCGACTGTAACAGCAGCTGCAAGCCACGGCAGCGCGAACTTCACACCAACTACGCCTCTTGCCATCTCGTCTCCTTTACCTATACCAGTCGAGATACCTGTGGGAAAAGCCGCTCCTTTACGATCTTCCACTGATGACCAAACAGACGTCGACTCCAGCGTGCGACGGATCATCGACAACCTTCCCGACCTCTCGTATATGCTACGGCGATGACAAACACACTTTTGATGGGCTCGATAGGGAACTTAGCTACAGCGGACCGGTCTTCTAGTTTGTATACTTTAGGCTCAGGCAGTTTGGTTTCTCCAACCGTCCTCCTTGAAAATGGTTACATAAGCATTGGCGTTTCGGGGAGACACTCTTTATTTACATGTTGTACATCTTTGGGGAAGTCATCGGGTTCCCCTAGCGAGCAAACGCGACACGTGAAATATAGTTCCTACATGAACACATTCATATCTGCTGGACTGCACAGAATGAAACTGCCAACCATGCTCTCGAGAGCAACAAGAATCAACAAGGAACTGGAAGCGTGACGCCGCTCGCTGTTGTCGTAAACAGCACCACCTCGGCAGCCCGACGCCTCGTCAACCCCGGCAGCACACCGTTATCGCCGCGATTCCACTTCGGCAGCTCCTCCCTCGCGACCGTGTTGGGGTCTTGTCCCGCGTTGAGCCTGCTGACCAGCGTAGACGACCTTGCGGCGCCGCAGCCGACGTTGAAAGCCCAGCTAACCATGGCGCCGTACTGGTTCGGATTGAGCGTCACGGATGGGTTGACCATATCCGAGATACAGCGCTCCGCGATCTGTGCCGTACGTCAGTCAGCAAACCGGCCAAACAAGTAGAAGCCGACTCACAGCCAGATCATCCAACAACAACCTCTGCCCATCCGCCTCAGAAAGCGGGATCGGATACCTCACATCCGGGCACTGGGGATCATCACAGAGATGCCCCCACCCCACCGTCGCGTGCCCGTCAGGATCATCATAGATATCCCTAAACCACCCCTCAAACCCCTTCACCAACTCCAGCGTCGCCTGGTTGACAGTCAACGCCCCACAACTCCCCCCATCAACCGTCGCCGTCCCGGGAGTACAGCACTGAATCCCCTCTCCCCCCGGACACACCCCGGCAGTCGACGTCCCCGAGCAACTATTCCT
>Ga0209127_100665_pt1 | contig 11819 bp, 9 predicted proteins | sample LakSupMetagenome_FD_187469 | JGI IMG/M metagenome (GOLD analysis project Ga0209127, IMG submission 187469) | Freshwater microbial communities from Lake Superior, Canada - Sta WM archaea (SPAdes) (version 2) | ecosystem: Environmental > Aquatic > Freshwater > Lake | place: Lake Superior, Canada...
AGCCGAGCGCTCGTCCTCAGCTGCGGGGGCACTCGCAACCGGGACCCCCTGCGGCGGAACCGTGTTACGGACATTGTATATCACGCTCCTGAAGTACTCGAACACGGCGGCCCAACTGGAAGCCGAGACGTACTCGACAACGGTCTGCACTTGTGACTTGAGCGCGGCACGGTGATTCTCAAGGAGCCTCGAGGTCTCGAGGGGTTCGTCGGACGGTGAAGAAAGTGGCGTCCTGGCGGCTTCCTCCAGGAGTCGGGAGGCTATGCGCCCGGAAGACGACTCGTCCAAGATTGTCTTTCCCGGAAGAACGTGGCCCTCGGCAATGGGTTCAAATAACAGCTTGATCACTTCGAAAATGCGACTGATGAGCAGCTCGTCCAGGGGCTCTGGGGCAGGCAGCCTGGCCCGCTGGCGCGCAAATATCTCCGTGTCATGACTGTCCTGCGAAGTGGCACCGCCTTCTGGCAGCCAGTGGCTTGAGCAGCAGTCGCTTATGAGTTCGAAGATGTACAGCTCGGAGAGGAGGACGTGGGGCGGATGCGACGGGACAGCCTTGTACGGCCCGGCGAGGTCCTCGAGCAAGGAGAGGAGCGAGTCGACAACAAGACTTAGGGAGAAGGCGCTGATCTTGACTAGGGTTGCGCGCGTGATGAGAACGATCTCGTCTTGGTAAAGATCGTGGGCCTGCGTTCCAGTGCGATGCGGGAGCTGCGACAAGCGGAGAGGCAGAAGTTAGCGACAAGAATTCCTCTAAACTTCAAACCTCGGGCTGGACACATGGAGGAGCGGATCGATGCTTGAGGTGGTTACCCTAGTCGTGAGCCTCTCAACCAGCACGGACACCAGGCCAGCATCGCCGTTCATTGTAGTAAGACTGGTTTTCTGCCGTGCACCGAAGCTGAAGTGGGCAAGCGTCCTTGCATGTTCGACGGGCTGGCAGCGGCGTTGCGCGAGGGCTACCTTCTCGGTCGCGGTGTCTTGGGAGACGCCAGGTGGGAATGAGTGTGCGTTTCTGAGATTCCAAATCTGGCATGTCCAGACATCAAGGTAGTAAGATAAGTCGAGACAAGGTAGAGAGGTTTTTTTGGGAGGGCAAGTACACAATTGATCCCTAAGGTAAGGCAGGACCGTGATCCTGAGGCATGTCCCCGGCAATGGGCACAAAGGGGACACCGCACGGAGAGATGAAGGGCGGACCTGTCGCGGGCGGGGCCGCCGCGGGGAGACTTCACTAAGGTACCTAAGTCAAGACGTTGAGCTTTGGTGGGGCAGGTGTCTGACCTACTTCCACTTATTTATTTTCGTGCAGCTGGAAAGACTCAGAACTAAAGGTAGATAGTTACCTTATGTGCCTTAGAGCAGAGAGTTTCAGGTTCGTCGCTACTTACCGTAAACGTGTTGGGTGCCAGGCAATAGTAAAACACGGCCCCCCGTGCCGTTGTATAGCTTGCCCTTGAGGCTTGCCGAGGCATGAATGCCTTTGCTTGCGGTAACAGAGGTAGATAAACACCTACTGCGATAGCTACCTTACCTTACTAAGTCTAGACTAGCAGTCTATGTCTAGAGGTACTTTACTTACATAGCACGCTAAGATTCGCGACTGTCTCAGATACCCGTGCCACAGAATCAACTACGTTGTGGGTGCGGTAGGTAAGGTACCTTACCTTCTTGTGAAACGCAGCAAGCTACCTCATGGAAGATACGACATAGAAGACCCAGTCTCAGCGACAAAACTACGTCTTCAAGTCAGTAAAAGCATTGAGCTAAAGTACCTTGAGCAAGGTTGAGATGGTAAGACTAGGGTACTACGTCTACTTCCACTTGTGACAAAACATCCTGACGATGTCATTCCTAAGCACGGCTCCGTTCCCCCAACGCCCGAATAATGCACAGTGACTCCCATCACTTCGCTGGTCCTGACTCGGCCCGAGAATGATGCCTCATGCTTGAACTCGTCTACCTATAGTCTCGGGAGCCTTGATACCCTCGACCGCCCCCGCCATACGGCCTCTGATTATATCCATTGCCGTTCTGGGGCCCACCGTGTCGTTGTTGCCTCGGGTCCAGACCAGGCGGCGCTCCCGGTGGCGGAGCTGCATACTGGTTGTATCCATAGCCTTGCCCATAATTCTGCCCGTAGCTATTGCCATACTGACCTCCACCGTGCACATAGGCGGGAGGCGGCGGCGGCGGCATGCCCACCCCGAAGCCCGCAACACCGGGGGGCGGGGGTTGCCACGAGGGCGGCGGAGGCTGGTATGAATCTCTTCCTTGATACCCATTGCCTGTTGGGTTAGGATAGTGTGACGGACCGTGATCTGGCCGATCCTGACGCGGGCGCTGACCACCCGGACCATAGTTGAAAGGCCGCCCTCTTCCTCCACCACGGTTGTTGTAATTGTTCCGGCCACCCTCCAATGGCACGCCTCCGTAGCTCCTGCCAGATCTCTGGCCCTTCCCCTTGAGCATTGCGATGTCTGTTCCGTCTAGAACCGGAGGCGGCATCTTTACCCCTCGGAGCAGCATCGACTTGTTCAGATGGCTCGAGCTGGGAAACTCGTAGTGTACACTGCACAGTCATCATGAGTATGTGAGCAAGCGAAACTGGAAAACATAGAGGGCATAGTAGCGTAGGGAAGAACGAACCTTAGCGATCGGTCGTACTCAACGTCGGGCATCGCATTTCGCTTGAGCGGGTAGACTAGGGAGCCGTGCGGGATGTATCCTTCTATCTTCTCCACCGTGCCCGCTAAACCGTCGCTCTTTGCCGGGTTGAGCTTGAACTTGGTAGGTCCCTGCTTCTTGGAGTAGAAGTTTATCGTGATCTCATCGTAGAGCGCCTCGTGCGCATCCGACAGCAGAAGCACATCTTTGCCCACCGTGTTGCGCGCCGTATCGTCCGCGCTAAGGAGCGGATACTTCTTCTCCACGGCAGCGAGCAACCGAGGCATTTCGATGAACGGGAGCAAGGCGACTCCCTGCCACGCCATCTTCTTGCCGTTCAGATCTATTTCGAATTCCTCCGGATAGAAGTCGATGATCTCACTATCCTGGTTTGTCATGAGATCGTGGAACACCTCGGGCAGCGAGTGTCTCGAGGCTGCAGGAAGCACGCTCATGAGCTGCTCAAAAGGCCGAGAGATCCTCCCCTTCTCGAAACTGATCGTCATCTTGCCTAGATCGACGAAGTCGGCAGCGAAGGGAGCGTAGTGGTACGGATAGTACCATTCCCATGACGGACAACCCTGAAAGTAGTACATCAGAACCCACGCCAGCCCTTCGACATAGGCTCGCGCGACCTTGTGGCGGAATTCAATATCCTTGGGGTCGACATGGAACTTCTGCTCGTAGTACCTGTCGGCGTAGCCCTCTTCCCACAGTCTGACAGTGTCGATAGGACCCTCACCAGCGTCTGCTGCCGGAGTGGGCGAATCCGGGGTGCTCGTCCCGGGCGTGGTGGATTCGTCGTCCTCCATCAACTCGGCCTTGCGCTTGCCCAAAGCTGAAGCCGGCGACGTGGTGGCCGAGGCTGGCGACGGAGCAGTGCCATCGGCTGTCCCTTCTGCGCTGCCAGTGGAAACTTTAGTCTCAACCGCTGGGGACGCGTTCCCCTGAATCTGACTCTTGAGCACGCTTGCGGCGCTTTTGTTGGCCAGGTTGGCCTGCTGGACTGCTCCGCGATTCACGACCATGTCATGGGTAACAGGTTCTTTGCGTTCCTTGAGAATGCTTGGAAAGCGATTAAGGCTAGACACCTCTATTAGGTTTAGATCCGCTGCTGATGGCGCGTTGTAATCCGGATGCCGAGTTCGTGACCGTCCTTGGCCCCTGGGCGCATTGTTGAAACCTCCCCTCGAGTTTCCACCTTGTTCTTGAAGCTTGCGCCTCTTGAAATTCGCCTCCCGGCGATCCTCCGTCTCCTTGCGCCGCCGGAATATGGCGTCTTCCTGCTTCGCCAATCCATTCATGATGTACTGCGCGCGCTCTAGGTCAACGTGGCCGTCTTTGGTCACATAGCCTCCCATATAAGGGAGATTATCCTTCCAGATGGCCGTTAGTGTGTCGATGCCATTCTCACGGATCTCAAGAGCCGGCAGATGGGGAAGGAAATCGTTGCCGACGAAGAAACACATGAAGACCCAGTCATCGATGGCCCTCTCCAGGTCGAAGCGGAAGGGCAGGTCAGGAATGTTGAGCTCGACAGCCAGATATTCGCGCAGAACAGAGACGTGGAGCCAGATGAAGGGCTTGAGCGGATGAGCATGGTCCTTCTCGTCGAACTCACCCTCCTTCACCTTGGCTTCGCCTTTGCAGGACCTCGCGTCGTGACCCTTCTGGCCGCACAGCTTACACAGGCGGGGATTAGCTTGCTGGGCGAAGACATCTTCGCGCAGAACACGGAAATGGGGCTCGTGGGTGGCCAGGCCCAGCATGATGAGATCGGCATCCAGACCGTAGATGACGTGGCGGGTGTTGGGGTCATGCTCGGGCGAAGAGCGCTGCGAGCGGACAAAGTTCATGATCTTGTGCTCGCCCTCGCCAGGAACGGTGGCGTCGGAGATGATGACCTTCATCTTTGCCCAGGCAGGGTCGGTATTCAGTTTGTAGGCACACCAGTAGCGGAGACTTGCGGCCAAGATGTCCATGAAGGGGGTGCCTGGAGTAATCGAGTTGGAATCGAAAGCCTTCTTGACCACTACCTCGACCGACTCATGCCTCGCGACCACGCCTCCGTCCTGCTTCTTGAGCAACTTTAGAAGCTCCTGCTTGTCCTCCTCCTTCTCCTGCGCCTCCTGGGCAGCCCTGAAGCGTCTGGAGCGCTGCTGGTTCATCTTTGCTCGCGGGGCTACTCCGTCGACAGCGATCATGAGTAGCTTGCGCGGGCGGACCATGTTGACGACACGGTCCGTGTATTTGAAGATCTCCACCATCATCTCTTCCTCGTCTTTCGGCGCGGGCCTGTCTTCGGGATGGGAGCAGGGGTGCACAATGCCGTTCATGTCCAGATACAGGTTATCGAACTCCTCGCCGTTGGGGTTGGGACGCGTGCCGTCGACTGGGATCACCGTCCCATCGTCCATGACCACAGGCTGTTCCTCGATCACCGGGGAGATGATTTTGGGATACTTGGTGGACAGCCACCGGAACGCCGCTGGGATACCCATGTCGGGCGACCGGGCGGAGCAAACCTCGTTGTCGAAGGGAGGTGCGAGTTGCTGTCGAGCAAGCAAGTGTTGATCTAGCCACCACGCGAGATGGGTATGCGGTATCAGACCAAAGGGTTTCCGAGATGAGGCGAAGGCGCGGTCGTTGAGGGCATAGGACTACGTGCTCGGCGAACGTGCAGATATCTTCGGTTTGGTAATGCAACGGCTCAGTCTGCGGCCTGGAGGTGATGCGTTAGATACACTGGCCGGTCGTACTCGTCGCATATGTTGTGTGTCGCACACAGAACTTGAAGCGGACGCCTGAATTGTCAGCCGCCCGTCCAGCTTTGAATTCCGGCTAAAAGTTGTTGAAAGGTAAACGAGTTCGAAGTTCCGAATATGAGGCCGAAGTGCAATCGGCGGGGAGGTTCCTCTGCGAGTTTTGCAGAGGCGCAAGTCGGGGGAACTGTGAACGGGCGAAAAGTGAAAGTGGAAATGGAAGGGATCCCAACCTTTCAAAGTTAACGTCGTCTTTAAGGTACGTACCTCATCGTCATTGGTTTAATGTCGGGATGCTCCACACATTTTGGAAGAACTCGTTGGCAGCCTTGCAGATTTGGCTCGAATCAGCGGCTTGGCAAGGCAAGCCAGACCTGCCAGCGAGCTGATTCCGGGTGGGCCTAAACTACATAGGTTCTACCCATTCCAAGGGTGTACGTCGACTGCTTTGCTGGCCTCAGTCAAATTGCACCCCGTTGTCAAGCCTCCATTGCACCTTATCCCAGCCCCCGGATATGCAACTTCGGCAGAGAATCGGCTGACACCCGCGCCTTGGATCCAGCTCAATGGCAAGTGCGATACAGTTGCTCCCTCCCCGACTGCCATGTTCTCCATCGCCACTGCGCCGGCTAAGCAGTCGGTGAGCGAAACCATCTCGGTCTACAGTGGACGCCTTGGCTCGGCAGTCCTTCTGGAAGACCGAAGAGCCGCTATTGTGGGCTTGCGCAGCTTTGCCAAGCAGTATCCCGCCTCTGTCGCCTCGGGCGCATTGCGCAGCCTGATTGGCAGCTTGAGCAAGGATGGCGAGGATGTCGACACTGTCAAGCTCGTCCTGGAGACATTACTGATGCTATTCAACCCGAACGAGGACAGTCCCGAAGCTTCCGAAGAGATCGCGCTTTGGCTGGCCGACGAATTCACCCAGCGCCAGGAAAACATCACGCTCCTGCTCGACTTCCTCGAAACCAACGACTTCTACTCGCGCCTCTACTCTCTTCAGCTCCTGTCCGCCATTTTAGCTGCCCGCACCGAGAGGACCGAGGAGTGTGTCTTCAATGCTCCCTTGGGAATATCAAGACTTGTTGCCATCCTTGACGATCGCCGAGAAGCCGTTCGCAACGAGGCTATCACGCTGCTCACGTATCTTACACCCACGTCGCTGGACATCCAGAAACTCGTCGCATTCGAGAACGCGTTCGAAAGGGTCTTTGCCATCATACAGGCGGAAGGAGGACTTGCTGAAGGTGGCCAGGTGGTGGAGGACTGTCTGATACTGCTTGCAAACCTGTTGCGGCTGAACTCGTCCAACCAGGCCTTGTTCAGGGAGACGGGCTGCGTCCCGCGACTCTCAAAGCTTCTGGAGACTGCCTACAGGGCAGATGACGATATCGACGAGGTGGCTCCGTGGGCACGGGTGCAGAAGAGCAGGAACATCTATGCCCTCCTCGCCGTCATCCGACTGTTTCTTGTATCGGGCGCGGTCGGCACTGCCCAGAACCAAGCGTCCTTGTTCCAGCATGGCTTACTCTTCCACGCACTGCAGCTAGCTTTTGGCCGTGGTGCCGAGATATCGATCCGATCGGAGGTGAGCTCCGCAACGTCACCCATAAAGTCCCATGTATGTTACCGCTTCTGACATGCTGGTCCCCGCAGGCTCTAGTGGCATGCGCCGACATCATACGAGGAAACCCCAGCCTCCAGGAGAGCTTTGCCCAGCTTCAGGTGCCCTCGCCTCTCGATGTGCCTGTTGGACAAGACGACTCCAGGACGAACGGTGTCCCCAAAGTCTATGTCATCGATGGTCTCTTGGACCTTGCATTAGGCATCCAGGCTCTACAGACATTTGATCTGAGACGCTCCGCTTGCGAGTGCCTCAAGGCCTACTTCTATAAGCACCCAGAAGTCCGGTCGCACTTCTTACGTAGGGCTATCGAGGGGCACAGGTCGGGGGCGGACGAGACGGCCAACGTGCTCACCATGCTTCTCAGTTCGCCAATAGAGGTAGCCTCTGGTGATCCCTACAGATACTGGTTTGCCGCCGTCCTTATGCTGCACTTGATCTACGACAACCCGGCCACCAAGGCCCTTGCCATGGAGGTGACTGAAGGCGATGAGGCTAGCGGTGAAGAGGTCGTCACTGGTATTCAAACCATAACGGCACATCTGCTGGGCAGCCTAAGCCGGGGAGATGACAGCCGAATCATCATCGGGTCTCTCATGCTTCTTCTGTGCTGGCTGTTTGAGGACCTCGATGCTGTAAACGACTTTCTCGGCGAAGGCAGCAACGTGCAGGGACTGGTGCAGGGAGCGGTGCAAAATCCGCACGGGGATCCCATTGTGCAAGGTCTGTGCGCCATGCTACTCGGCGTGGTCTACGAATTCTCAACCAAGGACTCGCCAATACCGCGGTCTACGCTGCAGACAATCCTCACTTCCGGCATGGGCCGGGACAGGTATATCGAGAAACTGAGCAAGGTGCGGTCGCATCCGCTCATGAGAGACTTTGAGGTTATGCCGCAGAAGCTGGACCTCTCCGCCGGGCAGAAACTGCCTGATGTGTTCTTCGATGCCACTTTCGTAGACTTCTTCAAGGACAACTACAGCCGGATTCTTCGCGCTATTGACAGGGAGCCGGGCCTAGAGATATCCGTCGTCACCAACGGCGTACAGAAGGGCATCTCTCGCGAGATGGTCGATACACTCCGCGCACAGGTCGAAGAGAAAGAACGCGCGTTACAGGACGCACAGGCCGAGCTTTCGTCCTTGAGCCGGAAGCTTGGACAGGAACAGGCCGATCATCGGAGGACCAAGGAGTCGGCTGAGCTCGAAGCGTCTCGAGTAAAGAGTGTCAATGAGGGACTGCAGCGGCACCACGAAGAAGAGATCAAGTAAGTCGCGGTATCTCGGTCAAAACTCTACAGAAACTTACTGCAAATGATAGGAAATTGCAGCAGCAGCGCGAGGATGAGATTAGGTAAGACGCCTCCTGTACAACCTGCGTTAACTTAGTTCTTCTAGGGGCTGACGGTCTCCGCAGGCAGGTCCAGCAGCAGCACCGCCTTAAAGAAGAGGATATGGGACGGCAGTTGGAAACCGCCCGCCGCCTAGCACAATCCGAGGCTGAACGGGTACAGCGTCGAGCAGAGGCTGAACGAGCAGACTTAAAGGCCACCATCAGCCGCCTCGAAGTCGACTTGATGAAGGTGGGTCGCGTGCTGGCTTTATTGACATTACCGAAATATCTTGCAAGCTAATACTTCTTGGGACTATCAGGCGAATAAGTCGAAAGCTCAGGAGCTCCAGGAGCTGCGTGACCGACATAAATCCCAGCTTTCGGAACAAGCAGGACTTGTCAAACACGCCGCAGACCGAGCGAGCGAGGCCGAGAAGCAGGTGCGGCACTTGGAGGGCAGGATCCATGAGCTAGAGGAACGATTAAGACAGTCGGAAAATGAGATGCAGAAGGTAAGAATCAGAGGCGGTATACCACATGCCAAGCTATCAGGTCGCTAACTGGAATGTCACAGCTCGAGGGCCAGCTGAAGAACAATGAGGCGGACAAGCAGTCAGTGCAGAGCGAGCTGGATGACCTCCTCATGGTATATAGCGACCTGGAGGAGAAGGCCAAGCAGTATAAGGTAGGCTTTTCCGCGGGTTCAGGTTTCGGCTTTCTTTGCAGACGGTTTCCGCTAACCATCATGCTCAACAAACAGGATCGACTCCGATCACTCGGCGAGACTGTCTCGGACGGCGAAGATGAAGATGGCGATGGAGACGATGATAGGGACGAAGATGATGGAGTCGAGGCTTGATGAGACGCAAGGTTGGCGAGGGGGTTGTGCGAGTCGACGAACACGGCGCCTTGGAGCTCTGTGTCGGATGAGGTTCTTGCTGGCTGCCGTTAAACTTCACTGACCAGCTAGCTGTCTCAAAACGCACTATCTCACTGCCTCTCTAGCTTTGGAGTCGGTGCATGTCTCTAAGTTCACGCGGTGAATATGAGCGGCGTTTGAGCGGCGTCTGAGCGGCGTCGTCCGCCTCGTGTCCTCGTGTCTCTGATGTGGGGACAGGTGCTTGCGGCATTGTGGGTTTAGACATCTCGTGGTTACTAACCAAATCTGGAAAATTTAAAACTTCAGGAAGACCCAGATAAAAAAGGCGTCGACACAACAGTAAACAGAGACAAGTTTCCGGCCGTCATTACCATAAAAGTAAAGGTTGTACAGCAAGGGTGCGCCCAACTGCAAGATCTACATCGTCCATCGTTGCCATGTCGAAGAAAGAAGCGCGCAGCGACTCTGACATCTCTGATGTCTCGGACGAGCAGGAATGGCTCAACGAAGACGACGATGAGGGTGACGAGGAAACGGTCCAGGTCATCTCCCTTCTGGACGACCGTGTATTCCCAGACGCCATGTCCATGGTCTCCTACTGCAAGGAAAAGTACGGGTTCGACTTCCTGGCAGTGCGCGACCGATTGCAGCTGGACTTTCACGGCACTGTCAAGCTCATCAACTTCAGTGAGTTGCAGTCCCTGTCCGAATCGAGCCCCGCCTCTTACTCACCCTTGCTTCAGTCCGCCACCGCGTCCACGAGGGCTCGACCCTTCCGGACGAGATCTCTGCCAAGGACCTCGAGGACGATGCTTATCTCAAGCCCATCCTTGACGACGATGCTCTGATTATGTGCCTGGATGATCTGCCAGAACCCTCGGCCCCGGTGAAAGAGGCCAAGCAGTCCGAAGTATCGCCCGAGGATCTGATCAAGCGCAACTCAGAGCTGCAATCTGAGCTCGAGGCTCTGGCCAAGCAATTCAACAATTACCGCCTCGCTGTGCAGCAGACTCTCGACACGCGGTGGGGCGAGGACGACACTGAGACGTCTACCAAGGCTCCGGGTGCCCCTTCGAGGGCGCAAGATTCCCCGGACGCAGGTAAAGCAGGAAACGACTACTCAGAGTCCTACTTTGCCTCGTATGCCCGCAACGGTATATATGCCCCCTCCATCTCTCTGCGGCGACGCACCTCGTCCACTTGCGCGCTTGGCTGACGACCTGGACAGAGATCCACGAGACCATGCTCAAGGACCGGGTGCGTACCGACGCTTACCGCGACTTCATCTACCGCAACAAGCACCTGTTTGCGGGCAAGGTTGTGCTCGACATCGGGTGTGGTACTGGTTCGTTCTGCTCGAGTTCATCCACAGCGGATTCGGAGATGGCTGAACTGACATGAAAACCCTATAGGCATTCTCAGCATGTTCTGTGCGAAGGCGGGCGCAAAGCAGGTAATTGCTGTCGACAACTCGGCTATCATAGACAAGGCGCGTGAGATCATTTTCGACAACGGGCTCGACGACAAGATCGTCTGTCTGCACGGCAGAGTGGAGGAGGTCACTCTCCCAGTCAAGCAGGTGGACATTATCGTCAGCGAGTGGATGGGTTACTGCCTGCTCTACGAGGCCATGCTTCCCAGTGTTCTGTGGGCGCGGGACAGGTATCTCAAGCCCGACGGCCTGCTGGTGCCCAGCCATGCCAACATGTGGATATCCCCGATAGCCAGTCCCGGCTATTTCCCCGACGAGTACCTCACGGACCATATCGACTTCTGGAGAGACGTTTATGGCTTCGACATGAAAGCCATGCAAGCCAACATCTACGACGATGTCCGCGTCGACGTCCTTCCTTCGGACTGCCTCGCCTCCGCCCCTTGTGCGTTCTCCATGCTTGACCTGCATACGGTCAAAGTCGAGGACCTTGTCTTTACCAAACCTTGGCATACAAAGTTCTCGGAGAACGCCAGCACTCTGTTTGGCTTCCTCATCTGGTTCGACATCTTCTTCGCACCAAGCAGGGACGACAAGACGATCGCAGACACCGCCACGGCGGCGGACTGGGCTGCTGGAGGCCCGGAGCGGGTGGCTTTCACCACGGGTCCAGCCGGCGAACCTACTCACTGGAAACAGGGCGTGGTGATCAACAAGGAGTATGCTGAAGCCAGGATCACGTCAAAGGAGCTGCAGGGCGAAATCTCCTTTTCGATACCGGAGAGTTACACCCGTGGCTTGAACATCGGCATAACCTGGGAGGCGCCGCAGCACGGCAAAAAGGGAGACACGTGGTTGCTGCATTGATAAGGCGGGCGTGTCACGCTGGCGTGGTGGCAAGTTGAAGACATTGGTGAAGCGTCCGCGAGCAGATTGTTCCTGTTACGGGCGAGCGATGCGAACGTGTGTAGCTGTGCAGCGCCCATAAGACCCAGAGGGTCTCTATACATGCCTAGGGGCTATAGCCGATGCTTCGCAAAGTACATGACCGCATGTCACAGATGATGCTCATCATATTGCTAGGTGTTTGCTACAACTGTCCCTTCTCCTTCCAACCAGTGAATTAGC
>Ga0209127_100666_pt1 | contig 11785 bp, 6 predicted proteins | sample LakSupMetagenome_FD_187469 | JGI IMG/M metagenome (GOLD analysis project Ga0209127, IMG submission 187469) | Freshwater microbial communities from Lake Superior, Canada - Sta WM archaea (SPAdes) (version 2) | ecosystem: Environmental > Aquatic > Freshwater > Lake | place: Lake Superior, Canada...
GACGTAGGTTGAAAGAACGAGAAGGCCTGTGCCGGGGTCGAGTTCTGCCTGGCGGAGATCTGCGCCTTCGGTTTGCGTGATGTCGCTCAGGACTTGTACCAGACGTCCCGATGCTTCGAACATGGACTGGATCGGAAACCCTTCCGCGTTCTGGTCGTCTTCATTCGTGCTGTCGCCGCTCTGGCTGGAACTCTGGCAGGCGTAGACGTCGCCGTCTCCCCCGGACTCGACCAGATATGGTACTTGGGACGAAAGTCTCCAGAGGGTCGAGTTGATGTCCGAGATTTGGGCTAGCCACTTTCCCTGGTCGGCCATTCTGTTGACTGACGATCGGCGTAGTAGGATACGACGAGGCATCCGCTGTCGTGTTTGTTGTGTCTTTTCTTGGCCAGCGTCAAAGAGCTCCGTCTGTCCGTCGAAGCGTAGCTGCTGCGGATCCAAGCACGACAAGGAAGAGGACAAGGTGTACTGGTAATTGGATGGGGAACTCTCGTAACTGCTGGCCGAAGATGGCTGAGTCCAGTCCGCACAGGGACCTGATGCTTGATAACTAGGGCTCCAAGGTGTGTCCAGGCCGGCGAGGTCCTGGTCACTAACTGCCCTGGGGATAGTGTGCAAGAAGGTGGCTGAGCTTGGGTCCGGTGTCAAGAGAGGATCTTGAAGCGAGCTATAAGGGAAGCCAACAGTGTCCAGCATGGCCTCGGCGCCACCAAAGGTCACAAGGCCCGCGCCGTGACTGGACTTTCCATGTCCCTGTCCTTGGCCGAAGCTACCTCGCTGAAGTTCTATGACCCCGGCTTGAGAGAGATGGTCAGCGGCACGGTCCTTGATGACAACACGGGTATCTAGGGCTGGACCTACTGAATCCCGAACTTGGGCACCCCGCGGGAGCGGCGTCTGTCCGTCTACCGCCCTTTGGCGGCTTGTCTCCCCGCTGTGGACTCTTCTCCAACGACAGACGGTTTCTGCGAAACCTCAAGGATAGGCTGGACTTGCATTCGGTCTTGAGTCTAACGCATCTCTCGCAGGGCTCGTCCCCATTGCGCTTGCAGCTGAGCTTCTGCGCGTGGCATCGATTGCATGCACGTCGGGTCGGTCCCTCAGCCATGACGAGTCCACGAGGTGATGTTGTGTCGTTCGGAGTTGCTAGAGTTGCGGAGGCATTGAGAGAGGGAGAGGAGAGACCTCGCGACTTGGGATGCCTGCCGTTCGGAGTTCAGAGTCGTCCAGCTAATGTTCGATAGTCCGTCGGTGTACGACGACGTGACTCGCTGCCGACTTGGACTTCTGAGACATGCGGCAAGGGTCTGCATTGCACCACACATAGTCCTGGGCTTCTAGCTTTGCCTTCAAAGGCTAAGGAACGTCGGCCACGGCCAAGTCCATGACACTTTCACGCTTCGAGAAGAGGATGGGGTTGGTCCTAACCTCGGGGTGGAGCACTAGCCCCAAGAGACAAAGGCTATGACAACCAGTCTTCGACGATCGAGCTAATGATAGGCTCTGCAGTCCGTCCTCGCCCTGGAACGGTTCGGGGTTGGAGCTGATAACACACAAGATGTATCTGTACCCTCCCCACCCTCAACCGAAGAACCTGCGCTAGGGACCGGAGTAGCGGTAGCGGCATCTACCGGTGAAGCCAATGGTGGATAGCCCATCCTGCTTTTGCGGATGGTGCCATGCGGGCATGCTTTCCACACGAGGACGTTGTCCATGTACGACACCCCCACACTGAAATGTTCGGTGACATGGCCTGCGGGACACACTTGTGCACCATCCTCCAGCTTCCCATCTCATTTGTTGGCCGTACCGACACTCTCGCAGCAGCTCCATCCCGAGCGCTTGGTCGCCGATGCGCACATTCGCCGCGGGTTGGACCCGACAAGCTTAGGAAAGACAAGCTCTCCCAGAGGTCTGTCAACGTGCCCTGTGGTGTAACCACGGCTATGGAGGTCATGCAGTTCCGGAAATGCTGTAGAACACCAAATCTAAACGACGTCACCTGGGACCAGTGCCTGTCGGATCTGTTGAAGATATGTACGTTCAATACAGGCTGCCGATTCGGGATAAGCCACCAATCTTTCGCAACCGCCTGCAGGAGGTGGCGTGTCTTCTGCTCTTCCGGCTATCTTGGCGGTGACGTGAGAAAGAAGGATAAAAATACACTCACTTGTTCACCGGATACAGAAGGCCGTCGGTCATTCCCCTAGCCAATCGCGAGAGGACCATGGGAGGGGGATGTCTCTGATGTTCCAGCCCGGTGCATGGCACTAGGGACAGGATGGAAGCAAGGGATGAAAGAACCTTTCAACGAACAAGTCGCCGGACCACCGACACTTATTTATGGCTTCCGAACGTCTGCCCAATGACGTCTCTGATGCCAACCCGGACGCCAACGGGACGTTCATTCCTGGCAGAGATAGTAAGCGGATGCTTTAGCCCTAACCAGAAGCAGAGCCTTTCTGAGACATTCGGAGGAGTAAATCGCTCTCCACAACTCCGCAAGAAAGCGCGACGACTTCCAAATGGAATACAAGATCCGCGAGTACGTGAAAGAAAAGAGAAAGACAGCCGTGGTCTGCGCCGTCTGCCCGAGAGGTCCCCAGCCAAGGACGGCTGGCCAGCGATCGCCGAAGGTGGCCACGACGCCGACGACTCCACGCTCCACCTTCCTGCGTCGAATACAACTGCTCAGCCTACTTCGTGATGTGATGTGTATCGGGTTTCGCTGCAAGTACTGCAGTAAACTCGGTTCTGGGGAAGAATTTGGACCCAGAACATTGGAGCCATCGAACGAGGTGGTCTCTGGCGGCCCAAAAAGTCGGCCGCGATCATCGACGATTGGACGGGACACGCAGGGGATCCGATTCGGGAGGCTCCAAGAGTCCAATAAGGATAATGCGTCCGACACCACTGAGCATGCTCAAAGGTGTGAAGATGGGCATACATACGACTGCACCTCAACCCCACTCGAGGAAGTCGAACCAAAGCCGTCCCAGCCGCCACACCTCTTCTTCGGGGCGTAGTGGACCTCCAAGGTTATATCTCACCTTTCCCACCGTACCATGCACGGTGTGTCCGATAGCTACTAGCGTGCCAAACCAGAGGCCTGGGACTGCATGCCTGCTGCGTTGGCAGCCTGCCATTTGTGCCCGCTACCAGCCGACTTCAGCTCTGCATGCCGCCCGCTCGAGTATTAAGAGCACGCCGACCAGGACCAGCATCCCAATCCAGGGTGGGAGCGAGGCTTCATCCTGATCAGATTGGAGCAGCCACCTCGTCGTTGTCTGCCGTCAGTGAAGGCGGCTGACGCGGGCCGTTCCTGTTTGGCCCCTTGAAAAGATGGGATGAAAAGCCTTGCGGACGGTCGGCGCAATGTCTGTGCCCGGCCGCCCCGGACAAGCTCGGGCCGGACAAGGGCCACCCATGGCGCTGAAGCAACGCTGCGAGCCTGGATTAGGTAAGTCTGTAGTAAGCTACTGTTCGCGCGAGACGACAGCACTCGCGATTCACCGTCGAAGACGCCAGACAAGAAGCTGCTTGAGTCAACGTCAAGGGCTGGGAGATCGCGACAATCGCGCCAGGGGAATACCCGTAGCCACCACCCCATTGACATGGTGGGCCACATACAGATCTTCGGCTCAGGGTAGCTGAACCGTGACGCAAGGACGATCAGGTCCCAGTACGTCGCCAGACGCATTGCTTGACTCAACACCAACTGATAAGCTCACATACACCGCAACGACGGCACAAGAGCAGGACACCGTAGCAATATTGTCAATACTGCGACGTCTCCCGAACCCGCAGCCGAATAAACCACGGTAGAAGAATGAGGTGACGTCGCAACAAGGTGACACCTCGTCCACTCAAGCGTCGTTCCACCGCATGAACCTGTCTCACTCTCCAAGATCAAGACAGTTCTGGCGGCATAACACGGCAGCTGTCAAATACTGGACCTGCAGCCACAACGGCCGCTCCCTTTGGTGGATCGTGTCTTGAGTCGATCGTCCCGAGACACACCGGCGCCTCGGATGAAGACCAGGGTTGTACGATGCAACGCGAGATCGACGACAACTCGCTATGGAAAGGAGAGGTAGCACCCGACTGCGCGGGGTCGTCGGCGGTTGCAGTTGAACACGCAATGGGCGGTGCTGCACCGGTGAAAACTGGCAAGCACGAAAGAACGAGGCCGCAACAATACGCATCGTCCGAATACCGAACCTCGCGTTGCCGGGCTCACGCCGTCGTCCAAATGAACAATCTCTAGTGCCGACGAGCATGAGATGGAGGCTAGATGCCCTATCCAGGGGACACATGCCGTGCTGTTAGACATATGCAGGGACGCCGATAGCGACCAGGCATGTCACTGCAAAACTCGATAATTCACGAGTACCCAGTGTGCGAAGGCGCAGAAGAGCAACCGTGAACGATATTAACTGGTGGTGTATCATAACAGTCCTAAAAACATGCCTTGTCTTGAGCAGAGAACTCGTATTAGATTCAACCCGAACGCCAGCCCATTGACCATGCAGTGTATACTTCCTCCCATATCTATGCCGCGCCCACACCACCGGTAGCAAAAACCTCCAACTTTATCCTCTCCTCGGGCACCCCCTTCGACTCCAGCGCCTTCTTCGTCTGCAGCATGAACAGCTCCGGACCGCAGATGAAATACTCGGCCCTCTGATCCCCAAGGAACAACTCCTTGTCCTGATCCAGCTTCTCGAGATCGACCCTCGTCTGTCCAAAGTGATAATCCACCCCAGCCTTATCCTGATCATTCACCGTCGTCAAGAACACATTAGCCACCACATCCTCCCTCCCCCTTACAATATCCTTGACCGCGTCCGCAAAGGGCAGCATCCGGCTGCTCCTCGCCCCCTGCACCCACGACACGGGCCTGCTCACGCTGCCCTTCTCCCCGAGCGCCTTGAGAATAGCCATCATCGGCGTGGCCCCAACGCCAGCCGAGATCAGCACGGCGGGCACCCCCTCCTTCGTCTTGTCTGCGGGATCGACGAAGAACTCGCCCTGCGGGTGCGACAGCTCCACCTCGTCGCCCACCACGTATTTGCTGTGGAGCAGGTTGCTGATCAAGCCCGGGTGGTCGACCACCTCGCCCGGCTCCCTCTTGACGCTGACGCGGTAGTACCCCTCTCGCTCGGTGCCGTAGTCGCTGAGGCTGTACTGCCTGCTCTGCAGGAAGCCGAGCTCGGGGACGAACACCTGCAGGCTGACGTACTGGCCCGGGAGATAGGCGGGGAGTTGCCCCCCGTCCGCGGGCTCGAGGTAGAAGCTGACGATGTGCTCCGTCTCGGCCTGCCTGCGCGCGACGCGGAACTTCCTCCACCCGGTCCACCCGTGCTGCTTCTGCACGGCATACATCTCCCGCTCCCGGTTGATAAACACCTCGGCGAGCGCGTTATACGCCGCCGTCCACGCGTCCACGATCTCCGGCGTGGCCGCTTCTCCCAGAACCTGCCCGATGGCTTCCAGCAGGAACTTGCCGACCACGGCGTACTGCTCCGCCGTCACCTGCAGCGAGGCGTGCTTGTGCGCGATGACCTCGACGGCGGCGGCGAGCTTGGGCAGGTCGTCGACGTAGGTCGCGTAGGCGAGCACGGCGTTGGCCAGGGCGCGGGGCTGCCGCCCCGTCGTCTGGCTCGTGATGGAGAAGATGTTCTTGAGGGCCGGGTTGGCGGCCAGGAGGTTGTTGTAGAAGAGGGTGGTGATGGTCGGCCCGTGGACCTTGAGGACCGGGGCGGTGGATTTCACTATGGAGATTTGTTCGGGGGTGAGGGCGGCCATGGTGGTGGTTGTTGTTCTTATTGGGGGGAATATGTGTCTAATAAGAAATGGGGGGGGGTCTTGATGATGGTCTCGAAGTGAAGATCTTAGGACGAGGTGAAGTGATGAGAAGACAGGTAGAGATATAGATAGAGTCTTTGGTATCCACTTGGTTATGGACTTGGATGGCTGGAACCTGATGTCATTAACATGAAGGCATCGAGCGTCCCACTGGAGACGCCCGCGTCTATTTATCTTTCACCATCTCGTGGCGACCTCACTTGGGGAATCATCCCGCCCTCCGGCGATCGTATGGTTTGAAGATCTGACACTTCCAGGGTCTCGGTCCTGGTCGCGACGGCTTCTATAGCGAGCTCGTATGATCGCTAGTAGAGATTCTTGCATCTCCGGCCGGCTTACCGTCCCTTTCACCGTATAAACTTGACACGCGGCGACATTCCGGTACTACTAGAACCACTACAAGAGTCAAGGTCCAGCAGTCCGTCAGGCCATTTTGACAGCATCCTGGAAGTGCTTGATGGAGTTGTGACAAATGGCCCGGTTGGTCTTCGCAACTCTGGTATCTCCGCGGCGTGAAATTCCGCTGTCGGAAAATTCTTTTGGGGGTGTTGCGGGACGCGGGCGTGGCACATCTTCCGCCCGCTCGATTGAACCTCTTTTCGGCTGACTCAGCTACCTCTGGCTTTCTCCTTGACGATCTATCTCAATCCTTGAAGCTGCTCTCAGCCTCTTATCTGGCGTTTTGATAGGAAGTGTTTGGATATAGAGACGATCATCCCCAGATCTACATATTGTGCATTATCTACAGCCGCACCGGCTCGACGGTTGCATTGCTGCCGGCCTGCGGGGAAATGGTAGTTGGGACGACTCCCGGATTTTCATGGCATGTACCGGGGGGTCAGCCCACTTATGGGTAATGGAAACGACTCTAAGCTCTAGACTAGACCAATGTTCTCGCCTTTGAAGGTCATCGTTCGATCAAAGGCGCCAGGAACTCCAAGGAATACGTCTCGCTAGCAGGTCCAGGCCAGTAAAATTGTCAGACAGATTCTCAAGGAAAACTGTCACCGACGTTTCTCTGCCGCTCTAACCAACAACTGCCGAGATGTTAGCTTGTAATGTATGCGACCTCATGGGCGAGTCGACTGTATAGCCTTCTCCAGGATGTCCAGTCCTTCCTGGATCTCCGTATCCGTAATCGTCAGACTGGGCACGAAGCGCAGAGTGTTCGTGCCTGCAGTGATGACAAGCAGACCCCTTTGCCTAGCAGCTGTGACAATCGGCGTAGGATCCTCGGTGAGCTGGAGTCCCAGAATCAATCCCCGACCACGTATCTCCTGCACCAGATCGGGATACTTCGCCTGCAGCTTCTTGAAACCCTGGACAAACACGGCGTTCTTGGCGACGACGTCCTGTTGCAAGGCCGGGTCTGCTAGCCTCGACACGACATAGTGCGCCAGTCGGCATGCCAGCGGGTTGCCGCCAAACGTCGTGCCGTGGTCGCCGACCTTGATCTTCTCCGCCACGTGGCTGTTGACGATAGTAGCCCCGATAGGGAAACCGTTGCCCAGAGCCTTTGCGGTGGTGAGTATATCCGGGTGCGCCTCCTTGGGCAGTCGGCCGTGAGCCCACAGACTGCCCGTCCTAGACAGACCGCATTGGATCTCGTCGTAGATGAGCACGGCCCCGACCTCGCGACACCGCTTGGCCAGCGCAATCAGGAACTCGTCCGTGGCAACCTGCACCCCTCCCTCGCCCTGGATAGGCTCGACGATGACGCCGCACGTCTTGTCGGTCACCAGGTCCTTGATAGCCGCCACGTCGTTGTAAGTGCCGTAGTGGAAGCCGGGCACCATGGGGGAAAACGGCTTCTGGTACTTGGGGTTCGGCGTCGCGGACAGGCTGCCCATGGTGCGCCCGTGGAAGGCGTTGTGGAACGAGACGAACTCGTACTTCTCCCCCGACGGGTCGACGACCTTGCCGACCTTGCGCGCGAATTTGATGGCGGCTTCATTGGCTTCGGAGCCCGAGTTGCAGATGAAGACCGAGGTGGCGTCGTGCATGGCCCCGGACTCGAGCGTCTTCTCGACGAGCAGCTTGGACAGGGCGCCGGTCCACGGATTGTAGTAGAGGTTCGACGCGTGTACTAGTGTTTTGGCCTGACCAGTCCGCACGTCAGGGCACTGTCTCGTCAAGTTACAGACCAGTATATGTTTGTGACTCACCTGCTGAGCGAGGAGGTTGGTGAACTCGGGATCGCAGTGGCCGAGCGCATTGACGGCAATACCGGCTGTGAAGTCCAGATACTTGCGATTGTCAATGTCCCATATATATGATCCTTCTCCTTTCACGAATACAGGCGGCGGCCGGGCGTATGTGGCGACCATGAAGGGCGCATGTTCGTTGACCAGTGCCGCGCTGGCCGAGTCGGCGTCGGGGTCTGGGTTCGGGAGGTTGGCCTGTTTCTGCCACTGGGGTTAGCAGTGTCTCAGCGGGAGAGAAGCAGCATGAGGTGTACCTTTATGTCATCCTTGGAAATGTCTGTCCCTATGCTGGATGTAGGGACAGCCGCTGCTTGGGTATAAAACCGAGAGGCTGCTGGCGCATAATGCGCGACCACGCCTTTGCTCGACGTCACTGCAATGCGCGCGAGGGGCGCCCGGAAAGCCATTGGAAGCAAAACTTGGTACGACTCAGGCAAAGCGAGTGCAGGCAATAGAAATTTAAAGGCAGCGAGAGGAGTAACGGTGTCGATATTGGTCACGGGTATACAAACAGTGTTTCGACAACATCATGGAGGCGACCAGAAATGACTCGATAATATTTTGTCGATAAAAGAACCGATAAGCCTAAAGTGGTCCGATGTCGCTTCTACACGTGTACTGTGTATGCGGCAATGCAAGCAAAACGTTAAGACCGCATGTCGAGTCTACCAGGGTCCAACCCATATCGCGAGATCAAGAGATCTCTGATCTCATTAACGTCCACTGCGATGCCATCCAAACCTGTGATATTCCACCCAAAACAAGATGGCATTTTTCGGTATGCGCACCATTGATGATGTTGGAACCGAGTCTCGTCCTTCCATCATTTTTTAGACCGGGTGTCTGCCGTAAATAAGGCGCCTCTCCCGCTGGAAAAATATCAGCTGGAACCCCTGTAATTGTCCTGAAAGCTGGCGACCGATTGGGTTTCGCGGGGCGGATTGTGGGGTAAGGCTTCGAAACAAGGCCCTCCACGGCTGCCCCTATCCGCAATAGGTGTAGCGCATCGCATCCCACGTTGTCAGCTATCTGCGCCGCCCTTTCACATGTCAACGATGGCAGTGGCGGATCACGGGCTGGGAGACATGATTCGCTCGTCACTGATGATGTTCCACGCATTCCGCCGGCTTTATGGACCGAAGTCGAGGTCTCGTGGTCCTGTTCTACACGTGTAAACCTTGACCGCGACGTTGTTTCTTTGATCTCATTTCCCTGATTGTACAAAATTGTATCTTTATTTGTATTCTTCGTTCCGAAGTAGACCGCTAGACATAGACAAATAGACCTCGAGGTCAAGTAACGCAGTCTCGACGGCTGCCTCTCTCGTCTTTGTTTACATCGGATCCAAACCAACTTCAACTGCAAGGGGAGCATCGAACCTTCTTAAGATCCTATGGCTTATTCGTCCTATACAGTTCTATCTCTGTGCTTCTGAAGTGGGCAAAGCACACCTTAGCCTGGCGACTGATCTCAACAAGTCGACATGATAGACCATGTGCTAGGTCGCCCGTCGGCCAAGTCAAGACGGCTTCAAGTGCTTGCAGTCTTGGCTTTCTGGACAACATACGTCTTCAAGTATACATATGCCCCTTTGGTCTTACAATTTCAGCACCGAATCTAACTGTACGCAGAGGCAACAAACATGGGCCGCCTGTCGTCCGCTTTCTCTCGCGGATATTGTCCAAGTCCTTGACCGCATGGCAGACGGTAGTCATCACCATGATATACCTATATGCCGCCAGGAACTTCAGCACCTTGGTTGGGCTGGCCAGTCCCGAACCGCTCGCGAACATGTACGACAAGACGTATTTCCGAGCAACATGGGTGCTCACAGCGCTCGACGCCGGGTTCTGGACCGCCATGAAGATCAAGCAGAAGTGGTTGCGTGACATCGCCAGCATGGCCTTCTCGGTCTTCTACCTCATCGCCGCCGAGCAGGCCGACGAGAAGGTGCGTAAGGTCAGGGGTAACCTTACGGTCGAGCACTTGAGGATCAGCTGGAATAAGGGCATCTCGTCGCCTTATCTGCGCTTCTTCCAGGGCCTGATGAGGCCCCGGTTCACGCGCTGGCCGCCGCGCCAGGTCAGGATACCGCGACCATCTACGAGCGATTTCAAAGATCCGGTCATGGCGTGGCTTTACTACGACGGCCCCGTAGCCGACTTGATGCACCACGACAAGATCGTCTTGGACATCCCAGGAGGCGGATTCGTAGCTATGGACCCCAGGACGAATGACGACAAGCTCTGCGCATGGGCGGCGAAGACGGGACTTCCGGTCCTCAGCCTGGACTACAAGAAGGCGCCCGAATATCCGTACCCTTACGCTCTCAATGAATGCTACGACGTGTACACAACTCTCATCAAGAGCAAAGGTCGGTGTATCGGCATGTCAGGTAAAGAAGTGCCAAAGGTCATCGTGACCGGGGACAGTGCCGGCGGGAACCTTGCGGCGTCCATGACGCTAATGATTATCGAGACGGGCTCCGGCCCGGTGCGGCGGTTTCAGGGGGAAGTCGAGCTGCCAGTCCCCGACGCCCTCGTTCTTTTCTACCCGAGTCTGGATATGAACATTGGCAACTGGATGTCAGACGAGCAGATGGCCCTGATCAAGGACCGGAGAACGCGCGTCTCAAACAAGAACATCATCCGCCGCAAAAGCATGCAATATAACATCCTTGCGGGCACTCCACACGAGTCCGAGGACGAGGACGACACTCCCGCCAAGCCAAGCCCGGACACAGAACCAGTAGAAGCCGCTTCAGAAGCGTCATCTCCAACCAACCCCCGCTCCCCAAACCCAGAGTACGCCCACCCCGCGCCAACCAGCTGGACCAAGACAGCGCAGCACCACGCCCATCGCCCGGACAGACCCAAGCGCAACCACAGCACCTCCTCCCACCACGCCGAACCCCTCCGCACCCGCCTGGCCACCTCGTCCATGATATCCTACTTCAACGACCGCGTGCTGACCCCGGAGATGATGCGCGCCATGATCATCCTCTACGTCGGCCCGCACAACCGGCCCGACTTCAGCCAGGACTACCTCCTCTGCCCCATCCTCGCCCCGGACATCCTGCTGTCCCGCTTCCCAAAAACCTACTTCCTCACCGGCGAGCGCGACCCCCTCGTCGACGACACCGTCATCTTCGCCGGCCGGCTGCGCCGTGTGAAAGCCGCCTTCTACGCGTCCGGCGGGACGAGGCTGGAATACCACGAGTCGGACGCGCTGGCCGACGGCTTCGACGAGAAGGACGTGGCCGAGGTGGCGCTCATCCCGGGGATCAGCCACGGGTTCCTGCAGTTCCCGACCGTCTACCCGCCCGCGTGGAAGCTGATCGATCGGTCGGCGAGGTGGATCCAGGACGGGTTCGCGACGGCCGAGAGGAGGAAGGAGATACGGAAGAGGGTGATTGCGAGTGCTGCTTCTGTTGCCGGTCGTGTGGATGGGAGGCATCATTTCAGGCAGGAGAGCAGCGGGGATGATGATCGGCCGTTGGAGATGGGGATGACGAGGGCGAGGGGGAGGAGCGGCAAGGAGGAGACGAACGGGGTGAATGGGATCAAGGACGGAGATCAAGATCGTGGAGACGAGAAGGCGACGACGAAGAGCAAGAAGAGGGTTCGGACTAAGACTGCTGACGGGGAGACCCTGATCAAGCTCAACAGCTCGGATGATCTCCTGAGCAGGAGGATGATGGGTCTCATGGGTGG
>Ga0209127_100667_pt1 | contig 11778 bp, 18 predicted proteins | sample LakSupMetagenome_FD_187469 | JGI IMG/M metagenome (GOLD analysis project Ga0209127, IMG submission 187469) | Freshwater microbial communities from Lake Superior, Canada - Sta WM archaea (SPAdes) (version 2) | ecosystem: Environmental > Aquatic > Freshwater > Lake | place: Lake Superior, Canada...
TCAGGAAGGTGAGCAGCATGTACAGGTAGAAGAAGGTGGTGATCTCCTTGCGGCCGACGGCGGTGAACTTGCCGCGGACGTGCAGCACCATCACCACCGTCATGACGAGGGCGATGATGTGCATGGCGGACGCGGCGCCCTGGAAGATGATGGTGTTGGCCAGCTCGATGTTGCGCGCGTAGCAGTCGGGCTCGATGCCGACGCCCTGCGAGATGGAGGTTATGGCGCCGATCGAGGCGCAGAGGGGCAGCGGCGCCATCTTGCAGATGCTCGTGAAGTCGCCGAAGCCGCCCATCTTGACGGCGGGTCCCGGCTACGGGTTCGCTTGATCGCTTCGGGTTGCGACGGCGGGGTTTACGAGGAGGATGTGGGAAGTCGTCGGGTTCTAGAACGTCGTCTGTGGTAGGTTTTTCGGTGTCGCTGTCCGTTGACAGTTAAACAAATGCTCGCTGCTCGATTATGTGTAGAGCGCGCTGGCTGTAGATGCTGTGTAGAAAAGCGACAGATCCTTTTTTTTTTCCGTCGCGGCCAGCAGAGCGAGGGTAGCAAGGGCGCGGATACGAGGGCGGAGTGGACTGGAATGGCAGGAATTTGAGTTGTCGATTGTCTCGTATAAAACCGAACAAGGGGGTTCTTTGTATCGGCACGTCGGAATGTCGATGCTAAAAGCCCCAATAACGAGAGAAATATTAATACTGCTGAACCGATGCTGGACTTGTAAAACGAGAGTGTTTGAGCGATTGACTGTCTCTTGCGGCTCAAACGAGCGGGCGGTTGTTGGTCGTTGGCCGTTGGCGTGACGTTGCTTGGAAGAGAAGGAACAAGGCGCATAGCCCGGTTGCCAGGGAAAGAGAGTGTCTGCCGCTCAGCCAAACAGAGCCCGCGCATCAAGATCTGTCTCACCCCTGCTTAGCCTGATCAGTCAGCTTCCGTGGTTGGTTCGGCAAAGTTCCCGCTCAGCCCCTGCTGTGGCTTGGCGATATGGTCTGTGTTGCTCACTCCCTTTTGGGATGACATTTTCGACTTCAAAGCACCATCAGGCTGCAACATCTCGGAGGGATGGCGCGATTAAACTGCACTGCAAAGGATAACATCATGAACTGAAGGCGGCTGTCCGGAGAACCGACCGGGAGATGGTGTCGGTATACCGAGGCTCTCACTCTGATATGATGCGTCTCTTCTCCTTACAATGGCATCCGACCTTCTCATCTCACCACGGAGGCCTGAGTGCTCAGAAATCGTGTATCTTTCTTGCAGCTTTGGACTCGGGTCTCCTATTCCGTGATTTCGAGACGGCTCATGGTGGCCGCGCCAGTGCGTTGCAGACGTCAGAAGTGCAGTTGTGCACGATCTCACTCGATCGTCGGACCTGAGCCATGGGCATTGGAGCTGCTATTAGACCAGATTACGGTTGTAGCCGTCCCAGGATCATGGGTATGATTTCTCTGTGGATGCCATCACTGCCGGAGGAATGGTCATTCTGCTGGAGGAAGCCTCGACTGGGGAGCAGTCTCTCCATTGTTACTGGATTCCTCGAAGCAGTTGAAGAGTCTCCGTTCTCTGATCACATCTCGGACCGTCTCTTACCATACGTGCCATGCGACATGTAGGCATGTGCCTTTCCAGGTATCCTCGAGACGACTCGCCTTTGTTGGTTATCATACTAGAGAACACCCGGCGTTTCCTTGGTTTTGGCCTCTACATGAAGGAAAAGGCGTGCGGATTGAGTGGTTACAAGTGCTACTGGCTCCAGAAGCCGAAACAATACAGATATAAGAGGCAGGTGCGTTCGGGAGCTGGTGGTGACGATGGTGAGAAATGCGCACACCGACCTCCTCTCTTCCAGCCTCGCTTTGGACCATATTCGGAACACGTCTAGCGAACCTGATATATGCACCTACTCCCGGCCAGCATGGCACCGACGGTTCCTTTCTTCCGCTTGCAGAACGTGACATCGCACAAGGATTGCCTCCGCATCGAGGCGCTGAAAGCCTCATTCTCGGAAGACGGAGTTGGTGGAGAATGCCTGGCGGCAAATCCTGGACATACCGGGTTCTGGTCCATCAGCAGCCACAACCCACGTGCTGACCTCTTCATCAACCCCGCTGTTGTCCCGTCAATCCCATCCGGTGGGCTCGATTTGACATTCTACTTCGACGCCTCGTTCAAGGGCTTCGGCATTGCCAGCACCGCGGAGAGGAGGACAGCCCATCTCGTTGTGTGGAATCGCGGGGCCTTCGTCCCTCGTTTGCGGAGCCCCAAGCTGACGCCCTATTCAAGTCTAGCACTGCAACCCAATACCAGGACTATGATCAGCGGCCATGGGGAGGGTGCCATCATCGAGATCGACTGGGTTCACCTCTGGCTGAGGCTTGGAGCTGACGACGAGACGCAGTACTCACGAGCCTGGGTGAGAGACACAAACTGGTATATGTGGGACCAACTTCCTGTCCCTAATGAGTTATACGGCCATGATTGGGTCCCTCTCCGCGTTCACAGCATGGCTACGGGCTACCACACGGCCCGCCGTCATCCGGACAACAAGGCAGGAGTGCTATGCTCCAGCCCCGACTCGCAATCACAAGGACCCCGACTGTTCGTTCTGAAGCACCTGAACATGCTGAAGCCTGACAGCAATAAGAACACCTGCATATCCATGGACCTGAGAGAGCTCTGCCATGTGAGTGTCTACCCCTTGGTGCAGTGGAGTACCACGCACGGAACTCACTGTCAGCGTATAGAAGAACATCGCCGAATACCAAGACTGGTGTCCGATCAGCCGTCTCTTAGTGAGGAAGTTCTTTCCCACCGATTGTATTAACTACGAGAAGTTCCCGACACCGCAGGACGTCATCCCCTTGGCTTTCGACATGATATCGGCCCTAAACTACCTCCACAAGCAGCACATCACCGGCGACAACCTCAAACCGTCCCACCCAATCGTCCACGGCAACCTCAAACCCGCCAACATCTTCCTCTACCCCGTGGCATCACCATCCTGCCAACCCTGGTTTGTGCTGACCGACTTCGGCCTCGCCACCGAATCCGACGCGATCCCCATGCGCCGGCCCGACAGCTACCTCGCGCCGGAGACCTACACCAGGTACAATCGGCGGACCAAAGCGAACCAGGACATGGACAGGAACTGGCCGGCGCACAAGAGGTACACGCCCGAGGCCGATATCTGGTCGCTGGGCATCGTGCTGCTCGAGATGGTTGCCAAGGTTGAGGCGACGAAATGGTACAGCCCCAGGGGGGTGTATGAAGAGCGTGTCGCGCTGAAGATGGCGGCGGTCGGGGATGGTATACCGGCAGAGCTGGCGCGGGTGTTGCGGGGAATGCTGTGCGTCAGGCCGAAGGAGAGGAAGTCGGCGGGGGAGCTGGCGGGTTTGTTGCCTCGACGGCCTGATATTCGGGAGGATATGGGATGAATGGGTGAGGTTGCCCTCCACTTGCGTGGTCTATGAAAAATTCATATCGGTTGCCGCGAGAGTGGCACTGTATTTGGCGTTGCATTTGGATTGAGGGAAATCTGGAAGCGGGATAGACTGGGCCATGGGGAAATATGCAGCCATTGTTTTCGCGAGCTTCCAACTGGGGATCTATTTGGACCAAAGAGCTCCTGAGCATTGGCTTTTATGACTTGACGTTCGCTTTAGGACAGGGCTGGATCTTCTTCTTTGACCCTTACTTAGGGGTCATATGGTGATCTAGACATCTTGGACACGTCCATCAGAGGTTCCATGGGGTAGAAGAGGCTTCCACCTATGCAGCTATCTCAACCAGATCCTGACTGTGAACAAGCGAATGGACAATACAAGCCCATTCTGAGCCCCTAGCCCCCCAAGAAGCCCTTTCCTCTCCCAGCCTTACAGTCCGAAGAACCTCAAAGACAAAGCCGAGACAGCCAGCCCAGACTTCAGCCGGAACACCCAGATCACTTCTCTCCCTGATCGCCCTCCTGAATCTGCTCAGTTATCTTCCGCAGCAGCTCCTTGCTCGCCTGCTGCTTGCGTTTTACGCTCTCCACCTCCCTCTCGTACTTCATCTCAAGCATCTTCACCTCCTTCTCGTGCTCCGCCTTGAGTTGATCCCACATCCACCCCAACACCTCGACATGGCCAGACACCCAGTCTCCGCCAACAGCTCCGATCTCCCCAAGTTAAGCAGAGAATATCTTGTCCAGCTCCGTCTGCATCGTCTTCTTCGTCTCCGTATCCTGGGGGGTAGTAAGCGATCGAGCCACTTGTCGATTATCCACCCCGCGCGGGCGCTTAGGCTCCTTGCGAGTCTCCAGACAATTGTCCCCCATGTTCTCCTTCTCCGTGCCAGTCCGCTTCCTCTTTCGGGCGCCTCGGGGCCCTCTGGTCCTTCGAGGGAGTCCGACCTCGCCGGCCGGTGCAGCGCCCTGAGAACAGCCAGTCCGAGCGGGGTTTTCTGCCAGGCAGTTTGTGTCCGTGCTAGTGGTCTCCTCGCCGTGCTGCTCGTTGTTCTTCCACTTTTTGTATCCAGCAATCTCGACTCCGTGCATCGCAAGCATATGACGGCGATAGCTGTCGTTGCTGGAAAAAACGGAAAGTCGTTATATGGGCATCCCTGCTTGCGGCAGGCCCATGTCTATCCTTCTTTGCCAATGGAGGCGGCATAGAGGTTCGAGCCGTTCTTATTGGCAGAGGCATAATGGCGAGGATGATGGGACGGACCCCTGCACGGTATCGAGGGAGAGGCGGGATGGCCGCCAGCAGGAATGGCCAAGCCTGGACCAGGGGTAAGCCCGACGGCAGGCACAGCGGCACCTTGGCGCGCTGAAAACAGAGGCAAGAGCTCTCCGGGAACCATCACGACTTGTCAACCCTTGCGTAAGTACGGCATCCACCAACAGCTGCACTGTCACCTGGGGCAGTGCTTGTCCGAACCCACTGTCGTCTTCTCGCAGCTTATGACCAACATCTGGGCACTCGGCTCTTGGAGCCAGTATTGCAACCATGATGCGTGCAAGGGACGCTCACAGCATCAGCCTGGCAGCAAGGGCAAGAGCAGTATGTATCTTCCAGTCCGATCCCTTGTTAGCAACACTAACTTCCTCGTGGTAACCCGAAGGGAGCCGTCACCCAGCTCACGGGCAACAAGCTTATCCGGTAGGTAAACCTGGTGGCGAGGTTGCACAGCAGGTCTGGCCGACCACGGTTCCGCCTGAGGAGCCAGGGGCGCTTGAGCCCGAATGACGGAGCTCGAGTCGGGAACGATAATTACCCAAGTCCTCGAAGTATTTAACAACGTTTCAGCTAGCCGGGGCCAATATTCTTAGGCCTTCGATGGATATATATATGTACCTAAGGTAAGTAATTGAACATCCCCTATTTTGACCGACTGCTCGGAGTTGCGCCCTCCTGGAGAATTCGTCTCCTCATCAAGGACCTGGGAGTGATGGCGCTTCATGCTAACTCTGCCGCGACAGATCATTTTCAGGAACTTCGGACCTGCGCCATAACGCATCTGACCATGAGGACAAGACTACTTCGTCAGCCAAACAAGCAGCTGACGGGTACCGGGCACCTCACAATACTCCGCAGCGGACGTATGTCCGGGGGGGGCAAGATGGCCCTTCACTATCCCTGCCAGCCAACCCGACCCTTCTCCCAGCCCGTGAGACAATCCCTACTTCAGGATTCGTCTTTCACGTCAGTCACCAACAGCCAGGCTCTGTTTATATGGCACGTCCTCGCCACCTCCCATGCACACATCTCAGCCCAGACATCGTACGACTCGCCGCCGGATTCGTCGACCAAGCACAATGCAAGCATTTTTGCCGTCGCCCTATCCAGACGACATAGGGCCACGCACAATCGAATGCCCCCCAAGATCAGCAAGCAGGTCAGCACTACTCCAGCTTCGCTAACCAATACGGTATTATCTGCCGCTCCATGGCTGCGGCCGAAGTCGTCACCTCTTTGAAGCCGCAGACCTGGGGCACCAGGCCGGTATGCGGCTGTCGGATACTTGGACGACGCACGCTAAAATGAGATAAACGACGGCCCGTTTGAAGAGCAACGGGCTCGTATTTGCGTGGCAACTCTTAACGCTTCGCAAGGCAACGAAGCGGGCTTAACCATCATCGATCTCACGCGCACGGATGACATGGGCTTCTGTGAGTTCACTCCACCGTTTTCTCTTCGTTTGGGCTAAATGCTAACAATCATCAGGCGGTGACGAGAGGCGCCAGTGTCTCACCCTGACCCGCGCCCGCCAAGCAGAGATCACCTTGGGTGGACCAGCGATGTACTTCGGCTGGCAGCAGAAGGAGAACTTCGTCGCGAGTGCAGCTGTACTGGAGAGACTGTATTTTTCACTCTCGTCGCCACCCGAGTATGGCGGTTTCTCTCCTTCCCGCTCTATCATCGGAACGGACCACTTTAAGGAACAAAGAAGGCTTCCAGGTTTCTTCTGGGGCTCAACCTCCCAGCCATCTCTACCACAACGACCCGAGTTAGTCGTGACTGTGGTGATTGCGCACTCACAATTACAGCGAATATTGAGGACAACGTCCCGGCGCCAGGCATGTCTTATTTAACCCGCCTGACAAGCGATGGCGTTGTGGATGAACGCCCAGAGGGCCGGGCACTACTAGACGAAGAGCGAGTACCGCATGCAGACTGTGGCGATCCTGGCCCGGTCTGCCTGCAGATTGGTTATGCGCTGGGAGGATGCTGCTGCTGAGAAAGGGTGGCGTTCCAGACTAGTTTCTGTGGACGTAGATACTGGACGGGTTCGTGTGCACCGACACGCACTTTGCGGAGGTGGCGAGGATATCCAAGCTGGACGGGATGGAGATTGAGGGTGGAAGGGACCAGAGCGAAGTTGTAGCTGATGACAACAGCGGGATGTCTTAGGAGGACAGGAAGCTGTGGGTCTTGCCGGGGAACTGTTCGAGGAATGGACATAGCGAGTTGGTAACCGTGGCAATAAACGAAGTCTCATAGCCGGGGCTAAAACCCCTTGGCCCTCAACACCGCCGTGAAGCTCAAACGTTGGGCGACACACCGGCGAATATATACATCTGAAGCCCACGACAGCAGGACACGGCCCAGTCTCGACATTTACTATGAGCCTTCAGGGCCGAGTGTCAAAGGTATGGCAATTCTTGAACCTCGACCCGTTTTCTCGCTCAAGGCCACTAACATCAGGTCATAGCGCGGAGCGCAATTGGCAGTCTTCCGAGGGAGAGGACACCAACCTGTCAGGTACATTTATCAAGACAGTCACAGTCTCAGCGCAGCCTCACCAAGAATCGTTCCGACGCAGCCAAGGGTTGCCGTACCATGTGGACATTCTCCATGAACGGCAGGGTTGGCAGACTCTGGGTTCGGCGACTGCCTTGAGGAGGATCAAACGGGAGGTCCGAGAGAGCAATAATCACACATTCTTTATGAGGACACCCACCTCCAGCCACGACTTAATAGAAGTCCTTACATCGACAAGATGCAGTTTCCTGCAGTCTTCGCTACGATCGCCAACATGTGGGCAGGACTATTCGCAAGTGATTGACATAACATGGCGGATCCAGACAATCTCGCTCCGGCAAGATACTGGAGTAAAGTTCATGTCCACAGTCAACAACATGTTGGACCCCATCAGTGATGTCTTGAACATCATAGTCGACACACTCTTCGCCCTCCTCTACCTGTTTGATGTGGCGCGAAGCAACCGCGACGGAACTGGGCCAACCCGACACACGCCACACAATGGAACTCTCCGGTGTCGACCACGCCGGGACCATTGTCGTCGAACCCGGTCCTGACGTGGCAGGAGATCGTGGCGGTCCCATCCCAGACCGACGGCATCGTCGAATTGAACAAGGGTCGTGCACACTACGTGGCTGGTGATCCAGGCCTACCAGCCATCCTCGAGAACCTTGCCACCTTGGAACAGGCACGCCCGACGCCAATTTTGCTGGTGGTCCGACTTCGCCAGCCTATATATACTTACATTGCCAAAAAGCTCCCACTGGCGGCTTCGGCACAGAATTACCGGAACAATTTGTGTGGCCTCAAAGTTCAAGCTAACAACGGAGAGAATGGAAAACCAGCTGGTGCCATGCAGGAGAATCGAGAGGCAAGGATGATGACGACGAGGCCAAGTGTGTGCGTATGGCTTCTCATGAGCTGCTTTCAGCGCCTTAAGGGCGATGAAACAGCATCTTGATTCCTTGGGCCGTGGACTAGTCCGGAAATTCAAGTCGAGGCAGGGTGGAAGGATCAATCGCCCTGCCGTGGCATTCCAAGGTCCCGGCCAACAATAACACCGTCATCCTGGACAAATGAAGAGAACATCAGCTTGCCATACCCCATGGTTGGAAAGCACCTCTTTCCGAGTCTAGTCGGATGGGCCTGGCCTGGTGCTCCCGGTCCGGGCCTTGTTGGCTTGGGTGCAGACACGGTCAGTTAGTTAAGGAATGGCGATCTGTTTACTTGCCCCTGAATTCGCTTACGTCATCAAGGGTCACTTTCTGTGCCCTCACGACACCCACCACCATGGGAGGCGAGGAAGAGATTCCTTACACCTTCACCACGAGCTTGGCTCCTTTGCTCACATTGACCAGGCATACGCCACTCCCTGACGTCCCGAGGGTTCATTGCCGACAGCATCGAGACCGTGACGTGCGCCCAGCACCACGACGGGAACATCTGCATAGCGACAAGAACACCCAAGAGCAAACTACGCGACCATCATTGTAGGTTGCACTTGCCTTCCAAACACTCGATCGAGTCAGGCAGGGCAACCGGATGCGCTGCTGCCCATGGCGTAGCTGCAAGACCCCTGCCGCCCGTCGAAGCCAACCGGAACGCCAGACCCTTTTCGAACGAAATCAAGCTTGGGTACTGACACAAGTTTCGTTATCTTAGTCAGGATGAGCTAGCTCGGCTGATTCACGCCGCCCGGTACGGTCCGCGAAAAATGCAGAGGCGGCCGAGACCCTGATCGCACTATCACAAGCAACCGAAGCCATCACGCCCGAGACTATTGCTCAACGGCAAGAGCCAAGCAGTAGCGCTAGGAACAAGAAGGCAAGCCTTTCCGTGGAAGACTGAGGATTCCACAATCAAGGAATACGGAGAGGGACGAGCGAGTTCCAAGCAAAACCGTTAAAGAAGCAAAACAGGTCCCATGACGACAATGGTCGAGCTCACACTACCGCCACCGGCCACGGTAATGTCACCATGGGATCTATAAAGCAACGAATTCAGGTTGTTGAGAAGGATCGAGGCCCGCCGCATGGACCGCCTGCACATGGCTACATAGTGGTCAGAGTGTCTTGCCAACGACTGGCCTGAGCTGGTCCATCACTAGTGTATGGCCGGCTGGCACGATGGCAAGCTGCTTCCGAATTTTGGATCGTCCTCCCTCAGCTCGTTACCTTCTGCGGCATTCCAATCGACTCTGATGATGCTGATCAGTGCGTGGGGGAATCGAGCTGGGGGAGAGCAGACTCTCCTGTCATGCTGGAGCTGCACACCGCCCTTGGCGGCACAAGGGCCAAGCAGAATGCGTCACTTGCGAAGGGAGGAAGTGTCTACCTCAACAAGTCACAGTGCCATTGAAGTGCTGGAGACGTCCGGGCCATCTTCCTGGGATCCTTTCTTCTATAATGGCATGTTCCTTGCACCCGATCAGGAGCCTGTTGTCGCACCCCATCTCAGGACAATGAAGGGGAATGCAACCCTTTCCTCCCCAGGGGCCCTTAAACAGCTCTGGTAGGGTCATTGGCATAAGGGGTCTTGACCGCTCCCTCACCATTTCCGTGGGGTTCTGGGGTTGACCAGTCCCAGTCCCAGTCGCATGGGCTTCGCCCTCCCTTGCTCGGACTAGTAACAACTCAATAGGAAGAAGGCAATGGAGCTTCGCTTCTCGCTTACTCTGCCCAGCGGCAGTGCAGTTCAGCACCCCGTCGCCACTGTCTGAGACGACCATGGTTCTTCTGAGGGAGAAGGCCAGCCGACGAGCGATCCCAAGTTCACTGGTCACCGGCTGCTTGCCCAGCACCTACCGAGTGCACTCCACGACCTTCTCGGATTATTCCTTTCCCCTTGAGGCACCTGACTTTGCAAGACCAGAGACATACGTCTCCTACCTCTGAGCCGTGTCGCCGGCTTCGGCTTAGAGAAGCACATTGAGTGGTCAACTACCGGCTTCAACATTCGCAAGGCTCGGACTGTCGGACAGTGTTAGAAGCATCGCGGCAGTGTCGCCTCGGCTGGTACGTTTCAATGCTCAATGCTGTCACCAATCAATATAGAGCTCTCACCAAGCAACATGAAGGTAGCCATCATTTGCGCCGTACCCTCTGTTATTCACCACAGAACAACGTGCCAGTGTTCAACGCATCGGTACTCTGACAATCTCGAGTTCGACAACTCGGCCGACGAGAATGGAGCTATCTTCTTTACTGCCGGCGGATGCTATCAACCCGTCGGATTTATTGTCGAAGGCTAATTGTCGCAGCTGGCTCACTGAAGGTATTGACGAGGAGACAGCCTACGGGGTTGCCATCGGTAAACCCGTAGATCTCAGATGCCCCGAGTATCCTCCAGAAGGACAGAGCCCGCGGCTTGACCATGGCTAGTACTGGTCGACTAGGTTCCGCGAGCAACCACAATGCTCAGACGATGGAACGCTATGTGAAGACCTCAATGTCGAGCGACGGACCGTGGGGCTTGGTGCGAAGTAATGTGACATAGACAGACGTGGATGGAATGGATCAACGTTTGCCAGATCTTTGGTTGCGAGACATTACTCGACCCGTCGTCACAAATACTCTCGCGACGACAGTGACATGCTCGAACAGTCGACCAGCGCTGATCCTTCTGTCCTTCGATTGAGCGACAGGGGGGAAGGTACCGAAGCCCAACAACAAGAAGCCGGGAGGAAGTTTGGGGGTGCGTACCACTCGGCAGGAGAAAATCAACGGGGGATGTCCACAGTTGAGGGGCCTGTTCGAGGGTGACTTGACTAGGAATGGTTCCTGCGGCAGGCTTTGGGGAGGACAGGTACTGGTACTTTGAGAGCTCGGGTGTGTTTGGCAGAGATATGGTTTGTATTATGAAATGCTTTGACGGCAGAAGAAAGAGCGATATGTCTGGGCGGTTTGCCTGGATTTGTATAAGAATGGAGAAACCTGACTGGTGTTCTGTTAAGCTACTGAAACTGGGTCGGTGCTGGAATTCGCAGGGAGGGTAATAGGGACCAACAATGGATCATGTGCGGCGTCAAGTGATCCAGCTATCATCAATAGCAGTCGGGTTGTGAAACTATGTTCCCATTCTACTCATCGGCATCGTGTGTATCGCGGCCGATGACATCGTCCAGGTTTGTTGGTGCTCGGCATCGTTCGTCCTGCGCATCGCTCAGCGACATTCTTGTAGTCACGCTTGGCGGCCAGGCAATCCTTAGCGGTGTGCGCGACACCTTTTTGGTGTGTTACTTTCGGAAAAGTCGCTTCGTCAATCTCAACTTGCAGAAAGATGAAGTGTCACATCTCGAAATTCCGCTGTTGAGGCTGTACACGTGTACACAGACATCCGTGGCATTCCCTCCGTGACAGAGGTCGGCGTTCTCAGGCGCCGCGCGGGTCAATTTCTCTGCCGATACGTGGGCCTTTTATGTTAGGCTGACCAATAGGATCAAAAACGGCACCCGTGCCGACTCGGGGCGATTTGGTCGACGCCAAAAGCCCCACGTTCCGCCGTCTCCCCAAATCGGGCGGCGCAGTGGACTGAAAGG
>Ga0209127_100668_pt1 | contig 11776 bp, 8 predicted proteins | sample LakSupMetagenome_FD_187469 | JGI IMG/M metagenome (GOLD analysis project Ga0209127, IMG submission 187469) | Freshwater microbial communities from Lake Superior, Canada - Sta WM archaea (SPAdes) (version 2) | ecosystem: Environmental > Aquatic > Freshwater > Lake | place: Lake Superior, Canada...
TCTCCACCATCCTCTCCCCGACTTCCCTCCCCCTTCTAGCAGCCTACACCCGCCACCTCACCACCTCCGCAACCCCGGCCCTCCTCTCCTCTATCCTCGCGGCGTTGGCCCCCGTGCGGAACAAGAAGGCCCTCTCGGTCCGCGTGGACTCCTTCCCGCCCATGAGCGTCGTGGTGACGGACTGGCGCGACGCAAGGGGCGTCTGTGGGGAAGCGGACTTCGGGTGGCGGGGGGGCAGGGCGAGGGGGTTCAGGCATCTGTTTGGTGGGGTTGTGAGCGAGGGGCTGGTGGTTGTTTACCCACCGCGCGTTGCTGGGCCGAGGGGCGGGGATGAGGAGGGTGTTGAGGTGCTGGTTACTGTTGAGAGGGAGGTGGGGGATGAGTTGATGGGGGATGCGGAGTGGGGAGAGTGGTTTGAGGGGAGGGGGTTTGATGTCGATGCCTGAGTTGTGAGTGTGAGGGGGTGGGATAAATGGGAAAGGTGGAGGGATGGAGGTTGGGTTGGGGCGTTGATATGTTGCTTGCTGGGAAGGAAGTGTGTTCAGTATAAGGTAGCTCACCAGTTTTGAATGGGGCTTAGACAAATATGATGCCAAGTGATTCCAGGGTCCCGTTTACGAAGACTATAGGCTGCGAATAGTGTGACGGTGTGATTGTCGAACGTTGAAGTGCAGCAACACCTGTTTCTGACATAAGTCAACGGTCTTTTAGAACTTCACCTGTCTTTTAACTAAGTGGGTAATATGCTGTTGTGGAAGGGTAAGTTGGTAACAGACGTGTCCAAGTCACAGTTCTTTAGCGCGAGTTAGGCGCCAGATCTGCAGACATCCTTCCGCTTTTTCCACAGTCTCAGTTCGAATATCGAATGGTCAGACATATCGCACCGGGTGGCTTGGTGCCAAGTTGGCTGTCGCCCATTCGGCTAGCGCATCCTTCAGTCTCTGCACCCCCAGCTTGGACAGACGGCCTTGGAAACGAAGAAGGCAAGTCTATAGTCCGGTGAGAATGTGAGATGGGAGGTCGAGAGATCCCGAAGGTCGCTTGGAGACTCGGATGATGAGTTGATGGTACATTCACAAAGTGTGTTCTCCGTTATACATGGGTGACGTTAAATTGACAGACAACTTTTGAAGAATTTGAAGACAGCAACGCACATGACAAAGCAAGCAAGGCTCAGAAGAACATCGAGGGTCGTCATCTCCCAGCTTCAGGGGCCCCGGACTGAGAAACATGTCCTCTCATCTAACATTGGCCCACGGCATGGAGTTGTCCCCAGACTCACTCGCAGACTGAGCCGACCGCGAATCCGACGTGACGGCAACCTGCGTCGTCCGCACGATGTGGCCCCCGTTGTTCACCCGCTGCATATGCAGACGTTCCTGCGACTCCGACGTCTGGAGGTCCCCCATCGGCAAACCCCCGTCCTCCTCGTCGATCTTGTAGTACGTGTCGTTCAGGCTCTTCCCGCCCTTGGACTTCTTGTTGGACGACGCCGGGCCGGTGCCGCCAAAGGTGACGAGGTCGTGGTTGGAGGGCTTGCTGGAGGAGTTGGCACTGATTCCCAGCATGTTCTTGATCTTGCCCGAGAGCCCGGACTCCTTGATCATGCTGGGCAGGCAGGGCACGCACAGGATGAAGAAGCCGCACGTCATCTCGGCGCAGGCCCAGAAGAGGAGCGGCGCGATGAAGTAGATAGTGTCGGGTGCGTGAGCGAAGGTGATGGTGGTGTCGAGACGGAGACTCGCAGCGATGGATGCCCTGGATGCGGATTGTTAGCCGTGAAATCCTGGAAGGAACCGTCCTTTTGTTGACTGGGGGACTGACAGCAAACCCACGGCAAAGATGACCGATATGCCGACTTTCTTCTGCCAGTTCATCTGCAGACCCCAAATGATCCTCTGAGGGAGCAACACCATGCTCCAGTCCGTGAAGACCTGGACGCACGCGGACGTGAGCATCACCTTCTTGAGGTCATAACACTTGCTTGGCAGATAAAAGTTCCAGATCGCCTCGTGCGGTACGCATTGCATGTTCAGGAGGAGGATACAAGCAATGCCCCAGATAACTTGCACGGCGATGATGAACATGCAGCCCCACCAGAAGAAGCTCTTGGTGCGGTCGACGACGACAAATATGCGGCACCAGTCGAGCAAGATGGCCGTCTTGAGCAGCGGGAGTACGGCCGAGTAGCTGCAGCCGTAGATGAGGATGAGGTAAAGGGGCCGGATGAGGTCCCCATTGCGCAGGTTCCACTGGTGGACAAAGTAGCCGGGCGTGTATATCATCCCGTACCCGGCGTAGGCCGTGCCCCAGTAAGCTCCCTAACGACGCCTAGTTAGCAAACAATTGGATTGCAACGGGGAGGAGAGAGAACCACTACACACATATGCCAAAACCATCAAGACCTCTTCAGCCCGTACCCTTTTCAGTACCCACACTTTGGCGTACATTCGAACGAAGAGACAGAGCGTCGCGATGACCATGCAGAAGGTCGTCACGAACCAGGCGAGGCCATTTTCGTTAGGAGGGTTGCCGAACTCTGGTGTGACGCCCGCCGGCGCCTCAAGGGCAGGTGCGGCGAGCAACGCCGCGAGCTGTTCCGAGGACATTGACATTGCTGCAAAAGCCAATGGCCGGCGTAGATACCGTGTTGAAGCCGAGTGTTTCGAAAAAAGGGCTGCAGCAAGGTGGCAGTCACCTTTCCTTCAAAACGCAGCCCAGCGCCGCTTCGGCCGTGAGAAGTCAATGTGTCCAGGAGAACGCCAGTACTGCAAAACTTCAATTGTGTATGCCGCGGTTGCGAATGGAGTTATCAACTTGCCCTCGAGAGGTTCAGAAAAGCCCCCAGAGGAACTGAAGGTTTTAAGGTCTCAGATGCATATCTGCAGGGACGACTTCCTCAGTACGTGTAGACAGGTTGAAACTTCTGGTTGGTCACTTTGCCAACACTTTCTTTTGCAGGCAGTGTAGGGAATCAAATCCCTGGTCAACAGCCCTGGCAGCCAGAACTTCCGGTTGGACACACTTCCCGTTTCGGTACCTGATCGTCGGAGCTGTTAGCGAAGGATGCTGCAGCCCCCACGGGCCCGTTTCACAGTCTTACAAAGTACTGATTTGTTCTTTTATTAATCTTGCTGTTGCTAACTTGTCGGAGAGATTTGAAGGTAGGTGCTGTTTACTTCAAACTGAGAGGAAGTATTCAATAATAGGGTACGAAAAGGAAACCAAGCCTGCTTGCTTTTGAACGAGGGCTACGCCAGGCACACTGTCTTGATAAGGCGGACCCCATTGAAAGCTACAGTAGGAACGAAGTAACAACGTGAAGTTTCTTTTCTGTGGCTTGCGGCACAAGTGTCCAATCCCTCCTGGGGCATTGGAACAAGAACTGGTAGTCGCCTCGGGCTGAGTAGGAAGTCGGGACCGCTGACTCTGCGCGGAAGTGGGAAATACTTCCTATTTGCTTAAAGATGTCTTTGATGGCATGTGTCTCGACAAATGGGCAGGCTGGGCTCGGCTGATTGGGTGCGGGAATCCCAGTTCAACAACAAAGATGCCACTTTCTTTTCTCTTCTTTTTCTGGCGGTGCCTTAAAAGACACTTCTTCAATGGTATCAGGTAGGATTGGCGTAACGTATAAACAAAAATCAACCATGAGGCGAAACACCCAGACGTTTTTTGATGCTGCCGTATCTTCGTGCATACACGTGTATGTCCCGGTCTGCCAAGGATGCAAGATTTTAAATACCGTTTCCTTTTCGATCACAACTTTACAAGGGTATGGCCTCGTAAACGGCTCGACGAGTTTAATAAGCAGGGGCTCCCGGTACCAACTCGGGGAAAAGGGGTTCAAGGGTACAACGCAGCAGCAGGCTTGCAGCAACCGTACGAAGTACCTACGAGCAGTCCACAGTCCTAACATACCGGACACAACGGGGGGAGAGAGATTTGCAGCTGCCCGAAAGAGCAACTGGATCTGGGGACATGTTTCTAGGTATGGCCATATTATATGAAGTTAGCACACACACATAAACATTTGTTTTGCAGGTGCGGCATTGAGTGGTCAGTCACCTGCTGATGGCAGTGAACTGGCTGTCGAGGTGAAGTTAAGCCCTCCATGATAGTGACCGTGTTCATTGGGGGGGTCTCGCAAGCTGCCGTTTCCCTCGTTTAGGTAACCTACCTTAGCTTCCTCTCTCCACTTACCGTGAGCCGCGATGATAGTGCGCGAGAAAGATCTGCCGAATGGGTCAGAGGCCAGCTAACGAGCATGGCCGACATGGCTAGATAACTACCAGGTAGTAGTACCCGCGAGCGCCTTCGTGAGAAAAGGAAAAGCATGTGCGGGGTATCTCCTCGTCAAGTCCAGGTTCGATGATCCTTGCCGCACTAGAGCCCTACCGTCGTCCACAGTGCCTCATTTCTGACCTGTCATGTTTTTCCCACACGGACGAAATTGAGGTGAGGTAGCACACAACCGAAATATGACCGCTCGATTCCGAGGATACGGTATTGCTCAGCATTTCATGGGACACGCTTCTGCTGGACGAGAAATGTCTGTCAGCCATAGTGCACTGCCAGTTTGTTAGTCTGTAAGACTTCTCCGCAGACCAGGAGCGGGCCGTGACAACGGTCCGTTATTGAACCTCCACCGCCACTTTTGAACAGTCGTTGATCAGCGAACTAGCGTACCCCAGCTACATAATTGCTCCAATCGAATCTTCTCTCTTCAGGACCGAAGGAGCGTTAGCGGGGCCCTCACGTTATCGAAGTGGAACGAATCTAGCTTGGGCATGAATGATACGCAAAGGAACTACATCCTGGCAACAGCAGAAAATAGGGGGCTACAGCCAGGGCTGAAGGACCACGAAAGCGGCGGACAATCGGTTGCCGTCAAGGTGTGCCGACCGGCTATCGTCCAACAATGCCTTTAAGATATGGACATGTAGTATTCGTATGCCCCTGGCATCATCACCCCGGCCCCGTGCAAGGGCGGCGGCGGTCCAATTTGACCTGTCGTTTCCCCAATCGCTTCGGGTCTCTTGCATCTCAACAACCTCCGCTGTTGTACGTAGCTCGCTGTCGGAACTCCCTCATCTTACAGCATCTGAGACACGCTCGTGTTTGTTTTTCACCGTCCAGCTGAATATGGCTCCCTGTAAGTTTGTGCCGTGTGTGCTGTGATCGTCATGACGCTTTCTGAATCCCTCAACCCGCGAATAGTAGGCACGGAAGCAGTGCAGAATGGCTCGGTCAAGAGTCCCGAGTACCCGGCCAAGGGTGATCTGCGGAAGATGATGTCGCAGAATCCCGTCCCGACCATTGCGCCGGGAACTGTCGACCCGGCGTCCATGGGCGGCGGAGAACCAACGAAGCAGGCCCGCGCTGTGCTGGACACGCTCAATGATGCCCTGGCCAAAAACGATGCCGAAAAACTCGAAATTTGCTTCTTCCCAGAGCAGGCGTACTGGAAGGATCTGCTGGCGCTGACCTACCATACACGCACATTCTTCACCCCTGGAGTGATTGCAGCGAGCCTTCTGCAGACCGCGAGTCTGAGGGACCTTGCTGGGGGCTTTCAACTTGAGGGTGAAGCTCAGTTCATCCCGGCTACGCCGGTTCTTGTGAGACCCTACCACGTTCCCTGTCACTTCCACGTCACTTGTAATCCAACTGAAGGGTATTAGGCTGACTGCATTTATCACAGCAATTCATTGACTGCAATGTCTCCTTCAAGACTGGTTCACCACCCGCTAAGTGCAGCGGTAGGCTTCTGCTACTACCCGTAAAGACTGACGAGACGATTGCATGGAAAGTCTGGATCCTAAGCACCAAGCTCGAGAGCTTCGACAACCAGTCCGAGGATGAGGCTCGGCTCCAGGCTCCCGGCAAAAGCCTGGACGGTGCGGAGCCGTTCGAGACAGACGTCTTCATCGTTGGCGGTGGAAATGCCGCGGTGGCGCTGGCAGCGCGCCTGAAGGCCCTAGGAGTAGACAGCATCATGGCCGAGCGGAATGCCAACATCGGCGATAACTGGGCCCTTCGGTACGACTCGCTGAAGTTCCATGTTCCGACGTCGTTCTGCGAGCTGCCCTACATGACCTACGACAAGGAACTGCAAGGCGCCCACCACCTCACCAAGGATGAACTTGCACAACAGGTACGCCGCTATGTTGAGACCTTCAAGCTTAACATCGTCACGTCTGCGGATATCACGCGAACCACCCAACTGCCAGACAAGCGGTGGCAAATCGAGTTCCGCACTCCCACTGGCGAGTACACTGTCATTGCCAAGCACCTCGTCCAGGCCACCGGGATTGCATCGCAGATGCCGTACAAACCGCCTATGGCCGATGAAGATCTGTACAAAGGGATCCGCATCCACTCTTCCCAGTTCAAGAACGGCAACCAGCTCAAAAGCCAGGGCGCCAGCTCCGTCCTCATCGTCGGCTCCGCCAACACCGGCTTCGACGTGCTCGAGGACTGCTACGCCGCCGGGCTCAAGCCGACCATGGTCGTGCGGTCGCCGACGTACATCGTGCCCGTCGAGTACGTCTGCGACAAGATGAGCCTCGGCGCCTACGACTTCGGCGTCGAGGCGGGCGACAGGATGTTCCTGACGCTCCCCGCCGTCGTAGACGCCCAGCTCGGGCGCAACCTCTTCGCGCACTTCGCCTCCCAGGAGCCCGACCGCTACGCGGCGCTCGCAAAGGTCGGCTTCCCCGTCTACGACAGTCAGCACCCGGACGCCGCGCTGATGCACAACCTGGTCGAGCGCGCGGGCGGGCACTACGTCGACGTCGGCGGCACGGCGCTCCTAGCCGAGGGCAAGGCGGGAGTCAAGGCCGGCGTCGAGCCGGTCGGCTACACGGCCACGGGCCTGCGCTTTTCGGACGGGACGGCGGTCGACGCCGACGCCGTGGTCTGGTGCACGGGTTTTGCGGACGCGGATGCGCGCACGACGGTCGCTGAGATTCTCAAGGCGGAGCTGCCTGTCGACGCCACGTGGGGGGTTGATGAGGAGGGCGAGATTCGTGGCATGTGGAAGCGCCACTTGCTGGTCGATAACTACTGGACTATGGGCGGTTATACCCAGCAACATCGTTTCCACTCCCGGACCCTGGCACTGCAGATCAAGGCGGCTCTTGAGGGAGTGCTGCCGCCGGCTTACCGGGATACTCCCCAACCTAGGCCTGTTAGCAAGTAAGGCTGTCGTGCCGACCACGGGCTATCATCTTTTGCAACATGGAGGTCGAGCTGTGGAATCGTTTTGATACTTGTGTGATAGGTAATTAGTGTGTGATCCGCCAATGCGTCGTGTCCATAACCCGATTTTGTTCTCGGACTGCAGGGTCTGCCGTGTCATGCAGGCGTCTATGTGCTTCCTACAGCAGCTCCAGCATACTGAAGACGCTCTCGGTATTATAATACTGGGTCACAAGAACGAGCAGTTCGTTCACAATACAGCCTTTAGATCGACGATGTTGGCTAGAGGGTATTGTGTGCCTTGTCTCGTCACCACCGGCGGGTTGATGAGACGTCAAGGAAGCCGTTACCGTCCAGAAGCGCGGGAAGCAGTATTACTTCAAGCCCGACATGTGGATGTTCGCCCAGAACGGCGCAAAGACAGCAGAACCCGGCAGCTGCCCGGCCATCTATCCGGTGCCACACAAGTTCATTCCCGGACCCTTTCCGGATCCGGATCCCAAAGCAGGCAGGCATGTGGCGCGAGACGAACAGCTGATGAAGCGAAAGCCTTGGGTCTGGAACATGGCATTTGCAAGGGCTGGACGCTGGCAGAGGACATACTTGCTATTGTGGCGACGGTGTTGAGTCCTCAGGAGAGGGAGCCGGCCGCGGGCAGGTGGAAAATGCCGGGCATGAAGGATGAAGACTAGGCAGCGTGTCCGACGGAGGACTTGAGGATTGTGCTGAGGCGGAGGATATTTGCCTCGTCGCCTCAACCTGGCTCTGACTGTCGATGTGTCCGACAAGGAAGACGTAGGAAAATGATGACCCGGCGCTTCCAAATTTAGCGCAATGAGTGAGACGGCAATGAGCCTCACAGTGTGATTACCCGTCGGTCAGCGCGATTGGATGCGTCGCTTCCGGGCCGAGGCGCGGTCTCGTCTCCTATCCGGCCTCCGATGTTGTAGCTTCTTTGCCTGGGTGCGGCAATGAGCGATGAGGAAAGATTTCCTCCTGAGTTTCCTTTCAATGCCCCGGAACTAAACAGCCTCTCAAAGCGGACGCGGGAGAGGACAAGGGGCGCAAGTTGCTGCCTGCTCCAGTACCAGCACACGCGACTCCGCTGCAATCACCGAACTGCAGGGCTGAATGCTAGCGCAGCCGTGGCGTCTTGGCACTCCTGGGCTGGGTCAGCTAGCGTCAGCTCTAGCACGCCAGTATCCTGTAGGCTACGGCGTTGTCCACTCAGCTAGGAAGCGCATCACAGCTGAGATGGCGGGCAGCAAGGTACAGCCACCGCCAGCAATGAATATCATCCTGGCCGTGCCCGAGTGCCACTTCACTTGGGTTGTCCTCATTTCTCTGTCCGACGTGTGTGGGTGATAAAACATCCGTCATGGGCAACACGTGGAAAATGACCGACTATAACGGCAAGGGCAGCAAAGATGTCACAACGGTGACGGTGCTCCCAATCCGGAGCGACAGTGCAAAGTCGCTCGTCGAAGCAGCGTACAAGCAGAGCCTCCAGAAGCGCAGAACAGGCTGCCGAGAGCTGGTACAGTCCAATGCGTCGCTACCAAAGGCCACACCATCCATCCACCTGCACTGCAGCACCTGCACATGCCCCCCGCCGTCACCAGTCGACACATCGAGGGAAGATGAAGTCCTGTCTCGCAAGATACAAGCGGCATCCGCTATTTGCCGCGCCAAGGCCATCTCCTCGCCTGGCTCGTCTCCGAAGCTAGCCTCCCTCGCAGCTCTGCAGTCCGTCAGCAAATGGCTCACCGGCTCGACACCAGACTCCACCAGCGACGTCGCCGAGCTCTGCTTCGCCGTCTCCGCCCTAGACGTAGCCAAAACCACCCGCCTCCTCTTTGACTCCAACGTCCCCATCAACGCCCGCAACCCAGCCGGCGTACCGCCCCTCATATCCTGCATTCGCTCCCACCTGGCCGCGACCCATCCCCTCTCCCACGCCGCCATGCTCGCCCTTCTCCTTGACGCCGGCGCGGACCCCAACACCACCACATCTTCTTCCCCCGCATCGGGCTGCACCTCTGCCCTCGCCGCAGCCTCCACTCTAGGCCACGTCCCCCTCCTCCGCGCCCTCCTCTCCCGCGGCGCCGCCGCCGACGCCAAGCTCACCACCCTCCCCATGTCCCGCTTCACCGGCCACGGCCTGACAGCCCTCCACGCAGCCGTCTTCGCCGACAAGCCCGCGGCAGCGGACCTGCTCCTCTCGCACGGCGTCGGCGCCGACGTCTCCGCCACCTTCGACGGCTACCGCGCCGTCGGCTCCCCGCCCCCCCGCAGCAGACCTCCCTCCGGCAACCCGGCGCGGCGGCGCCACCACAGCCGCGTCTGGACAACAGGCATCACAGCCCTGCACCTAGCGGCGGACTCCAGCGCAGCCTGCACGTCCCTCCTCCTGCGCCGCGGTGCGGACCCGGATGCGAGGGACGGTTTCGGGAGGACGCCCCTGCACTGGGCCATGGGGGCCGGGAACGGGGAGGTGGTCCGCCTGCTGCTCGAGGCGGGCACGCCGGCCGACGTGATGGACGACGACGGCGCGACGCCGCTGGCGGTGCTGGTGTCGAGGCTGGAGAGCGGGGAGGGGCGGGCGGGACACCCGGATGTGGTGCAGATGTTGCTTGCTGCGGGGGCGAACCCGGATATGCGGTATCCGCAGGATTTAAGTGTGAAGCAGAGGTTGTTGCTGATGGAGGAGTGGAGGGGAATGTATGAGGGGATCTTTGAGAGGTGGAGGGTCGGTGGATGAGGTTGGCTTAAAGGGTTGAACTCTGGAGTTTGGTTGGGTTAAGTTGCATAGCGAGGTTGCCTGCACTTGGGAATTGGGAATCGGAGTTTCTTTGTATGTTTGAACGGACTTGTCCTAGGCTTGATAGTAAAGGAGTACTGTGATATGTGAAAACGGCATCACTTTTGGCCGAGTCCCGAGTCTTTTATCACCTGCCACTCGAGCAACGGCATTGGCTCCCAGAAGTAGCCGCAGTCAGTCGTCTCCTTTTTCCGCATGGCAGCTAGCTTTGTCGCAACATTTGCTGCGCTGGTTCGTCTCGGGCCCCCTTCTTCCTCGACGACCAGCATAACCTCACACACCATGTCCAGAAAGTCATGGAAGAAGTGGGCGCACGTCGAGTCTGACCGCAGCTCATGGATGAACTTGTGTGACAGGGTTAGTCACGCTGTAATATGCAGCGTGAGGATGTGAAGGGTCATGCGGCTTACCTCGTAAACGCCTGGCTTCACCTGAGCCCTGGGGACTCCGCTCTCTCCCTGTAAGACCTCGAAGAACGTGCCCGTATTGAACTTGTAGAACTGGTGGTCATGTTTGTAACGCTTATCAAGGAACGCCTCGATCATGCGCCAGCCGCCGAAGCACCACGCGGCGAACTCGAGGTAGACGCATGCCAGGCCCCAGATGTCGTACGACGTGCGGATGAAGGAGTCTGACAGCGGGAGGTCGGCTTCTGGCGGGCGGTAGATGGGTGACGTGAGGGGCTTCGTCCAGGGGACCTCGTCGTGGGTCATGAGCTCGGCGGTACCGAAGTCGGTCAGCTTGAGGGTGCCTCGGCCAGCCTTCCCATCCGACCCGGGCGGGTCGGGGAACCAGAGGATGTTCTCCCGCTTAATGTCGCCGTGACGGCAGAATAGGGTTCGTGGTTCGTGTTTTTTCCTGTCTGAGCATGTTGCCGTTGTTCTGCGCGGTGTGGTTGGCAGGACCCCTCCTCCAGCGGCGGCGTCGCGTAAGGATTCCCCTGACCGGGTGAAATACCGGTGGATTGTCGCCAGGCCGCTCGCTAGGCCTTCGCACTGGCTCGCTAGCCATCGTGCAGTACATGCGTCGTGCCTGGAGGTATTATCCTGCCAGTATATCATAAGGTCGGCTTCAGCCAAGGGGAATATGAGATGATAGTACCCCTGCTGTTCGTAGGCTGCGAATAGGGTTATGAGATGTCGATGGCCAAGTCTGCTGACCGTCCTCAGTATCTCAAACTCATGGCGAAAATCCTCCTTTTTCTGATGGAAGAGCTGCTTGACAGCGAAGAGCCTGTTCTCAGGCAACATCCCTTCAGTATCTTCATCGAACCCGTGATGATCAGCATGGATCTCAGCCTTGTATACTTGGCCATAGCCACCGCGCCCCGTCACGCGTCCCCGGGAGTCGACTTTTTCCCATGTCGTGAACGGTAAGATAGCTCGATCAGGTATTTTGAAGAACAGCGCCTTTTTCCGCTCATCTTGGCCCAGGTAAGGTGCTAGCACAGTCCACTGGCTCTTCTCGAACCTTTTGACTGTGTTGTGGCGCCACCCCTTAAAACATTCTAGCGGCTGGCTTGGCCCCTTCTTGCGACGCAGGTCCCACGGTTTGGATCCCTTGCTGGGAGCTTCGAGGGGCAGGTCCGCGTCACAGACCTCCTCCTCTACAAAGCCCCGGATCTTGGCCGGCCTTCCAATCAGTAGCAAGATGGCGAAAATCTTACGATATGTTTTCTCGCGTGGTTCTGACTTGGAAGGAACATATCCCCTCTCGGCGTCTGGGTAGGACCGCCAGCTCTGGTGAACTGTG
>Ga0209127_100669_pt1 | contig 11768 bp, 6 predicted proteins | sample LakSupMetagenome_FD_187469 | JGI IMG/M metagenome (GOLD analysis project Ga0209127, IMG submission 187469) | Freshwater microbial communities from Lake Superior, Canada - Sta WM archaea (SPAdes) (version 2) | ecosystem: Environmental > Aquatic > Freshwater > Lake | place: Lake Superior, Canada...
GACAGATACCGAATGTAAGGTTGATGATTTCTAGGAGCGCAGCTGGAGGGGTGCTGTTAGCACAAGCTTTTGGCTCCGGGGCCTTATTGTCCAATCAACGACAGATCTAGGTAACGATCCCGCGCTAATGCAAAGTGAGGACAGGCCTCAGTTTTAGGCCTAAAGCTTGCTCACAGCTTCATAGCTCCCAAACTCCCATCTCAAGTTCGCCTTGGTTCAGATTGCTTCTCCAGTATCACCCTAAAGATGAGTTGAGCTCAAATAGATCCAGTTCTTGCGCCTGAAATTTCCATTATTGGCCCAAAAATGCGGTCAATGCTGCCTCGCCTCCCTCGAGGCTGCCTGCGCAGCTCACAGAGAGCAAGACCTCCAGCATTTCATGTACTCAAGGGCTCCAGCTGTCAAAGCCAGGGCAGAAGAAGCTTCTCAGATAAACCGAACAACACATTCGAGGACGATCCAGAGAGAAAATGGTCTACTCCCTTGGCCAAACAGCTAGCTCAAGCCATCGAAGTAAGTGAGCCCCATCTCACTGTGAGATGCGCATCTCAGGAGATGGTGACGACACTAATGGGAGATAGTTGACGGGGCCGATACCGCTGGCCAGTTACATGCGCATGTGCTTGACCTCAGATACCGGTGGCTACTACACAGGTGCTATAGAGGACGGCCGGGATCAGTTCGGCCTCAAGGGTGACTTTGTCACTTCCCCTGAGATCTCGCAGGTATTCGGTGAGCTCGTCGGAATCTGGTTTGTTGCCGAATGGCTCGCTCAGGGCCGGCCCAAAAAGGGAGTTGAGTTGATCGAGGTTGGCCCTGGCAGAGGAACGCTGATGGACGACATGCTGCGTGTAGGTGATTTTCCTTGGCCTTGACTTCCAGGCATGCTGACCCGGCTGCAGACCATCAACCATTTCAAGGACATGGCTCAGAGCATAGACGCAATCTACATGGTCGAGGCCAGCCCCAAGCTACGCATCGCCCAGAAGAACCTCCTCTGCGGCGAGGGTGCGCCCATGACCGAGTCCAAAGTCGGCTACCACAGCATTTGCAAGTCGACAAACCTACCTATAGTCTGGACCGAGACCATCAAGTCCATACCTGGCGGCGCAGACAAGACGCCCTTCATTGTCGCCCACGAATTCTTCGACGCTTTACCCATCCACGCCTTCCAATGCGTGTCAGTTGCACCGACCGCCGCTGCAACCCCTTCTTCATCCCCATCCACAAAAACCACCCAACCAACCGTCCAGTGGCGCGAGATGGTTGTCTCTCCGACTCCGGAAGATGCCACCCACGAGTCCCTCAACACTCCACCCACCCAAGACCGATCTGGACCGGTACCAGACTTCCAGATGACACTGGCCAACTCGTCGACGCGCCACAGCCTCTACCTACCTGAATCGTCTCCCCGCTTCCGATCCATCAAGAACCATGTCGGCCCAGGCGCCCTGATCGAGGTCTGCCCTGACGCCAACCTATACGCCGCCGACTTTGCCTCTCGGATAGGCGGCTCTGCAGCCAAGCCCAAAGCACGACCATCCGGTGCGGCACTGATCCTGGACTACGGTCCGGGAGACGGCACAGTACCAATCAACAGTCTGCGGGGCATCAAGCAGCACAAGCGGGTCAGTCCGTTCTCTGAGCCAGGACTCGTCGATCTCAGCGTCGACGTCGACTTTGCTGGCATCGCCGAGGCGGCCACGAAAGCTAGCGAAGGCGTCGAGGTCCACGGTCCGGTGGAGCAGGGAGTCTTCTTGGAGTGCATGGGCATTAGGGAACGGGTCGAGGTGTTGATGCGCGCTTGTACGGATGACGAGGGCAGGAAGGCTGTCGAGACGGCCTGGAAGAGATTGGTCGATCGCGGACCGGGCGGCATGGGCAAAGTGTACAAGGCGCTTGCTATCCTGCCTGAGAATGAAGGGCGCAGAAGGCCGGTTGGGTTTGGAGGTGATGTGCAGGCGTGAACAGGTTACAGAGCGGATGCGATTACTTCTTTGTTGTCGTTACTAGGTCAGGGAGGGATCCTGTTGTCCTGCCAGATATTTTTCGACTAGGGCTAAGTATCAAGATCAGACTCTCATCCAATGACAATACCTCTTCTTCGTCCCCGTTTTCTGACTATCCGGATCGAAATACGGAGGAAAGTGAGCTCAGGCATCCACAAGCGAAAGCCTGGTAACGAACTCAAGACCCCTGCGACATGTGGCCCGGCAGTTGAGTCGCACTACGAATAAGTGGTCGCCTTTAGCGCTGGTCTGTGCGGTTAAGCGCCAAATTGCTAGTGGCTGCAGCGCAACCCTGCAAACGATGCCATCAAGCCCAAGGATTGCCAATTGAAACTTGTTGGGCGCGCTCCCACATGGTACTTTCTAATGGCCACACGTGAGTTGACGAGAAACGGTGCAGATCAGATAGGCGGATAAGCTATCAGCTTGCTATCCGCTATCTGTTGCTGCAGCTGTAGTTGCGTCTCTTTAACCTTATCATTCCCTCTCACAGCCCAATTCCTTCCTTTTGTTTACCTACACGATCAGATCTCGCAGCTTTCCGCCCTGCGTAGGTCCATTTCTTCAACAATGGCGTCCGCTAGCACTGCTACGGTCACGATTGACCGTCACTATTTCGAGACGTTGCTCCGCAGGTAAGCTTTGCCCGTTCACGACTCATGTTAGCGCATTCCGACGAAGCTTGTCTAACATTCCATCGCATGCAGGGCCAGTCATGTAAGATCTTGCCATATCCATAAAATCGCATCCACTTTGCAGCATTGCTAGCTTTCGAACCAGGCTCTGACATTTGTAGACCGGCGCCGAGACAGCTCCTTCCGATCGCCAGCTTTCCCCATCTGAGATCCTCGTGCTGCAGAGGACTGCCAGAAAATACGGTTTGTGCATCATCCAAAGACTTCGCCTCCGCCCAATGGCAGCCATGTCGGTCGGTGTGAGATCCGAGCTATATCTGACATGTGCGTTCCAGAGAATTTGAGACGGAACTTGATCCGTGGTGGAGTCGAAGATGGAACCATCGATGTAAGGTCGATCCTCCCGCGCCAGTCTATCTTAGCCCTTGCACCGTACCCGCTTCCCATAGGCCCACACCCAAGACGCTGACCCTCCCTTTCGTAGCTTCTCAGTCGAGACGACTCCGACATACAGCAGGGCAATCAGGCACCAACCGACGATGCTTCACGTGTCACCCCGACGACATACCAGACCCCCAGTGTCACGCAGGCCAGACTGAAAGCACGTCCTGGAATCTCCGATACAAACGGTGCTCCGTACAACGGACGTGGAGACTCGTACAACTACGGCGATGGCTACCATAACCACGGCGACCAGACGGCATGGGCGGACGAAGAGCCTGACGAGGGCTTGGACTACGATGAAGAGACCACTGTAGATGGCCCCATCGGAGCCAACTACGTCACCTCCCAGAAGAGCCGCAACGGCCAGTACGACATCAAGTGCACCAGAACGGTGCTTCTCTCAAATCTGGCGGAAGGCACTACCCACGCAGACGTCACCGATGCCGTCCGTGGTGGTCTTCTGCTGGACGTCTTCCTGCGGCCTCACGACCGCTGTGTTGCCCTTTCGTTTCTCCACGCCGCTGACGCCCGTGCCTTTTTCGACCACGTGCGCAAGAATGACCTGTACATCAAGAACAAGCGGGTAAGTATTTTGCCTAAGGGGAGGGACGGCTAGATCCACATCTCTAACATCGACCCAGGTCATTGCGAAATGGAACGAGCGGCAGTTCACTCTGGCTGGACATGCAATCGGCAAGATCAGTGGAGGAGCGACCCGTAACCTGGTCCTGAGAAATATCAATCGGTCTCGGCACACGGAGGAGAGCATCCGCGACGATCTGGACCACATCTTCAACTTGGTTGTCATCAAAGTTGAGTTCATCGGTTATGACTGCCACATCAAGACCAACTCGATCAACTACGCGCTTTTCGCACGTACGTGCATGATGAGCCGGGGGTATGTCATCATCTCCATGTTTAGGTCCTCACCACTTTCAGGAGCCATTGCTTATCTTTCCAAACAGAAAGTACAGGGGAACAAAGATCGAATACGGCCCAGACGAGTGCGCCCAGCCCTACGACATTGACCGGCCGACCAAGTTGCAGGCGCCCCGCCGGGAAGCTCCTCCGCTGCGGAAGGGTTCGAACATGTCGAACCGCTTCCAGCTCCTCAACATTGACGGAGAGGACTCGGACGAGGAGAATCAGCTGCCACTCAGTCTCCGAACGAAGAATGGGGTTCTGTAAACATCAGGCCGCAAGGTGCTGGCCTTGGCTTCTCCGCTGCATGGACGGCGCAATGGCGTATCTTTACTTCGTGGTGGGGATCGGAATTCTTAACGAGAGGGCCTTGCCGAAGGCGTTCCCTGATGACTGCTCTTGTACCCGGCGCCTTGGAGTGTGGCAGGCTGGAGGAGACCATCCGAATGATCCCTAAGACATAATATTCTTTGCTCCGTATTCAGTTGTGTATCGATTACCATTCCTTCAACTCGTGTCGTAGGTGTGCATCACAGTACTAGTATCTTGCCGCAGCCCGGTTATTGTGTCCTCGGGAAATACCTACACGGCTTTGAGATACTGGTCCAACCTTGATAGCGATCGAGGTTCAAGCTCCACAGCGTACCGAGCCGCCGGGACGTCCCACAGCGCTAACCAATTGAGTTCATAACGACCCTTGACCTATCTTACGTAACCGCAACGCCGTGCCGCTACTTTAAGCCTCGTCTTCGCTTCTTCCGCCTATCATGGGAGAGAAGAAGGAGCGGCGGCCCTTGATGTCCTCTTGTGAGATGTAAGCTCAAGATAGGGCTCGGTTTGATGTGCCCGGACAGATCGTACTTCAGTCTCGAGACATCTGGTTAGGAACAGGCCTACTGTGGAGATAAAGCATTGCGCAAGATACTTGTCCTTGTCAAACCCCGTTGTACGCATCAAGTATTATTCTTCTATAACACAACATAAAGATAAAGAGAACTCGCTAAGCAGATCCCAAACTATCATACATCGGAGATCCCATCACTTCTCCAGTGCGTCGACGGCACTAACGTGCACCTGCCAGTAACTCCTCCAATCCCACCACTCGCCCTTCTCCCTCGCCTCCGAGTCGTTGCCGTGGCCGGGCTTCCACATGCCCAGCAGCGTGCCGGGGTCGTACTGCGGGAACTCGCCCTTCTCGGCCAGCAGGCCGCGGTGCTTGCCGTCGTGCAGGAACGCCAGGAAGTCCTCGGCGACGTGCACGTACTGTCTCAGGCCCTGGTAGACATCGATGGTGGCGCCCGTGGTGAAGCTGAGCAGGAACGGCTCCAGCAGGGGGGCGTCGGTGACGGACGGGTGGGACGTGCCCAACGAGGTCATGAACCACGACGGGTTGCCGCGCGCGTTGTTGGCCTCGACGATGTCCTTGACCGTGTCGAAGTGCGCGCGCCCGTAGAAGATGCTGCTCTTGCTGCTCCACGAGTTGCTGTGCACCACCAATAAGGGCACGCTGATGTTCCGGTTGAGCGGGCCGCTGGACTTGCCCGGGTCGAGGATGATGGCGCCCTTGAAGGGCCGCGACTCGCTGGGCCCGCCGCGGAGGGCCTGCAGCGCGCCCGTGGCGCCGTAGCTGTGGCCCGCCATGATCATCTCGTCGACGTTGAGGCGGCCCTCCCAACCCGCGAGCGTGGCGCCCCTGCCGTGGGGGTTCTGCGCGTGGACCTTGGCGCCGTCGCCGGCGTTGATCATCTTGATGACGCGCACGGCCTCCTCGATCTCCGCCTCGCGGAAGTTGAGCTGCGCCTTGTGGAAGTCCTCGATCTGTATGTCCCGCCCGTCGGGCGTCTGCACCTCGGTCTCGTCGAAGAGGATGACGTGCTTGTCCTTCTCGCCGTCGCCCGCGGCCTTGATCAGCGACCCCGGACCGGATCCGTCGCGGTGCTCGAGCATGACGACCACGTACCCCCGCGCGGCCAGTTCGCCGGCGTAGTGCGAGTAGTCGGTCCGGCTGGACACGGTGCCGTGCGAGAAGACGATGACGGGGTGGCCGCTGATGTCGCGCGCGAGGACCTTCTGCGGGCTCTCGTCTTTGTCCCAGGCCGTGGCGAACTTGGCCTTCTCTGTGGCGTGCTCGCTCAGGGCCGCGTCGACGTAGGCGGGGATTGTGATGCTGCCGGCCAGAGTCTTGAGGGCGCCGGTGAAGAGGGCGTTTGTGAACCAGTTGCCAATGCGAGCTGCTTTGGCATAGCCTTTGGCTCGGAGAGAGACGGGGTGGGGGATCCAGGTATGTCGCTTGTGGGTGTGATGCGGCGTGCTACCTGGGATGGTGCGCGCGACGGGGTAGTACAGGCTGAAGAGGACGCTCTGCAGCTCGAAGGCCTTCTCGGACGAACCCTTGAAGACCGCTGGGTCGACGACACGAGGTGGAGAGACCGGTGCTTCGATATCGACTACGCCGACGGCATAGGGGCCGGTGTGTTTGGGTAGGGGGTGAGCGAAGAGCGGCTGTCCAGTGATGAAGCAGTAGAGGACGTAGCTCGCGCCCACCAAGACGGCGATGACACGCCATCTCACAGATCGTAGCGATCTAAACGAGAAAGGTAGGAGCGAGGACGTCGTCGCCGGCGTGTGTGCCTCTCGTACTTCTGGAAATAGCTTCATGGTGTGTGTTGCTGCAAAGAATAGCAGTGCTTTCTATGCACGTTTTGCACACTGTGGTACCTGGATGTTTGAGCTTCTTATCCCTGGGGTCCCTCGCCCGATGATGCAATGCCCAAACGTCACATTCCCGGGTTCGACCAACCCAGTGGCGCCTGCAGGGACGAGCCACCGGCCCAATCACAACATGCCGCAAGTGGGTCAAGGATGATCAACCGTCGCAAATCTAGGTCGACAGGGACTTCCAGGCTCTAGTGGGCCCTGGAGTCTTCTGGGTCTTCTCAAACCTCACATTGTCGTGGCAAGGATTAGCCTAAGGTAGTGTCTGTCCAACGAGATGCATCGCCGACGAGTCGCTCAGTCAATCCGAGGAGACGCCGAGAGTTGACACAACACGATTAACAGGGCGGCTTGACGGAAAAGTACTGGCGATACAAGGTTATCATCATCCAAAATACACGTCCATCTTTGAGTTCGGTCTCGGGCTTGCATGAAGATCAAACCCAGCGTAGGCGCGTGTGCTGAAGAAGGGGTCTGGCACACCCCATTCTGCAGTTGTCTAGATTTCAGCACTCTCGGAGTGTTGCGACACTATGTGGTGAACAGTTTTGTATAGAAGGTTCTCCATGAACGTAGTCGCGGTCTCGTACAGCTCAATGAGTGCAATATGCAATCGAGGGACCGCTTTGCTCATACCAGGTTGCTGGCTATGTCGACGGCAACTCGGCTGAGCAGACGTTTGGCTGTTACCCCTTCCGTCGGATACCATATTGCTGAGTATTATTACATTCATAGACACCTGGACGGATACTAAGGTCGTAAGAGTCGACAAATGTCCCAGTCCCAGGACAATAAAATTCGTGAAATTTAGCAAATGCCAATAACATATAACACATAATCCATACGCAACGATATACCTGCTTTCCAGCCAAAAAGATATTCAGGACCAGTCCAACCATGCAAAAGCACAAACAAGTGACCTGGAGAATAGATCATACAACTCCCCAAGCCTTGTCAACAGGTAGACAGACACCATTGAGAGTCCTCGCCTGATCACTGGCCAAGAACGCAATCGTCTTAGCAACCTCCATGGCCGTAATCGGCGTTCCACCCTCCGTGGGTTTCGCCTGAAGCTCGTGAACAGGCCTGACCTGCTCAAACCCGACCTCGTCTAAGCCGGCCCCGGCAATCGCCTTGCCGATACTCGAATCCACGGCCCCGGGCAGGACGGCATTGCACCGTATCCCCTCATTCCGAAACCTCCATGCCACGTTCTTCGTCGCCCCAATCTGCCATCACAATGTCAGCCGTTTTTCTCCTCTCACTTTCACCACCCCATCGCCAAGAAAAAAGAGAAGCACTCACCAGTCCATGTTTACTAGCCGTATAAGCAACCCCGGCCACCGCACCGCTCACCCCAGCCGTACTCGCTACATTGACAATAACCCCCTCCCTCTCCCCCCTCCCGTCCCGCATGAACTGCACCGACTCCCTCATCATCCTCACGGGAACCGTCAGGTTCGTCCCCACCACCCTCTCCCACACGCTGTCCGTCACCCCCTCCACCGTGACGAAGCCGTCCATCACGCCCGCGACGTTGACCACGACGTCGATCCGCCCGCCGAAAGTCGCGACGCAGATCCGAACACCTTCCTCGCACGCCCCGGATTCCAGGAGGTCGCGCTGGTGGAAGTGGAACCGCCCGTGGTCCTCCTCCCTCAGGAGGGCGTAGTCGAAGGGCTCCGCGTCCAGCCCGCAGACGCGGAACTGGTGGGACAGGAAGAGCTGCGCGGTCGCGAGGCCGATGCCCGACGCGCAGCCGGTTATTAGGGCTACGCGGCCGTAGCCTAGGGGGTCGACGCGGGAGGAAGAGGGGTGGTAGGGGGTGTCGGGTTTTGGGGTGTAGAGCATTGTAGCGGATTTTGTTTAATTTTAGTATATGGGGCGGGTTGGGAGACTGATGGAGAGGGGGAGACGGTAGGTAGGGGGGGAGTTTGTGGAATAGAAGAGAGGGGAGGATAACGGGAGCGGTGAGGTTACAGGTCGGGAGCCAAGCTATATAGTCTCTCCTGTCGTGATGGTGGCATCAGGATACCTCACTCGAGATAGATAAGGAAACCATTGTGGTCTGGTCCGAAGAGCATACGGTCCAGACTCCATACCATATGCTATCTTGCCAAGTGGCGAGATGCAAAAGCCATTCCGTGTGCCTGAAGCCGAGGCAGAAACAGACGGTGGCGTACAGACAAGCAGCACGAATCACATTGGGAGTCGCCGGGTTGAAACAGTGAGGCTGATATGGTCCTGTGTGTTGCGGTGCACAATTTGTCACGCCATTCCTCGGCCACCTCCATATCAAAACGCGGGGTGTTGCCTCCTAATCAATTAGGAGAACCCCGTGGGGGACCAAGTCTTGGAACATCAGACCACTCCGCCTGACCATTCCGATGTGGCGCAACAACAAAACGAAAGCCGTAGGTATGCGATTATTGCTTGGAGGGTGCAGACATGGCACAAATGCTTAAGGGGACGTTATCAACATCTTGATGTGCATATTGCGTATAGAGAAAAGACAGCCGAAAGCCCGACTCCGTTCCAATGCCGCTGGCAGAAAGTCAATGCCGGTCCAAAACAGACCTTCCCATCAACGTGGCGTCCAGACCGAAACTCCCAGACAACGGTCCCTCGAGCGAGAGGAATCGTGGTGTTACGTATGTGAAGTCCAAACTATACTAGGATGATACCGTCAATGCGGCCCAATAGCCGCTCAAGATGCCTGCTTCTTCAGGAAGTTGAGCAGGAAGTCACGGTCCGAAGGCGATATTGGCGTCCCACTGGCCCTCCTAGGCGCCAAAGGTACGGCCTGCATCCCCTCTCCGCTGAGTGATGCGACACGCGATCTCGGCTGCTCGTTCAGCACTTCCTGCTGCTTGCCTTTGTCGTCGGCCCAAAGAGCTGTGGGGGACGGCTGAGCCTTGCTGCCGAAGAGTGACAGGAGCTTCTGGCGCTGCTCCAGGTTGCTTTCTTGCCTGCCGGCAAGCATACTTGCAGCTGGGAAAGCGGTCGTGTTGGGTGAACTCTGGGCGGCGGGATATGGCCTGTTGTTGTACGAGACGTTGAGATTTTGAGGCGAGACCGTGCCACGAATCTGTGTGCTCGGCCCGGAGTGTCCCTGGCTTGCGATGTTCTCAGCCTGCTTCGGCCTGGCGAGAATCTGAGTCGCTCGGAAGGGAAGATTGAGCTCCGGGTTCATGCCGGTAAGACCAACATCAGACCTAGGGTGTACACCCATAGCATCGGCTTGCGGCTGCTGCTGCTGCGTCCCAGCCCTGGATGTCTCTGCCACGTGGGTGGGTCGCTCATTCTCAGCTCTTGAGGGCCGAACAGTAGCGTCACTGCTGCTAGTGGGCGATAACGGGGTTTGCTTCTTGAAGATGTCCAGCAAAGCGGATCGGTGCGCCGCTTGTTGTGGATTCGGATTTTGAGCAGGTTGTCCGAGCGTTACACCACTCCGAGGCGACGGCTGCTTCGCGGCACCATCTACCTGCTGGTACAGGTTGGCGACTGCCGGGATCGAGGGCAGATTCTGTGGTTGATATTGCCGCTGTCCCCCTTGGGAGCCATTTATGAAAGGAGGCGCGGCGGGAGGAGCTTGATACTGTGGTTGCACCGCAGTGCCTCCCGCCCCAGGGACTTGCCTTTGCCCGTTAGGCGCTTGGTGCTGGTCGGGGTTACGCGTAGCACCACTTTTGAAGGCATTGAGCAAAGACATGGCATGGCTGGTCATCTGCGGAGGTGGCATGTTGACCGGTCTCTGTTGCACGCGCGGCGCCCCTTGGTCGTACTGATTCGGCTGGTTGCCAAAGGGGCCATTGCCTGCACCACTGCCCCCCGACGCGATACCCGCCATTTCTTGCAGCTGCGGCGTGGGAAGTATGCCCCTGGTAAGAACAGATTGCTGAACTTGTGGCGGAAGAGGCTGCGGGTGAAGAAGCACCGGTTCTTTCCGTGGCTGCCGAAACTGAGGCATTTGAGGCATGTTCTGCGTATATGCTTGACGATGCGTGTACGTCTGATTGTAGTTATTGGGATGCGCATGACTGATAGGCGCTGGTTGGTTCTGATAGCCGTGATGCAAGTTCTGACCTGTTCGCTGGACAACAGGGAAGTTTGGCGGTGGTTGCTGGTAATAGTCCTGGGATAGGCGTTGGGTCGGGTGATGATGGTGAGGGCTTTGTGGCTCTGGAGGGTTCGTCTGGATATGGTCGAATGGCGTATGGGGTATCTCGCTGTTGCCCAACGGGGCAGGTTGCTTTCCAGTCGGTCCTTTACTCTGCAACATGGCCATGAGAGCTCCACCCTTGTCCTGTACCGCACCGTTGGACACGGCGGATTCTTGCTGATGCCCCTGGGCAGCAGCAGGCTGCATCTTAAGCAGCCGCTGTAGCTCCCGCGTGGCTCCTTCATATGTGTCAATGGAAGGGACAGATGCTGACGGCCCGGTAGGCACATCAGTCTGGGTGGCCGTCTCCTCCTCCGTCAAGACTTCTTCGACAAGTGGTTGTACCGGAAGATGCAGGTTGCTCGCGGCCTTAGCGGCGTCCTTTCTCTTCTGCTGGACTATCCACTTCTTCAAGGGCACGAGAAATGGAGCGACCATGTAGAACTTGTTCGCATTGGACGCGGCGGCAGCATCGTTCTGCTGGTTGCCTCCCTTCTTCCGGAAGGCAGGGAGTTCAGAGAGTTTGAACCATTGAATGTTGCTGATCTCCTTCCTGGTCTTTGGCGCAAACACTGTGTCCATGGGGACGTCTCGAAAGACGTAGAGGCGGATTTGCTGCCCGTGCATCGTAAACTCGATGTACTTGACTTCGTCGTGTTTCGGCACCAGGCCGGCAACTTTAATATCGAAGCCTGTCTCCTCGTCGACTTCACGTATGGCGCAGTCCAGATCGTCTTCGTCCTTGTTAATCTTCCCTCTGGGAAAACTCCAGCTCGCTCCCTTCTTCCATCCCTTGACAAGAAGGGTCGAGTCCATCGCCTCGTTGAGGAGTATAGCACCACGTACGGGCACTCTCGTCTTGTACTCCATGAAGTTCTCAAA
>Ga0209127_100670_pt1 | contig 11756 bp, 1 predicted proteins | sample LakSupMetagenome_FD_187469 | JGI IMG/M metagenome (GOLD analysis project Ga0209127, IMG submission 187469) | Freshwater microbial communities from Lake Superior, Canada - Sta WM archaea (SPAdes) (version 2) | ecosystem: Environmental > Aquatic > Freshwater > Lake | place: Lake Superior, Canada...
AGCGGTCCCCAACCTGCGTCGCCTGATCCTTGCCGGCGAGGCAATGGCGCCCTCCCATGTCGCCACCTGGTCGCACATCGAGCTGGTCAACGGCTACGGGCCCGCCGAGAGCTCCGTGGCCGCGGTGTGTAATTCCAGTGTTCAGCCCTATACGGCGCCCAATGACATCGGCATGCCCTGCGGCGTGCGGGTGTGGCTGGTTGATCCGGCTGACCACAACCGCTTGGTGCCTGTCGGCTGTGTCGGCGAAATGTTGCTCGAGGGACCGAGTCTCGCACTGGGATATCTCAATGACCCTGCCAAGACGGCCGAGAGCTTCGTCACTGATCCGGCTTGGACCACGTATCCCCCTGCCACCGAAACGTCGTCCAGCCTTAACCCTGGCCGTCGTTTCTACAAGACTGGTGATCTGGCCCGATACAACTCTGCTTCGGGATCTCTCAGCTACCTAGGGCGTAAGGATACGCAAATAAAACTTCACGGACAAAGAGTCGAACTCGGAGAGATAGAACACCATCTCTCCGTCGACGAGAGCGTGCAGCATGCCCTCGTACAGCTGCCGAAGACCGGCCCGTTGGCTAACAGACTGATCACTGTACTGACGCTGCGGACATCGTCCTCTTCGACTGTTGCAGGGGCAACTAACCAGGGAGGGCTACGCCTGATCAACGACCCATCCCTTTCAGAGCCCATACTCGACGGAATCCGCCAGCGATTGAGTCAACGGCTGCCCGCATACATGGTCCCTACAACATGGCTCTGTGTCGAGGCGATCCCAATGCTCCCCTCCCGGAAGATGGACCGCAAGTCCGTCGCCACCTGGGTTGAGAGCACCCTGAGCGTAGAGCAGTGCCAGAAAATCATCACCGCCAGTCGTACCCCCAACAGCAGCGCAACATCCGTCCCCGACTCGCCGCTGAACGACGCGGAATTCAAGCTCCGCAGCATCTGGAGCCTGGTGCTCAACCTCCCAGAGGACCAGATCAGCCTGCGCGACCACGGCTTCTTGATGCTAGGCGGCGACTCCATCTCCGCCATGGCCTGCGCCAGCCAGGCCAAGAAGGCCCAGCTGGACGTCGCCGTGCAGGACGTCCTCCGCGCCAAGTCCCTATATCAACTGGCCAGAAGGGCTAAGTCCATGTCGCAAGAGCAGGGCGGCAGGGGTCCCGGGGACGAGGAAGAACTCCTCAACACGCCCTTCGACCTCTCGCCCATCCAGCAGCTTCACTTCCAGTCCCGCGGCGCTGCGCACGGCGACGAGCACTTCAACCAGAGCTTCCGGCTGCGCCTGTCGTGCCGCGTGGAGCCGGATTCTGTCCGCGAGGCTTTGAGGGTCGTGGTCCGTCGCCATGGTATGCTTCGCGCGCGCTTCCGTTACTTTGGAGACACAAGGTGGAAGCAGGTCATCACCGGGGACGTCGAAGCATCTTTCCGCTTCCGCGCCCACAAAGTAGTGTCCCGTCGTGATGTTGTCGACAACATTGCCTCGGCGCAAGAGTGTCTGGACGTGCGCAGTGGCCCGGTCTTTGCCGCCGAGCTGTTTGCCGTTGAAGACGCCAACCAGCAGGTCCTGTTCATGACTATACATCATCTCGTCATTGACCTCGTATCCTGGCGCGTGATCCTCGAGGAGATCGAGGAGTTGCTCGAGACGCCTTCCACTGCGGATATGTCCGTCCACCGATCACTCTCGTTCTCCAAGTGGACGTCGCTACAGCGAGACGACTGCTGCTCGAACTCCGGCACAGAGCTTGAGCGCATCCTCCAGGCAGCCAAGGAGGCGCCGCCAGCCCAATTCGCCTATTGGGGGATGCAAGACAACCGACCCAACCGCTACGGTGACGTTGTCTGCGGGAGCTTCGACCTCGACGCAGCGACCACATCTACCCTTACAGGCGACTGCAACACGCCCTTCAGCACCGAAACCGTGGATATCCTTCTTGGCGCTCTCGCCTGGTCGTTCCAGAACACCTTTACGGACCGCAGCGTCCCGGCCATCTTCAACGAAGGCCACGGCCGCGAGGCTCTCCGCCTGAACAATGCAGACATCTCCCGTACGGTGGGCTGGTTCACGACCCTCTTTCCCGTCTCCTTGTTAGCAACCCCAGCCTCCCTGATCGACGCCCTAATCCAAGTCAAGGACCTCCGCCGCCGTGCGCCGGCCAACGGTCGTGCCCAGTTTGCCGCGCAGTTCTACACGCCCGAGGGCCAAGAGCTGCAGCACAAGGACATGGAGGTCTCCTTCAACTTCCTGGGCCGCTACCAGCAGCTCGAGCGCGCGGGCGCCCTCTTCCAGCCGGACGAGGGCTCCCTCATGGCCGGCGAAGCCCACGCGGGGAGTCCCACGGCGGACTTCGGCGCCGCCGCGCAGCGGTTCGCTCTCTTCGAGATCTCGGCCGTGATCATCCAGGGCACCCTGAGGTTCGGCTTCGCGTGGAACCGCGGGATGCTACATCAGGAACGCATCCGGGAGTGGATCTCCAACTGCCGTGCGGTGCTATCTGAAGCTGCCGCCACGCTGCCGTCTCTAGGGCGGCGGATGACCGTTGGCGATCTCGCGCTAGTCAAGAATGTCCTGCCCGCAGATCTAGATGCGTTCGAGAGGACCAAGCTATCTGCGTTGGCGGGTGCCCGTGGGTGGGATGCCGTCGAGGACATATATCCACCCACACCCATCCAGCAAGGCCTCCTGCTCAGCCGGCAAAAGGACGAAGACACGTATGCCGTCCGGCGGGCATTCCAGATCAAGCTTAAAGATAACGCTGACACCCCGGTCTTGTCTGTCGATAGCGTCATTACCGCGTGGAAGGGCGTGGTGCAGCACCATGCCCTCCTACGCACCATCTTCGTCGACGCCATCAGCCAGGCCATGGCCGGTAGCTACGACCAAGTCGTCCTCAGCGAGGTAGATCCCGTCATGTATGTGCGCGAGTGTTCAGGCGGGGAGGACGATATGCGCCGCATGCTTGAAGAACTGCCTCCTATGGAGTATGCTGACGAGACGCTACAACACCGCCTCGCGGTATTTTACAGTCGCGAGGTGCCCAACTCCGTGTTCTGCGTCCTGGAAATGAGCCACGCCATCATGGACGGTGCGTCGATGGATATCATCCTGCGCGACCTCGTCCGGAGTTACGACGGGAGCCTTGAGAACATGACCCGGCCATTGTTCAGCCCTTTCGTGGCCAGCTTGCAGCAGCGTGATGCCGAGGCCGACATGGCCTTTTGGAAGAATCACCTGAAGGGTGTTGAGCCGTGCCACTTTCCTGTTCTGAACGACGGCGTCACAGCACACCGTGAGCTGCGAACTCTCGGGGTCCCCCTCACCGAGTTGGCGGCATTACGAGCCTTCTGCGACGCCACGGGCTTTACTATACCGAATGCGCTCCACGCTGCCTGGGCACTGACGCTCGGGCGCTACACCGGTACCGACGACGTCTGTTTTGGCTACCTTGTCACTGGCCGCGATTCTGCAGTTGAGGGTTCAGAAGATGCCATTGGACCATATATCAACATGGCTACCCAGCGAGTGCGACTCGGCTGCGAAGATGACGACCAAGTCACTCTGCAGCGTGTCCTCGAAGCCGTCCAGAAGGATCAGCTCGATAGCATGCCCTTCGCACAGGCACCACTTGCCGAGGTGCAGCACGCTCTCAACATCCCGGGCGGCATGGCGCTGTTCAACACCTGTGTGTCGTACCGCCGCTTGCTGCCGTCAAAGACGGGCCGAGAGGGACCACTGTCCTTGACGGACCTGGGGACCATCCACGACCCGACGGAGTATCCCATCTCGCTGAACATCGAGGTGGACGAGAATGGCGAGGCGACAGTCGACTTGGACTACTGGTCCGACATGGTAGCCGGCGGACAGGCAGACAACGTTGCCGCCACCTTTGTCCAAGCCCTGTACAACATCGCCAAGCACGCTGACAAGCCTCTCTCGCAGCTCGACCACGTCCACCCAAAAACAAAGAAGGCTATATTCTCCTGGAACGCGAACATACCTTCAACAACCGATGACTGCCTCCACCACATGGTCGAGAAACAGGTCGCTCTGCGCCCGGAACAGCAGGCTATCCGGGGTTGGGACAGCGACTTCTCCTACGCCGAAATGAACGACCTAGCCAACCGCTTAGCAGCCCACCTGTCCGACCTCGGCGTCAGGCCCGAGGTCTACGTGCCCGTCTGTTTCGACAAGTCCGCGCTCACCACCATCGCCATGCTCGCTGTACTCAAAGCGGGCGGCTGTGTAGTTCCCCTCAACGCCAACGACCCCTTCGCGTCCCTCGAGGGCAAGATCGCCGACACCGGCACGCACATCGTGCTCGCATCCGAGACCAGGGCACCCAGCTTCGAGACCACAGTCCCATACGTCGTAGCCTTCGGTCCCTCACTCCTGGCTCAGCTTCCCCCGAGCCCGGCACACGACTTCCAATCGGACGTCTCCCGCCAGGACCCCGCCTTCGTCATGTTCACCTCCGGCAGCACCGGCAAGCCCAAGGGCGTCGTCCTCCCCCACTCGGCCCTCGCATCCTCCACCCTCGCCCACGGCTCCGCCCTCGGCCTCAACCCTACCACCCGCTTCCTCCAGTTCGCCGCCCACACCTTCGACAACAGCATCGAGGAGATGTTCACCACCCTTGTCCACGGCGGGTGCGTGTGCGTTCCCTCGGAGGCCGACCGGCTCGGCGACCTGCCGGGAGCCATCTCCCGCCTCGGCGCCAACTTCATGGACCTGACCCCGACCGTCGCCGCGCTGCTCTCCCCACAGCAGGTCCCCAAGATCCGGGGGCTCGCCGTCGGCGGCGAGGCCCTGACGCGCGAGGTCCTGGAACTCTGGGGCGGGGCCGTGCCGCTGCACAACCAGTACGGACCCACCGAGTGCTCCATCAACGCCGCCCACCGGCTGCACGTCGACGCCGCCGGGGACGTCGGTAACATCGGCACGAGCGTGGGCAGCGTGTCGTGGGTCGTGGACCCGCGGGACCACAACCGGCTTGTCCCCGTCGGGTGCGTTGGGGAGCTGCTCATTGAGGGTCCTATCCTCGCGCGGGGTTACCTCAACCGGCCTGTCGAGACGGCCAGGGCGTTCGTCGAGGCGCCGGAGTGGACGATGTTGGATCCCAAGCATGCTAATAGGGGGAGCAGGAGGATGTACAAGACTGGCGACCTGGTGCGCTACGACTCGGACGGCTCGTTGGTCTACCTCGGCCGGGCGGATACGCAGGTCAAACTCCACGGTCAGCGGATAGAGTTGTCGGGAATAGATTCCCACGTCAAGGCTTGTCTCCCGGCTGGTGCCCACTCGTCGGTCGAGCTGGTGACGGCGGGATCAACCAAGGCCTTGGCGGTGTTTATCTGCCTCTCGTCCTCGACAGACGAACAGGACGACATGAAGATTCTGGCCCTGGACAAAAACTTTACCTCTCTGGCCCAGACCATCGTGGGAGCCCTGACCTCTGCTGTGGCGTCGTACATGGTCCCCAGCTTGTTCTTTCCCGTCTCCAGAATGCCCCTCACCTCATCGGGAAAACTGGATCGTCGACGGCTGCAGGCTATGGTCCACTCACTGCCCGATGTGGCTGCCTACCGTCTCGGAACCATGGCCAGCAACGGTCGCAAGCCCGAGACACGCATGGAAAGGACCCTACAGCAGCTGTGGGCTTCTGTTCTAAATGTGCCTGCTGAGTCGATTGGCGCCGACGACGGATTCTTCCGACACGGGGGTGATTCAGTGGGTGCCATGCGTCTCGTTGCCGCGGCTAGGAAAGCGGGCGTCATGCTCACGGTAGCCAATATATTCCAGATGCCGAAGCTCTCCGACTTGGCATTAGTGGCTACCGAGACCAACGGAGATCACAGGGACGAGGAGGCCGGCGCCAGAAACGCTCAGGTCCTCGCGCCGGTTGAACCGTTTTCCCTGTTGCAAGACACGACAGAAATGTCGTTGGCGGCTTTGAAGAAACAGGTGGCTTCCATTTGCCGCATCGACGTCAACTCTGTCGAGGACATCTACCCGTGCACCGCTCTGCAGTCGGGCCTATTCGCCGCATCACAGCGGCAACCGGGTGCTTACGTCGCGGTGACCTGCTACGAGCTCCCAGCCAGGACAGACATGGCCCGGTTCAAGAAGGCTTGGCAGGACACCGTCGATGCGGAGGCCATCCTGCGGACAAGGATCCTGTTTGCCGACGGCATCGGCTTTCTCCAAGTCGTCGTCCGCGGCAACATCACCTGGACGTCGGCAACGAACATCGACAGGCTTCCGGCATCGCGCCGCCACCTGCCGCCCCACGACGGCGGCATCCTGTCAAGTTACAGCATTGTCGGCGAGAACACGAGCAAGCCCCAGTTCGTGTGGTCGGCGCATCACTCCATTTACGACGGCTGGAGCTTGTCGACGCTTCTGAGCCGCGTCGAGGCGCGATATCGCAGCCAAAACATATCGCCTGTCGAAACACCCCACTACTCCCGCTTCGTCGAGCACCTATCCGGCTTCGACACCTCGGCATCGGATGCCTTCTGGACCGCGAAGCTGTCCAGGTCTGATTCCGCGCCACAGCACTTCCCTCAGCTCCCCCACCCAGGCTACCGCGTCCAGGCGACCAGCCACGCCCAGCGAACCATCCGCTTCACCAAGCCCAAGACCGCAGAACTGACCACGGCATCTTTCCTCCGCACATCCTGGGCGCTCGTGCTCTCCACCTACTCCTGCTCCTCCGACGTCGTCTTCGGCGAGGTGCTCAACGGCCGCGACGTCTCCGTCCCGGGGATCGAAGACATGGTGGGTCCCACTCTAGCGACGGTCCCGCGTCGCATCCGGATCGACGGTTCCTCCACGGTCCGGAAGGTGCTGCTCGACGTCCAGGCGCAGCTCAACGACGTGATCCCGCACCAGTTCTCGGGCCTGCAGCGCATCAAGACGCTCGGCCCCGCCGCCTCCGCGGTGTGCGAGTTCCAGAACCTGCTGGTCGTCGACGCGGTCGACGAGGTCGACGAGGGGAGCCTGTGGAGCAACATGGTTAGCACCTCGCAGGGGGCTGACTTCTTCAGCTATCCACTCAATGTCACGTGCGCCGTCGGGCCCGGCGGCGGCAATGGCGAGGTTGGAGTCGAGCTGCGGGCCACTTTTGATGGTAAACTTGTTCCGGAGTGGCAGGTCGTGCGTATGCTGGCGCAGTTTGAGACGATTTTGTCGCGCCTCGCGGCTGCGGAATTGCAGCAACAGAAGATGGACGACACCGACCTGCTCAACGCCGAAGACAAGGCCGTGCTGAGCCAATGGAACTCAGTCCCTGGCCCGGTAGTGGAGCGACGCATACACGACCTCATCGGCGAGAAGTTGGCTAGTCAACCCGAAGGCACAGCTGTGGTTGGCTGGGATGCGACCCTTACCAACGGCCAGCTGGATGCCCTATCGACGGCATTGGCGCGCGAGATCCGCGCCAGGTTGGATGCCAGGGGCAAGTCCGCCGCCTCCTCCAAGTTCGTGCCGTTCTGCTTCGAGAAGTCGTCTTTTGCTATCGTGGCCATGCTCGCCGTGCTCAAGGCCGGGTTGGCGTTTGTGCCGCTCGATCCAGGCCATCCCGTCGCTCGGTTGAGAGGAATTGTGGGAGATTGCTCCGCCGACGTCATACTGTGCTCTCCAAAGCATGAGCGCCTGTGCGCGGAAGTGGGGAGAGGACGGGGAGGCGATGGCATCAGTATCATTCCTGTTACTATGGCCATGCTGGATAAGTTGACGTTGAATTTGGATTCTGCGATGGACGATCCTGAAGGTGCGTTGCAGTTTGATCCTTGTTGTGCTCCCCCTCCAGTTGGATTAAGGTTGCGGTTATTTGTGGAGCCTTAACGCTAACATGGACAAGGGAAAGCGCAACCAAGCGATCCTGCTTACCTAATCTGGACTAGCGGCACTTCAGGGACTCCCAAAGGAACAATCAGTATGTCATCCCAGTACTCACCCTTCCACATCGTGAACTCTTCTCTGACTGGCAAAATGCTGTATAGTCTCGCATACGGCCTTCTGCTCAGGGGCCGCCGCCCATGGCCCGGCGATGCTGATGAGGGCGCCGCTCAGGTTCTTGCAGTTTGCAAACTACACGTTCGATGCCTGTCTCGTCGAGATCTTGACGACGCTCATGTTCGGCGGCACAGTATGCGTGCCATCAGAAGAGGACCGGACCAACGGCAATCTTGCCGCGGTGATGGAGCAGATGGAGGTCACCATGGCACTGCTGACGCCCTCATTCGCCAAGGTGCTCCAGCCGGCCGATGTGCCACACCTCAAGACGCTGATCCTCGGCGGCGAGGCCATGTCGCAGAGCCACATATCCACGTGGGCTGACAGGGTGCATCTCGTCAACGCCTACGGTCCCAGTGAGTGTGCCGTTGTCGCCACGGTCAACTCGCGCGTGGCTCCTTCCTCCAACCCTGCCAAACTGGGCAGAGGCGTTGGCCGCGTTTGGATTGTTGATCCTCGCGACCACAACCGCCTCGCACCCCTTGGTTCCGTCGGCGAGCTGGTTGTTGAAGGACCAACGCTGTCGACTGGCTACCTGGGCAACGAGACCAAGACGCGCGAGGTCTTCATCGAGAATCCTCGATGGACACGTGACGGCGCCTTTACCTATGATGACACGCCGTCAGGAAGACCACGCCGCATGTATAAGACGGGCGATCTAGTCCGCATCTGCGATGACGTTTCTGGTGACATGATCTACATCGGCCGCAAGGATGCCTCACAGGCCAAACTCAACGGTCAACGGCTGGAGTTGGATGAAATCTTGGTCCACTTAGCTGGCGACGATACAGTCCGACATGCTGTTGTCTTGCTACCCAAGACTGGACCATGCGCTAAGCGTCTGGTTGCTGTGGTTTCTCTGCTGGAGACTGATGAAGATCAGAGCACCCTCGACCTCAACGGGTTCCAGTTGGTGACCTCCAAGCGCACGGTGCCCAAGCTCAACCAGATTCAGGAACGTCTGAGGGAAAGGCTCCCAGCTTACATGGTGCCCTCGACCTGGCTAGTGCTTGCGAGTATCCCGCTGATGCCATCTGGCAAACTCGACCGCGGCAGTGTCGCTGCTTTTGTCGAGGCCATGAGCGAGGAGACCCTGGAGATCATCACCATGGCCCAATCTGTGACAGAGGATCATGAATCAACAACGTCATCTGCAACTGTCCAGAGCGCCGACGTCGATGATACTCTCAGGTCCATCTGGACCCAAGTTCTAAGCATCTCCCCTCAGAAAGTCACCAGGAACATCTCATTCTTGCACCTCGGAGGAGACAGCATCACAGCGATGCAGGTGATGGCTCGATGTCGCGCCGAAGGCATCAGTGTTACTGTCCAGGACATCATCGGCAGCAAGTCGGTTCACGATCTTGCCCTGAAAGTCCGGGTGTCACACCAGCAGCAGAATCTTGCTCCCAATGAGGACCACCATGAGTTCGACCCTTCGCCTATCCAGCAGCTGTATTTTGAACAGATTGCGGGAGACGCCACGACATCTACTAGTACCAAATCCCAGGACAAGCAATTCAACCAGAGCGTCCTATTGCGGCTTGCGAAGGAGGCCACTCCAGACCAGCTCAGCAGCGGCTTGCACGCTCTGGTGAAGACTCACTCGATGCTACGGGCGCGGTTCCGTCGTGACCGCAAGGGTAGCTGGCGACAGCGCATCACTTCTGACGTCAGTGGTTCTTACCGCTTTAAGACGCATGCTATCACGAGCCGCGACCGCATGAAGAAGCGTATCGAGAACTCGCAACGGGCTCTTGACATCCAGGAAGGACCTCTCCTGGCAGCAGACTGGTTCACCATTGGCAAGGACAAGAAAGAAGTGTGCATCCTCCTTACCGTCCACCACCTCGTGGTCGATGTTGTGTCGTGGGGCATCCTGTTCCAGGACCTTGAGGACTTTCTCGCCACCGGTCGTATCAGTCCGCCTGTCTCGCTTCCGTTCCAAGCGTGGACTCGAAAGCAGTCCGAGCAAGCACAGGCCGAAAGAAACGGCTCCAGGCTGCTTCCGCACCACGAGACTGCCGACGCTGATCTGGAGTATTGGGGCATGGCGGATAAGCCCAACTTGTATGGCGACGTCGCAGTTGCCGAGGAGATCGAGCTCGACGCGGACACCACCAAGCTGCTGCTGGGACCAGAATGCAACAGCTCGCTGCAGACCGAGCCACTGGACATCTTGCTGGCCGCTCTACTGCTGTCGTACCGCAACGCGACGGTTGGCCGGCAGGGAGTACCGACAATATACAATGAGGGCCATGGCCGGGAGATTTGGGAAGAAGGCATGGATCTCTCACGCACCGTTGGATGGTTCACCACTTTGTATCCGGTACATTTGCCGGACGAGTCGTCATCTGGTACGTCTCCCCGAACGGTGAGCACGAGACATGGTACGGTGACTAACAATGTTGGATGGCAGACTACGATACAGTGAGCGCCATACGCTGGGTAAAGGACTATCGGGGCCGCCTGACAGGGAAAGGACGGCCATACTTTGCTTATCGGCTCCTCGCGTCCCAGGGACACGAGGAGTACAACCAGCGCTGGCCCGTCGAGGTTGCTTTCAACTACTTGGGCCAAATGCAACAGCTCAGCAGGACCGATACCTTCCTCCGCTCAGATGACGAGCTCGGGGCCTCGGTAAACTCTGAGTCCGACGTAGGCAAGGCCGTATCCCGGCTTGCCCTCGTCGAAGTGTCAGCCATGGTGGCTGGCGGGCAGATGAAGCTGTCGTTTGCCTACAACAAGCACATGAAGCACCAAGATTCGCTCGTCCGGTGGGCTAAAGAGTGTCGGTCTCTCCTTCAGGAGGCCACAGGCCGACTCTCTCGGCACAGCGTAGAGAAGACGCTGAGCGAGTTTCCCCTCCTGCCTCTGGCCTACTACGGCATGGAGAACCTCGGTCACCGTCTCAGGGAGGTGGCCATTGACATGCAGGACGTCGAGGACGTCTATCCCTGCACTCCAATGCAGCGGGGTCTGCTTCTCAGCTGGATGCGCGATCCCGACAAGTACGCGTACAAGGCCATCTTCCAGGTCGAGTCGCCGCGGACAGGAAAAGTTGATACCGATCGGCTGCTCGCTGCCTGGCAGACCGTCGTCCAGCGCCACGCCACGCTGAGGACCGTCTTCATCGACACAGTTGGCGATGACGGCCTCATGGACCAAGTCGTCCTCCGCAGCGCACCAGGCCGGACTCAGATCATCTACGCTTGTGGCGGACGGGACGAATTGCTTGAGGCCTTGGAAGAGGTCCAAGCGATCGACTACAACGAAAAGAAACCGCCGCATCGCCTTATCGTCTGCACAACCTCGACTGGTGACGTCTTCTGCCGGCTTGAGATTAGTCATACCATCTGCGACGGCTCTTCCCTGCCAATCCTGCTCGATGACCTGGCCGATGCATTTGCTGCCAGTGCTGCCGGGACCACTCTTTCGAAGAAAGCAGTGCCACTTTACAAGGACTACATGGCATACATGCAGTCCCAGTCCCGCACCGACAGTCTCTCCTACTGGGCCGAGTACCTCGGTGGCGCTGAGCCGTGTCTCTTCCCAGCTCTCACCGACGGGGAGACGGAAACTGCTCACTCGCTTGGGTCTCATATGATCACCATCGAAGACCTTGCCGAAGTGCACACCTACTGCGCCGACTCGGGCATCACGCTCTCTACGCTCCTTCAGCTCGTGTGGGCTCTCGTTGTTCGATCCTACACCGGCTCCGACGAAGTCCTTT
>Ga0209127_100671_pt1 | contig 11748 bp, 10 predicted proteins | sample LakSupMetagenome_FD_187469 | JGI IMG/M metagenome (GOLD analysis project Ga0209127, IMG submission 187469) | Freshwater microbial communities from Lake Superior, Canada - Sta WM archaea (SPAdes) (version 2) | ecosystem: Environmental > Aquatic > Freshwater > Lake | place: Lake Superior, Canada...
TAATACTGGCTCGGATCGTACGCGGTATTTTGAGCGCTTGTTGCTTGCGGTACGTACATCATGCCGGTTGTGTTCTGGTAGCTGCCGGTTGAGTAGCTCTGCGTCTGTCGGTCGGGCTGCCCATAGCTAGCCGACGTTCCCTGGTAGCCCAGTGTGGTCTGAGGCAGGTTTGTAGAGGGGTATGCGCTCCCTGTCTGGGCACTGTAGTATTGATCGCTGTAAGCGGCCGGAGCGCCCATGTCCCGCGATCCCATTGCGGCGCCCGACGTATTAAGAGGCGCAGGTTGGTACCTGTCCATCGCACCCCCTTGACCCCATGTTGGTCGGCGATGTTGCTGCTGCTGCTGCTGCTGTTGTTGCTGCTGCTGCTGTTGCTGAGCCGTCTGAGGGTGCATGCCCTGTACATATCGCTGGTAGTTGTGAGGCAGGCGCGGGTCGTCGTGCCTCCTCGGCTGCCGGCCGTCGTCCATGCCCTGGCAAAGAGCGTGTCTGTGATACTCTCGCAGAGGTCCGATCAGACTTCCGGCAAAGGTGAGCGGTGGAAGAGCACTAGACACCCAGTAACACCACTCCCGAAGCACAGATACCAGGAAACGGGCTGGAAGTCACTTCTCGATGGGCGAGTAAGTTGTTCGTTGCGCGGCTGCGGACGAGGCTCCTAGCGTACTGGTAGACAGTCCAGGGAACGAGCCAGGTTGTCAAGCTATGCTCTTTCCGCTAGCCACACGGCTGAACAGGATAGGAAACTGTTACGGTTTCCTATGTGCTTCGTCGAAGGTCTGCGAATGTAACAGTGAGCAGACCATGGGCAAACAGTCCCCAAGCCCGGCCACGGGTGAGAGGACAGATGCGACACGCTGTGGCCGGTAACAGCGCGACGGATAGTGGTGGGTTTTGCTATGCAAAGGGAAGAGACAGGGGAGGTTCAGGTGTAGATTAACGAGCAACCTTGTCTCCAGAATAAACCCCGAGTGCGCTAGAATGCGGACCTTGTATCGGTGACGGGGAACAAAGTCAACCGGCGTTGGCTGATACGTGGTACCGCTTTAGCAAAGAGTTGGACCGCTATGGAGAAGGTGAGGCGGAATGGTCGAGTTTACTAAGTAATCGAGAGTTGGTGCTAAGTTGAACCAGGAAGATCCTTGAAGGCCAGGCACGGGAAGAATTTGCGTTGGAAGCTTTAACCCTGAGCCGCGATGTCCACCTGGGTGAAAACACACAAACGCTCAAGGACCACAGGTGGTTCTAGATATTGCGAAGGCGACTCAGCAGAACGGCGTCTAGTTGTCGCGGATATGTCGTGAGGGTTGCTGTTTTTCTTCGCTGCCCGTCCAAGTTGCTGAGACGAATCGACGAGCTTTTGGCGGGTTGCCGAATGTGGACAGACTTTGTGTGTTTGAGACAGTAGCTGAGGAAGTCTCGAATAGGAAGATAGTAGACCTGACTCCTTGGTAGGGCGGATAGGAGCCTTGTTATGTCTTAGCGGAGCTGAAGGAGGAGGAGATGGCCGGCTGTCCAGGGCATGAGCGGCGCGCACATTCGTGGGCATGCGCCGGGTAGAAGTGAGAGACGTGGAGTTGTTGGGCTTCAGAAACAAGACAACAGGGAGTGTCACTTTCTCGGGAAGGGATGTTGTGAGAAGCGATGCCGAGTGTGGGGGGGCGTGTGGTTAGAGCGAGGTGTGTTCCGGGAGAGGCGTTGTCGCGTAGCTGTGGATCTGCGAGGACACACGGGGCTGCGAAAAAGAAAGGAATGACAGACCCCGGAGGGAAGATACTTAGGGGTTGATGCCTCTAGATGGATGCGACCTCGAGAAAGTGGCGCACTGAGTGATGCCCGTCCAACAACAGGCAGGCTGAATTAAGGTTGTGGTTGTGCGATCGATCGGAGGATACCTTATTGGAAGTGGTTCCGTCCAGGTGACCGGTCCTAGATCCAATATTTCGAGCCTCCCCGAGTTGAAGGTAGCGCCACGACGTACTAATAAGTCGATACGGTATGTATTATTGGGATTTTCGAGACAAGACCTCTTCAGTCACATACGCAGAACGCTCGTGAGAAGGAACAACGGGGAGGGACAGGCTGAGAACCTCGGGGGACCCCTCCGGTGACCCCTTCTCTAAGTTGGCTCGCCCCGTTGCAACCCACTCCCGAGACCGTAGCTACGGCGCTCCGGTGGAGGTTTGGCGTGGTTTCGAAGCAGTTAGACGGCCAGCAAGATGGACGATATCGGATTCTGTGGTTCAGAGAGGCAAGCGGATATGTGTGGGTTAGGCCGAAGGGCGAATGTTTGTAGCGGTACATCCGGAAACCCAGTGGAAATGGAGAACGGAACTAGGAACAGTTGCGGTCACAGCACACGCCCATTTGGGAAGCTTGTCGGTGGTGGTTAGGGTCAGGGTATCCAGACAAGGACACACAAGAGCATGGATGATGGAAGGAATGAATGATGCCCACGGAGGGAGGGAAGTAAGACCGGAATGCAGGAGAGCGAGCCGTCGTTCCCGCTATTGCAGCTCAACCACTGCTCTGGGTCAGGGCAAGCGAAAAACTACCAGGTACCTCCCAATTTTGGAGACATGCCGAGCTGAGGTCTCGAGGTAAAGTCGTAAGACGACCGACAAGGTCCAGACAAAGAAACGGATCGATGTCAAGCGTGCCTGTGTGGAGGAGGCACTTATTAGGTTGCCAAGAGCATTGAATGTTGCAAAAGGTCGAGGTGCGGGTCCCATTCTTTGGAAGCTTGGTCCGAGTCTCACCCTGCTTGTTTGTACAGTACGTACATACATTAGTTGGAACCTACAAGCATGACCACAGCGACCACCCGTTCCGGCAAGGCAGAAGAGACACTACCTTAGCGTGCAAAACTACACGGGAAAAGCAACGAAGCAAACGGCTTCAACTATCAAGGCAATGACGTTGATGAAAATTGCTGGAAACATGGATATTGCAAGAGACGAGGACAAACCTGGAAACGCGCTCGTCTGAAAGAAGTGGTCGTACGAAATAACTTTGGAGTGCCAACGTATCTCGAGACCACCAAGCCAGGAAAAACCTCTGTTTTCCCAGCCAACCAACCATCCATTGCACCGCGTGTGCCTCTTCCTCGTCATGTTTTCCCTCTCCTGACTGGTGGGCTAGGTAGTTCTAGCTTGTTCTGCCTACCATCTCAATCAACGTGCTACTTGCCTAGCCACCTTTTTTGAGGTTCTTGCCCAATTCCGAGCCGTGGCCGCTTCAGCTCCACGATGCATCGCGCATACGACTCGGCCCGCCATCGACATCGAGGGAGTACAAGCAGGCCATGACCAGAAGACCAGTCCGCTGACATCTTTTGGAGACCTGAGCCTTCTTAGACGAGCTTCCAGACCCTGTCAGGCCCCAAAGTTTGATGTAGATTGCCCAACGCAGAACGACGCCAGGCAGCGTAAGCACCGGCACCTACAAGAGCTCAGTGCCCGCCGTGATATTCTCTCTGCACTTTGGTGGAACTTGGATTCCTGCATTGACGGCCGCCGCTTGTACTGCATCTAGTCAACTAGACCTAAGGCAAGGTAGCTTCGTTGTTAGCCCCAGACTGCTGGAGCTTTCGGGCGCTGGGGAAATGCTGCAGCACACGACCGGTGACCGCGGCAGCCAGTGCAGCTTAGCTAAGACGCCAAAGTTTAATTTGAGGCACATAGGTGGCCAGAACACATCCTGCACCTCGACAAGGAAATCATCGATGCCTAACCATCAGCTGCAACTGCAGTAGTAAGGAGAGGAGCGCGATACCAACCGAAGGAGGGTTGATTCGGGCCCGTGGTTCGGTCATCTCCTGTATGCAATGCCCATGGCCCGAGATGGAGCGAAAGGAGCAGGGCAATGTTTCACTGTCAGCCGCCGCGCCTTTGCACACCGGCAGGCCGGAGGAAGACCAGAAATGGGAAAGGTGCATTGCACGCGGGGGACTACCTCGGGGTCGGCGAGATCTGCCATTCTCAACCCAATTTGTTGTTGGCCAGGGTAATAGGTAGCGAGCGCAAGAAAACGCGCATAGTCAACCAACCATGTTATGGCCGCACGACGGAATTGACAGAAGAGAGCCGACAGCGAGGGAATACGAACAAACAAAAGAAACCCGAAAAAAATCCAAAGTGAATTGGGTTTGGCAGAATGGGGCTGGCAAACCGTGCCCAACCAGCAGCTCGAAGCATTGAGCAACTTTGTCGAGCTTCTACTCTAGTCTAGCCCCCAGGATGTCCTCAGGCCTGGGCGAGCACTTATGTGACACAGGCGCAGTGCAGGTACTTACTTATCGGCACTTGACTGCCAGAGCAAGTCTGGGTATAGGTACAAGCCGCTGCGTTGCGAATGAAAGGGGTGGCCTTCTTATCATCCTTGAACCATGTCGTTGAGTTAAAAGCTGGCAGGGGATCCGGAAGGAATGTCGTCAAACCGAAGCCTCAGGGCTGTGTGGGTTCTGCAGTCGATCCTCGTCTGTGCTCCACGGGGAGGACTGGGGTCCCAACCACACGTCTGCACGAGATTCTCTTGCGCCAAAGCCGAGAGCGAATCAGCTTCAAAGCAGAACCAAGCTACCAACTGGGCTAAAGCACAGCTTCGTCTTGGGTCAAAGTAACTGTACAACGTACCTTACATTCGACCCTAGAGGTACCAGCAAGCTTGCATACGGGATCTCGCTGCAACGTCCGTCCTGCGTATGCGCGACTTGCTGCAGTTACATGGCTTGGGCTTATCCTATCACGAGACTTCGCGCGTGTGCAAACACCGTTGGTACAGTACACACATTGCTACGTATATCCTCGACTAGAACCGGCCACTTCCGCGTCCACCCAACAGTGATACATAGAAACAGGAATAAGCAACATTGCTCATGGTCAATGCCGGCCGGAGCCGTGCACACCGGTGACGAGAATGTCTGTTTCTTCCTCCTGGGCTCTCGCAGTCGCGTCGTCTCGATGTACATACATCTGAGCTCCACAGGACTCGTCATCATATGGCCAGCAAAATATCGATAGCGCCCCTCATGCCTCCGTCGCAAACAAAGAAACCTGAAACCTTGCCTTGCCAATCTGGGTATCGCGTCTATCTTGAACCGCAATTTCTTCAGCAGGATCTGCGCCTCGGCGTACCCCATGTGGCTTGTCTCAAAACTTTTCTGGAAGGATTCGTGAGGCTTCGAACTAAGTGTAAATGGCCCGCAAGCCCGACCAACAAGACGCCATTTCCGGCAACACTTCGAAGCCTGGAAGTTCGAAGACTACCCTGACTACGTACCGTCGGCGCCGGCCATGGAGCTGAGATCGCATGGCACACGCTAGTGTAGCCATAGCATGAGGAAAAGACGGGATGTGATCGGGCCTTGGCCCTGGCCCTGGGAGACCAGCGTCGCATCGTGGTGCTGCAATGCTGGCATGGCACTTTGTCGTTGCACTTTCCGAGCCAGGGTCACCCAGAGAAGGCCCTGAAGGCTTCCAGAAGCACATCTCCCGCGGCTCTGTCCCGCGCAAGCCACCTTCATTCTTGTTTCATGCGATTTAAAAATATCACGCATCATAAGAGGAAGGGTCGACGCTTGAGACAGATCAAATCCATGGTTCGACTGCCGAAAGCCTTGGAAACAGTACCTAGTGTGTTGCATGACATTTGCCATGAAGATTGGGCACCGTCGCAGTTCAGGTAGCTATCTGTCATTTTGAGGCCCCGATGGCACCTGCAAGGCTTCGAGGATCCATATCGAAAGAGCCACAGGGCTCCAGCGACATTATCTCAGGCTTCCAATCATAGACCTCGGCAGTGTGGTCGGAAATAAAGCAGGTACAGGATCGTTAGCGCCCAGCAGCCTTCAACAGGCCCAATCCAAGTGATGATCGACAACGTCCGCCTTGTCCGGGGCTGAAAGACCAGCTCTCAATACCTATGCTCCGATGCACGTAAAGTAGGGCTGCACAGGTGCACGTGCAATCAAGGAAATGGCGGATCTCATCACCGGTCATCATGCTCTTCCTGTCCATCCAGCATGCAAACGGCCGTTGAGGCGGTTAGCATCGACAGATTCGCCTCACTGAATATGTGGTTCGATCCTCAAGTCAGATCGGGTGTTCGTTAGGTCCAGACTGCCGTTACGGTACGAGGAGACACTACCTACCAATGAACAAACCCAGCGATCTTAGAATCGCAGTTGACGTGGAAGCGCCATTCATCACTCCAGCCAGGTCGGCTCATCTAGCTGTTGCAAGTCGACGACAGGGGGTGCCAAGCCAGAATCATGCAATCCCCTGCACTGTCGAGATCCTTCCACGACGACCGGTGAGGATTTTAATATGAAATAGCTTTGAAGCTCTATAACAACGGCCCGGAGCAATGACCGTAATGGATTCGGCCCGCAGTCCATGTTTGACCGTCGTTGCGTCACGGCACAACATCCGCGGCCGATCCAGATAATTGTCATCGCAGACGGCGACCATGGTAGTGTACTGTCTCAGCAGGCCGTGGTAATCATGGGAGATCTGTGACGCACCTGTCGAGCCTGCCAGCAGTATCGCGATTCTGCATGAGCGCCGACAAGTTGATCGAACACCGCGAGTGCAAGGGAGAGAGGGTATAGCCATGTGAACCTCCAACTTATGGTGTTCTCGGCTGCTCCATGTTCCCAGTCCACCATTTATTCTTCTAGATGATACATGTTGTACAGAAGCGGCTGTAATGTTGTCCGACTCCGACCCCGACTCCTAAGGAAGTCCTAGCATCACGCAGCACAAGCAGTCGAGGCTGTTTACTCGCCAAGGCAGCTTTTCCAGCTGGTAGCCTTCGCCACAAGCTCCATCGACCTGCCATCCCAGCAGGACCATGACAGACACAGTCCTGTTGACAGTCCTTCTTCAGCCCCACGGAAAAGCTAACTACCGCTTCACCCAAGCAGGCATCTTTCTGGCCTTGACATGACCCGGCTTCTTCCTTTCGACCTTCCGGGGGTCGCGAGTAACGCAGCCAGCTGGTAGTGTACGTGTTAGCACCGATTGAGACTAGAAACATAAAATGAAAGGCGGTTCTTGGGGGGGGGGGCTGCATACCTCTCCGTAGTGCAGGCTTCAGAGCTGGCTCATGGGCCATCAGCGCCTTTGCGATCGCCAGAGTGAGCGCCTCCGCCTGGCCGGTCGTGCCTCCGCCCTCGACCAGCGCCCAGACGTTGTACTTGTCTGTCCGGCCCGTGGACCTCAACGCCCACGTGGCGCTCTCACGGTCGTGGACCCGTCCGAAAGCGTCGGCGAGGGTCTTGCCGTTGACGAGCATCTCGCCGGTACCTTCGACGAGCCAGGCGCGCGCCACCGATGTTTTCCTGCGACCCGATCCCAGCGCCCTGCCGAACTTGTCGATAGGGGCCGTCTTCTCGACGTTCAAGTACGGCTGGACTGCCTTCTTGAATGGCAGCAGCGCATCGCTCACTTCCTTCGGCATCAGTCTTGGGTGGATCCGGTTCAGAGTCTTGACGAGCTCCATGCATCTGACAAACTCGGTGGCCTTGACCTGCTCCCCTATGGCTTGCCGGAAGTTGTCGAGGTTCTTCCAGGCGACCGGCTGCACCTGATCCTTGGGTAGGACAGGGAGTTTTCGGTGACGTTCGGCGAGCTTGGCGAGGAGGAGGTAACTGTCGTTGAAGCGCGCTTGCCGCGAGAAGTAGGAAGGCGATACTGGCAGCGGTCTAGCATGGACGTCTGCCACGCCGTCCAAAACGTCGGTCAAGGGATTGTGGTCCCCTGGCACGTCCGGCCCGCTCGTCATGTGTCGTGTTAGTGCCACGGGAGCGGCCATTCTCGATGCTCGAAGTCGATGAAGGCGTCTGAAAGTCTGCGTGACTTGACAGCAGCCCCGGAGGGCATTGCTGCCGTGCTGTAGAGTCGACATTATCGCCAATTGTGAGGGGCCGTGGTCATTGCCTCGCACCAAGGCAGTCTGAAAGGTCGACTGGCCGTCGTCAACCTGATGCGATGATGTTGTGATGGGTGCAAGAAGTGGACTTTGCAGTAACGGGACGGTAGAATTTTGATCCGTGCTCGAGCTTCCAGCCATCCAGTCCATAGGTCTTGGCTGAGGTGAGGTGTACAATTTCAGAACCCCGCCGTGCCCCACCATTTTTCACTCCTCCAAGTCAAGTCGAAAATAATTTGCGGCAGGCTGTGTTCTGTTCCTTCATCAAACCCATCCAAGACTCCAGACTATTCAAGCATGTCGTTCGGAAAGCTCTACACATACGAGGTAAGCTCGAGCAGCTGCGTTGGGAATCCTTGGTCGATGCAAGAGCTCGAACTGACGCAGCGCGCGCTTCATAGGCCAACCCTCGCTCGACGGCCATCCTGGCTGTGGCCAAGGCCAACAACCTCGACCTCGAGACTGTCGTGGTTGACACGGCCAACCCCACCCCTGAGTATCTCAAGTACAACAAGCTCGGCAAGGTCCCTACCTTCGTCGGCGCCGATGGCTACGTCCTGTCTGAGTGCATGGCTATTGCCATCTATGGTACGTTCGAAACCTCATGCGTCCCCCCCGGTTCGGCGCATTTCATCCTTTGTCGGCCCAGCAGTCGTCTGTTGGCTCCCCCGTGTGAAATGATGATGTAGACCTTTTTATTACAGTTATCCCTATCTGAAAACAACGAATGTTGATTTTAGTCTAACTTCTGATCCCTTGACTATGCGCTTGTTACTTGTCTTCTGCAGTATTTCGTCTCGGGGTGGGCGCTAACGAGTCGATACAGTCACATCCCAGAACGAGAAGACCACCCTCCTCGGAAAGACCAAGCAGGAGTAAGTTCACTGGCCACCACGACTTCCCCTTGGAGGATGCAAGCTGACAGTGTCCCCAAGCTACGCCTCCATCCTCAGGTGGATGTCCTTCTTCAACACCGAGGTTCTCCCCGCGATGGGCGCGTGGTACCGCCCCCTCCTCGGAAAGGACGCCTACAACAAGAAGGCTGTCGAGGACGCCTCGGCCAAGGCCCTGAAGGCTATCTCGGTCGCTGAGGAGCACCTCGGCAACAACACCTACCTCGTTGGCGAGCGCATCACCCTCGCCGACCTCTTCAGCGTTGGCATCATTGCCCGCGGCTTCGAGTTCTTCTTCGACACCAAGTGGCGCCAGCAGTACCCCAACGTTGCTCGGTGGTACGAGACCGTCTACAACCAGCCCATCTACTCGGCTGTTGCCCCCAAGTTCAACCTGCTCGACACCCCCAAGTTGACCAACGTTGCCCCCAAGAAGGCTGAGCAGCCCAAGAAGGAGGCCAAGAAGGCTGCCCCCAAGGCTGCCGCCCCCAAGGCCGCCGAGGAGGAGGATGAGAAGCCCGCGGAGCCCAAGCCCAAGCACCCTTGCGATCTCCTCCCCCGCGCCACCTTCCCTCTCGACGAGTGGAAGCGCCAGTACTCCAACCTCGACACCCCCGAGGCCCTCAAGTGGTTCTGGGAGAACGTCAACTTCAACGAGTACTCGCTCTGGAAGGTCGACTACAAGTACAACGATGAGCTGACCATGACTTTCATGTCCAACAACCTCATCGGCGGCTTCAACAACCGTCTCGAGGCCTCGCGCAAGTACCTCTTCGGCTGCGCCTCGGTGTACGGCGAGAACAACGACTCGGTCATCCAGGGTGCCTTCCTCATCCGTGGCGATGACTACAAGCCCGTGTTCGACGTCGCTCCCGACTACGAGAGCTACGAGTTCACCAAGCTCGACCCCACCAAGCCCGAGGACAAGGACTTCGTCGAGCTCCAGTGGTCTTGGGACCGCCCCATCACCGTCAACGGCAAGGAGTACAAGCACGCCGACGGCAAGGTCTTCAAGTAAAAACTGTTCGTTGCGGGCAAAGGCAGTTGGTGAAGACGACGGTGACGACGAGTTTCTCTAACTCTAGTACATGAGACATGACTATGACTAGGGTGGGAGATCTGAGGGTCTGGGACGGACGATGAATGAGTTTACTAGATGCGCTATTGCCCCGGAACGATCTTCTGAGGCTGGCGTAAGGTATGCTTTGCACCAAAAGTACATACCCAATGACGAATTATCGCCTGTCTTTATACCGATCTTGCCACTTTCTCCTTGTGCCTGTTCGAAGGGTTGACCATTATGCTGAATGTTGTGATTACCCCGTATTACGATGACCCCAACTCCATGCTTCGTAAATTATCTATGTCCCAAGCAGACTATCTCTAAGGATATCATCTATAACGCTCTCGTCCCGCAATGGCCCCGTACGCCTCTGCCCATCAACCCAAGCTTAGACGCCCTTCTCCGCCTGCTTATCCAACGCCTTAAACGGGTTCACCCTTATATAGGTACTGACATCCGCCTGACAAGCCAGTGTATTCAGATAATCATGCACCCTCGGTAACACCTCCTCCTTCTCCACGCCGCTAAACTCGGGAATCTCGATTGCGTTGTACGGCTCGCTCCTCGCCTTCTCCCTGCTATCGTCGATAAGCACCGTATTGCCCTGGTTCCAGCTCCCTGGCCTCCTCCTCCTCCTCCTCCGGCGGTCACCCCCCACCGCCTCATCTTCATTATCGTCATCATCATCGATCCTCATCCCCGCGTCGTCGTAGTCCGGCGGGTAAGTCGCCTGGACGGTCCGGTCGGCCCACACCTTGGACAGCCGCTTGTAGCACTGCACGCGGCAGTTATAGTCCTGGGGGCTGAGGCCGAACCTGTCGCGGCCCCAGACGGCGACGACGCGGGCTAGCTGGTCCGGGGTGAGGAGCTTCTCGCACATGGCGGCCACGTTGGCCGGGCGGGCGGACGACCAGATCATCACGTGGAAGGTGTCGAGGCAGTAGCTGAGGAACTGGGGGGCGAAGGGCCGGGGGACGATGTCCCGCGGGTGTCTCGGGTTGGGGCGGTGGACGAGGGTGCCGTTTAGGTCGATTATGACGAGGAGGGGCTGCGGGGAGGGGAGGGGGCGGGCGAGGAAGGAGGACCGGAGGAGGTAGGGCGGGGAGGGGTCCGGTACGCCGCCTGAGGCTGGGCTGGGGGGGATGATGGCGTCTTGGCGGTGGTATTTGGGTTTTGGGGAGGGTTTCCTCTTGGGTTTGGGTTTGGATTTGGGCTCGCTTCCGGGGCCGGATGGAGGGTTGGTTGGTGGTTGTGTTGGGGGGTGGAAGCCTTGGACGGCGATGGGCGCGTTGCGCTGGAGCTGGTGGGCTTGGTTGTTGAGGTTGGTGGGCGTTGGATGTAGGGCACCGTGGTGGACTTGTTGCTGGAGGACAGCCTGTTGGTGCTGCTGTTGTTGCTGCTGTTGCTGCCAGTACGAGGCGACGTAGTCCATATGTGAGGATTCGTACAGTGAGAGGTCATATCGAGACTCATATGAGATTGTCGCTCGCTCTCGTGTGGCAGCATGTGCTCTGGTGCTTTGAGCACGCTGGGATGCTCCCTGCAACTCTGCCAGGCCGGTTTGACCGGCGATGGAAGCATTTAGAGAGAGGGATCCAAGAGCAGGAGCTGGGATGTCGAAGATTGGGCCGTTTGATAGGTGAGCCTGTTCCTGTCTCTCTCTCACCCGCTTGGCCCTGGTCTGATCCGGCGCCCGGTCTCCGTCTGGATCCCTTTGAACCATGTTTGGTAGCCAAGCCCAGTATGAGGCATTTAATGCGATGGAACTGTCAAATACTGGCGGGACGTAGTTGTGTTCCATCTGTGTTGTCTTTGATGGGGAGTACCGCGTGAGCGACGGCTGCGACACTCGATGCTGCA
>Ga0209127_100672_pt1 | contig 11740 bp, 5 predicted proteins | sample LakSupMetagenome_FD_187469 | JGI IMG/M metagenome (GOLD analysis project Ga0209127, IMG submission 187469) | Freshwater microbial communities from Lake Superior, Canada - Sta WM archaea (SPAdes) (version 2) | ecosystem: Environmental > Aquatic > Freshwater > Lake | place: Lake Superior, Canada...
GTGTTAAGCGCCGGAGAGCAAAACGGGAGGCGCCACTGCACTATCAGCCGCCAACCACAGCTCGTCGCCGCCCTCATGCACCTCCGCCTTTATGAACTCGTATGCAATCAAATGCGACGAGGATGCCCATGTGTGGACGAGTCAACTTCTGCTAGGGAGGGTGCATTCATCGAGTAGGAACCGTCGCGTCGGGTCCGACATGCTAACATGCTTTTGGGTTTGACTCACCACGGCCCGAGCTTACAGGTTGTGGCTGGATTCTGGATTGGATGCTGTCCGATCTATATTTGTCTCGACCTGAGCTTGTTGGTTCCGTCTGACAACAAGCAGCAGAAAACACCCCGCCTCCTTGCGTTCCAGCAGTCACCAAGCCACGGAGTGAAAAGACACGATGGATGCGCTACGTGGTATAGCTTCTAGCTTCTAACCCGCTTGTTCTAATCGTAACCAATAGCCGCCTGCCTGATCTAAAACCGGTCCAGCAGTCCCTGGCTCTCCAACAGCAACACGATCTGGTGCACGATACTCCTCACGGTCTGCTTCTCGCAGTCGACCACCAGATCCGGTTTAGCAGGCGCCTCGTACGGGTCATCGACACCGGTAAACCCCTTGACCTCGCCGGCCCGCGCCCGCTTGTAGATGCCCCTCTTGTCCGTCTTCTCGCAGTACTCGAGCGGCGTCGCCACGTGCACGAGGTAGAAATCGCCGTACTTCTCCACCAGCTCGCGGGCGTGCTGCCTCGCGTCCTCGAAGGGCGCGATGGGCGCCGCGATGACGGCGGCGCCCGAACGCGTCAGCTCCGAGGCCACGAACGCGATGCGGCCGATGTTCTTGGTCCTGTCCTCCCTGCTGAAGCCGAGCTCGGACGAGAGCTCGGACCGCACCGTCTCGCCCAGGAGCATGGACACCGACCGGCCCCCTTGCTGGTTGAGCGTCACCTGCAGGGCGCGCGCGATCTGGTCCTTGCCGCTGTTCTGGAAGCCCGTCAGGAACACGGTGAACCCCTGCTGCGACCGCGGCGGGTGCGACTCGCGCAGCACCTTGACCACCTCCGGGTACGAGAACCACTCCGGGATCTCGCGGCCGCTGCGCAGGCGCGCCCGCAGCTCGGTCCCCGAGATGTTGAGCGTCCGCACGCCCTTGGGGATCGTGTCGACGGGCGCGTACTCGTCCGAGTCGGGCAGGTAGGTCATCATCTGGAAGGGGACGACCTCGATGCCCAGCTCGTCGCGGTACTTCTCGACGGCGTACTGCGCGTCGTAGGGGCCGTAGAAGTCGACGCCCTTGCTGTTCTTGCCCGGGCCGGCGTGGTCGCGGCCGACGATGAAGTGCGTGGCGCCGTGGTTCTTGCGGATGATGGCGTGCCAGATGGCCTCGCGCGGGCCGCCCATGCGCATCGCCAGGGGCAGGAGGCCGAGCACGGCCATGCCGTTGGGGTAGCGGGGGAGGAGGGCCTTGTAGACGCGCACGCGCGTGAAGTGGTCGATGTCGCCGGGCTTGGTGAGGCCGACGACCGGGTGGATGAGCACGTTGGCGTGGTGGGAGCGGGCGGCGCGTACCGTCAGCTCGCGGTGGGCACGATGCATCGGGTTGCGGGTCTGGAAGGCGACGACGCGGGACCAGCCCAGCTTGTCGAAGTGCAGCCGGAGTTCGGCGGGGGTGTCTGGTCGGGGGTTGTTAGCATCGTGGGAGGTGCGCGGTGGAATGCACGCGGCGGCTTGGACTTACACCGCAGATCGAGGAAGTCATAGTGCTGTAGGCGGTTGACAGCGTCAAGCTTGCCGCCGACATAGTACTCCTTGGCCGTGTGGAACAGGTACCTGACTGCCGGGTGCTCGTCGTCTCCGCCGAAGACCTCCTGGGCCTCCACGGCTCTGTTCCGGGGTGTCAGTCTTCCTGTCGCGCGATGCCAGCGCAGCGATCACGCAAGCGCTTGGCATATGCGTGGCTGGCTTGGGGGCTTGGGAGTGCTCTCACTTGTTTGGCTTGTAGACGTCCTCGATCGTGATGATGGCCAGGTTGCTGTCGTCGCGGAAATCGCGCAGCGTCACGCGGGCGCCGGCCTTGAGGCCTAGTCTCTGGATGTCCTCGCTGCTGACGTCGAGTGTGATGGGGATGCTGAAGAGGGCGCCGCTGGCGAGACGGTTCTCCTTAACGACTCTGGGGGTCGCGTTAGTCTCGGTGCTCAGGGGATCTGTCCCGGGTCTGATGGTAGCTATGCATACCCATTGTAGTCGGCTTCGTTCATGAAACCTATTATTTCAACCAGATCAGCATCTTGTTCCTCCTTTTGACTCCCCTCAGGAGTCATTTGAGAGTCCAAGTCTTGGTGATGGCGGGGTTATGCGACTGCCCCGCCACGTCTCGACATTCTTGAAGCCGAGCTCGGAAGACCAGGGGTTTGACGAACCTTCAAGGGGAGAGAAACCACCATTGAGGATCAATTCGAGATCGCAAAGCTGGCGTTCACTGAGGAGGATTGCTGGGAGTGTCTCGGCCTCAGCGGAGAGCTCGGCGTGACGAGGGGCGTCACGGGCAAGGAGGTCTTTGAGGACGCCGCCATGAGGAGTGTTCGCCATTGCGACTTGGTTTGTGGCTTGGATATCTGACGGACTACTCGACGGAGTTTAAGTCGGGGGTATGCGAGTTCGGACAGAGAGGAGCAGACTTGAAGCCAGATCGAGGGAAGAACGGAACGGGTCACACAAAGGGCAGATCTCACGGAGAAATCCTACGGGAACAGCAGCTTATATACGGGCTGACCAAGTTACAGACGTGCCAAGTAGCTTTAAGACGCAGATGGAGACTGGAGGCACAGCAATTCATGGGGTTCCTGGTACTTGGTGCCCCAGAGAACATCCGGAAACACAAGGCTCTCCATGGCAAAATGTCGAAATTTTCCTCCAGCAGAGGCTTTACTCGGCATGCCATTGGACCCTTTGTCATGGAGTTCAAGGTGCTTTAAGGCGGTGCTAACAGTCGCCGCCTGTCTGGGTCTCCGTCATAAATGCGGGAAGCAGAGCTGTTGTCGCTTTAGCTCCAAATGACGTGCTCGGCGGTGAGGTGCAACTTCTCCAGCAAATCCAGGAACAGCAGCCAGTGAAAGCCCGGACCTTCCTCCTGGTGAAACTGTTCGTCTTTTTCAGCCGGAACCGACCTCCACCGATAGCCGTAGATCTTAAGGCGAATGCATTGAATTTGTCCAAGGGAACACGTTGTGATGAATTGTTCGAGATGGCGTGTCGTCGTCAGCGCCTGAAAGGAAACATTTAAGTTTGGCCGAAGACGGCATTTCCTGCAGGCACAATCTCCGGCCCCGCATCGCCTTGACGCATGGAGTCATGTGCAACGGCACGTGACTACAACCCGAACGCTCACCAGTGAACCCTGCTGATTGCTCAAATGTACGGGATACCGACTTCGGTAAACACCTGTGAGCTGGACCCTGAAACACTTGTTGGAGAACATTGCCCAAGGGACTCATCCTGTTGCAAACATACAGCCCTAGCTGTGGCACTACGGCAGCTTGAAATACTCTCTCTCGCCCAACAAGTCTGCTTCCCGCCTAACGAGGAGACAGGGAGTCCACCCCAAACCCCTGTAGGATGAGTATTAAGTCTAGACGTCGGCCGGTGCTGTTTCGGCTCGATCCGCTCTGGGGGTGGACTTCGACTCTTCAAACTACTTGATTCAATGGACCTGACCAATCTCTCCAGCGCGCTTTGGTCTGTAAGAACTACGACGTATATGTTTACAATATGCGCATGTGGTGGCTACAGATGCGTATTCCCGCTTCTTTCTCAAGGGTTACAAGTGTGGCTGGATAGGCGAGCCCTTGGCGATCGCACGGAAGTTGCCAAGCGGCAGGGTTGGAAGTCCGATCACCCAAATGGCGCCCAAACGACAGACAGGGTCGCAGGCTGCAGCCGCCTTCCTTCAGCGGGCTGGCTTTTTTATGCAGCTTCGTGCGTGTCAGTGGCGCATTTCGGCCCAATGGTTTGTCAGGACCTTCATAATTTGACACTGCGAAGACGATGCTATTGAGGTATGGTAGAATGATAGGGCAAGTTGAAGAAGACTGATGAGCAACGAGTTCCAGTGCTGCCCTGAATGATCATGATAAGGCAAGGTAAATAAGAAGCCATAAGTGCAGCTGATATCGGTGGCGATAATCAAGCACTCGACCCTGAACGTAACATTCCAGGAAGCAGCAGGACAAGGAGGGATGTTGCCATGCAATGCGAGTTAAAACATCGGCCAACCTTCCGCTTCTGGCGGGCACACCTTCAAGGTCTTGACGTTTGCCTTCCCTTCAAACTGTTAACTCACCAAGCCCCGAACCTTCAGGTTCCTTCAGGTTGTCAACAAACATTGAGAGCGTCGCGGATGACACGGGACACGCAGGACGGAACCGAAGTGTCAGCACGGGTCGCACCACTGCTGCCGATTACAGATTGCAGCTCTGCAAGGTTGCATCGCAATAACCAGACCGAAACCAATCATCGCGCGGCGTCGGACGTGGCGGCCGCAGCGAATGCCGTCTAGTTCGACATTCAAGTTTCGCTGTCAGTGACGACCGGGACAGCTCAAATCTTCCTTACTACAGAACCTCACGTATGCGATAAATCGATCCGTCAATCCCTCGATCGCTGCTCCTCATCAACGCAAGTTTGGCGCTGCCTTAGTCTCTGCGCTCCTTCACGCTCGCTGCCGTGAACAACCCCTTGGCGAACTGTCAATATTCCCCCGCCGTCTAATCCGGTTCAACTCTTGTCTCAGGACGTCTCTCGCTTGGCTTGGCACCCCGACGTCACTTATTCGTCTAGGCTGCTACACTGCCTTCATCGTTTGAATCAAGGTTCGCTCTTTGAAGAAACATTGTGATTGGAACAGGCCGACGAACTGGCAGACTGACGGACTGGATGAACTTCCTCTCTGCTGGCGGTCTGTCTTAAGCCGAGGACCTTATCTGGGAACCCAGCAACGCTCCCGCGCTACATGTCTAACAAAGCCTTCCCGGAATATTTCTATCATACGGACCCCAACACGACCGGTCGGTTCCATCTCCGCCGGTGAGCTTCACCGAGCCGGTACCTTGCATCTGGATGAGCTCCGGGTAGCAACGCGTTCTGCGCTCCCTTGAACCGGTTCTCCGGGAGCTCAGCCGGAAACACGACAAGATGGCCACCCGAAGAGGACACGATGCCATGATCGCCTTGCTCTCCCTGATCCTCTTCCTCGCCAGCGCCGCCAATGGTCGCGACACAAAGTACGTCTACGGCACAGACGCGCACGGGAAGACGCAGCAGTTGGCAGTCGACCGGACGCCAGCTCTCTTCACAAAGGACTTTGGGGACTGCCTCGGAGGCGAGAGCTTGTTCAATGTTACCAAGTTCGATGCCGCATACTATGCCGACAACCTCACGATTATCTTCCATATTGACGGCACGACCAACGTCAGGAACGAATCTCTGATGATGCACATATCCGTCGACGCATATGGCTCGAGCAGATTCGACATGACCTTCGACCCCTGCGCGCTCAACATCTACAGCCTCTGCCCTCTGAATGCAAGCCGCCCCGTTGAAGGATGGGCCGTCATCCCGGTTGGTCCTCAACAAGTCGGCGGCATTCCTCCCATCGCTTTCAGTATACCCGACTTCGAAGGCTCGACGAAGGTGCAGATATTTGCCAACTCTAGCAGGACCGAGATTGGCTGTTTCCAGGCAGTCATGAGGAACGGCAACAGCTTCTCGCAACCAGAAGCACTCGCCCCGGTGCTCGGGCTGTTCACCCTGGTTGCGATCGGCGCATCATTCCTCAGCGCTGCGTATGGCGTCAGCACCACGCACATGCGGACTCACTTCGCGCATTCTCTGCCGGTGCTACTCGTCTTCGAGACCTTCCAGACCATATTCTTCTCCGGCGCGCTGACGGTCAGCTGGCCCAGTGTCCTCGCAGCGTGGTGGAGCAACTTTGCATGGTCCGCCGGGTTGATCAACGTTCCCGGAGTGGTCCATTCGGTGGACTCTTTCGCAGGCATCACGGGCAATGCCAGTCAGGTTGGCGGAGCAGGATCAACAGTCATCAATAATGGCGGTGGCCTGGCTGCGCAAATCTATGGCAGGGCAGAGGAACTGTCCGGGGAGCTTGACAAGAGAGCTTCCTACAACGAGAGCAATCCATACGACTACAATTGGAGCGGCGATCCGGTTACTCCCGGCATGCCCTTGCCGGGGTCGTGGACTGGGTTTCCGGGAACGCTGTCTGGAATCAACATGCCGGGGCCAGACGCGTTCATTGTGTCTCTGTTATGGACATTGATCGCTGTTGGCCTGGTGATGCTGGCTATTACCGCCTTGAAGTTCTCGTTGGAAGGGCTGGCCAAGATGAAGTGGATTGCGGAGGACAGACTTGGACTCTTCAGGTCGCGCTGGACAGAGTACCTGTTGGGCGCACTCGGGCGGACATTCTTCATCGCCTTCTTCCCGATCATGACCTTGACGCTCTACCAGTTCAACGTAAAAGCGCCAGCCGGCGTCCTGGCTGTAGCAGCAGTTGTCTTTATTCTGTTCCTTGCTGGGATGGTTGGCATGGCGGCGTACGCTTGCCGGACTCGTACGCGGGCCGGGAGGATGGAGGTTCGGCGCGATGGTATTCACTTTCGGCAGGCGAAGGTCTTCGGCAAAGTGCCGTTCAGCGTACCTGTTCTTCGGAGCACGCTGGGAAAGCGCGGATTGGAGGTGCCGGCGACGAGCGGTCTGCCGTGGATACAGATTCGACACCTCGACGATAACCCGTCTAAGCCCACAGTACATCAGGATGAGAAGTACCTCGCAAGATTCGGGTGGCTGTCGGCGCGATATCGGCGGACTCGCTGGTGGTTCTTCTCTTACTATCTGGGATATGTCTTCTTCCGGGCTTGTTTCGTCGGTGCTGCGGTCAACAGCCCCATTGCGCAGATATACGGTCTGTTGATCTACGAGATTGTTGCGTTCGTCATCGTCGCCATACTAAACCCTTTCGAGGGTGCTCGGAACACAGCACTGGGTGTTTGGATGCTCAGCATCACCAAGATACTTACTACCGGACTATCGATTGCCTTCCTGCCGGAGCTCGGCCTCGATCGAATCATCGCCACCGTCATTGGCGTTGTTATCATCGTCATCCAGGGCTTCCTCGTCATTGCTGTCTTGATACTCATCACCCTTGGCGCAATATCGACATGGATGTCTCTTACGCGCAACCGCGAAGAGTTCGGGGTTGAGATACTTGAGGGCACACGCGTGCGCTACTTTGAGCATCTTGAGCAAAAGGCTCCAGACGTGTGGCGTCAAGAGCCATCCAAGCCATCCAGGAAGGGTAAGGAGAAGGAAGTGGCTGTCGTTTCGCAGGAGCCCAAGGAGCCGTACTTCAAAGTGCAAGAGGTTCGACGCGCTCCCAAGATCGAGGATGAGGACGGCGATATCCTTCCAGACATGGAGACGCGGCCAAACAGCTCGCTCAGGTTTGATACGACGGCTCACCCGCGCAGCGTCAGCCGGCAGAGCCGACCTGACAGCGGCAACTCTTTCTACAGCGCCAGCAGCCTACCGCGAGGCGCGCGGGCGCACAGGGCGTCGTGGTCGTCCAAGGACTTTGCGCAGTGGGAGGCGTCGATGGAAAGGCCGGACAGCAGTCTTGCCCAGCGCTTGAGCACAGGTACACCCATGCTGGACGACGGCAACAACACCACCTCGACGACGCTGATTGCCGCTTCGGCCAATTCCACGCGCAACTCGCTGGTCCACACGCCGACGGGGATCGGCAGCAGACCCGGTTCGCCTTTGAGTCCGCTGCACATGGCTACGCCGTCTAGGGAGAGGCTTAGAAAGCATGCTGAGGAGAGGCGGTTCCTGACCAAGCCGTCGAGGAGTAGCCTTCGCGGCGAGACGACGCTCGAAGAGGAGTGACGAAATCTTGATGAGACATAAGGACACGACGAATATGATATTACGCAATGCAACTTGAGGCATGGATTAGCCGGCACCCGAGCAGACTTCTCGCCAGTCGTGGTGTCCTCAGGTAGAAGGGAAACGCGTCGCAGCGCCATGAGTATTTGGTTTTCTTTGAAGTCTGTGAAATACTTGCATGGACAGGCGTTAGCGATCAGGCGGTCACACATTGCACATCTGGCTTGGACTCGGTTTAGGAGTTGCTGGATGCTTTCATTCATGCGATAGCTGTCACGATTAAGGCAGCAACCTAGACAGGGCATATACCGCTAGATACGCTGGTTATCAGGAAATAACGAGACAGCCAAGTGCCTATAACCCACGGCCAATGCTCCGTTGGCCGACGTCCACTTGCCCCTGTCTCCCGCCGCTCCGCCCAATCCTCCTTTTCCTTTAGGTCATCACCTGCCGGATCGCAAATGTGAAGCCATCTTGGCACGGTTACCCCACGCTAAACGCCGTGAGCTTTGGTGTGTCCAGCAGGGTTAAAGAGAACCCATCGGCGATAAACCTGGGTCTTCACCCCGCGCCAACTCCCGACCGACCCCTCACCCCAGATATTGCCCCACGGTGGGGTGAGTTCACCGGGCAGCTTTTGAGTCCAATGCTTGAGGAGGGACTAGAGGAACACCCTGAGCCCCGAAACTGCAGATTCACAGTCCAATGGCTTCAAGGGACCATCGGCGATAACGAGGGACGGTCCATGCAATGCACTTGAGGCTCGGGAAGTGGAACCTACTACCCGGCGTAGATGCGTCCATCCGGACATGGCGACGAGCTAGACCGGCACTTCGACGCACCATATGGACCCCGAACCGAACCATTTCCTCTACAGGGTACCTGACAGAGCATTACATAAATCCGGGCCCTTGGGGTAATGGGGTAAGGAGTCCTGTGTTCAAATATCGGAGTTATCCTGCTCCCATCTGGTATCCGAACCAGCATATGTAGCTCATCATCTCATCCGACGCTCACCACCTCTCTCAAATCCCACGTCCACATCTCTGCACACCTCCTCACCGTAGACCAGCAGTCATGTCCGCCCAAGAAACCCTGCACCAGCCCCCGGGGCCAGGCGGGCCCGTCCTCCTCGACCTGACGATAGACAACATAACCCCCAACACGATCCTCATCAACTCGCAGTGCCGGGACGCGCGCCTCAAGTACGTCATGGCCCGGCTCGTGTCCCACCTGCACGACTTCGCGCGCGAGACGCGCCTCTCGACCGACGAGTGGGTCGCCGCGATCCAGTTCCTCATCGCGTGCGGGCAGATCTGCTCCGACGTGCGCAACGAGTTCATCCTCCTCTCCGACGTGCTGGGCCTGTCCCTGCTGGTGGACAACATCAACCACCCAAAACCCAGCGGGAGCACGGAGGGCAGCGTGCTGGGCCCGTTCCACACGCACGACGCGCCGACGCTGGAGAACGGGGCGTCGATGACGTCTGACCCGGAGGGGGAGCCCATGCTGGCCATCTGCACGGTGAAGGACACGAAGGGAAACCCCGTCGCCGGGGTGAAGGTCGATATCTGGGAGACGGACAGCAGCGGCAAGTACGACGTGCAGCACAGCGACAGGGGGGAGCCGGCCGAGCGGTGCGTCATGGAGACGGACGAGGAGGGCCGGTTCTGGTTCAAGGCCATCAAGCCCGTGTCGTACCCCATCCCGCACGACGGGCCCGTGGGCAAGCTGCTGATGTTGCTGGGCCGGCACTGCTGGCGCCCGGCGCATGTGCACTTCATGTTTGGGAAGGAGGGGTGGGATAAGTTGATTACGTGAGTTTTGACCACTACTACTACTACTACTGCTTGCTTCTGAACACGAAGGGGGTTTGCTAATGGTGGTAAAAACAGGGCGCTGTATCTCCGTGGAGATCCGTACGAGACGTCTGACGCGGTGTTTGGCGTCAAGAAGAGCCTGATCGTGGACTTGGACAAGGTCGATGCCGAGACGGCGAAGCAGTACGGCGTCAAGGAGGGCAGCTGGCTGCTGAAGCAGGACTTTGTGCTCACCACGGAGAAGGAGACGGCCGACCTCAGGGATCAGCTGGCCGTCGAGGCGCTGAAGAAGTTGGGGCTGAACTTGAAGCTGGTGGATCACCTTCCTGTTCCTGATGTTGACTAGTTTGTCCCATGCTTTGAAAGATACACGAAACTATCGGTTTGGCTGTCTAATGTCCCCGCGGGCCCGTCTTGACGAGCTTCATCGCGTTCTCCAACCACCCGCCCGGTCCCCCGTACTTCTGGATGATATCACGCACATCGACCTCCTCGTACTCGGCAGCCCTCTTCCGCCCCAGTAGAGCCGTGTTCCGCGTGCTCGGTATCCGCAGCATTTCCGTCTCGACCTCCCACCCGCAGTCGCGCGCGATGTCCTCGACCCAAGCCACGAGCGACGAGTACGATGACTCAGACTTGGTCTTGTCTTTCGGTGGCGGCGCGCGGTACTTGGCGCCCGTCAAATTGTGGCTGCAGCAGGGGATCATGACGAAGGGGCACCGCGAGATGGCAGCGAGAATGGGCGTCCACGGCGTCAGTTCGTCAGCGTGGTTCGAGATGATGAATGTGCCCAGGGGGAAGAGGCCGTTGTGGATGCTGGTTTCGTCTGTGACTGCTTCGTTGGACCCGGGCGGATCTGGCAGCAACACAGAAGGGACGAGGACGGCTTGTCTTAGCGAGTCCTCTTCGGTGCCCGAAACCTCTACCCTTGTGCTGTAAGCCTCCCATGACTTCCTTGCCCGCGCGTCGAATCCCCAGCCGATATAGCCTTCCCGGTTCAGGATGTAGACGAGCAGTCCGTTTCCGCAACCAATGTCCACAAACCCGGGAAACGGATGGTTGGCGTACATGTCCGCCCACAGCTCGATGAGAAAGGCGGCAATGCCGAGGTCCTCGAACACATGCTTGAGAGGATCAGTGGCCTCTGCCCAACCGTCGATGAGCTGCTTAGCATACTTCTGCTTCAGCGACGCGTATCTGTTTTGAAATGGTGCTTGTGGGATGACCACGTCGTGATGCACTCTCTTCACATAGCCTGCCACCCTTCCCTCGCCGTGCTTGTGGATGACAGTGACCAGGTGTAGTGCCGTTCGTGTCAGCTTCGTGGTAGTTTCAAAGTCAGGGAAGAAGAGGTACGATATCGAGATGCTGCCATTTGCTTGCTGCGGGTTCCACCTGTGCAAGAAGGCTATCCCGCGGACCTTGGGGTGGTAGAAGGGCATATCATCAGGAGAGGACACGTGAGGGAGGTACACGACGAGCGTCTGCTGCTCGTCACCGGCCGTGCCCTCATAGATGAGACACGTCTGGTCCAGCGGACTGTCTCTCAAGGTGTTGCGAGGGATGAGTTTGCGAATCATGTATCTTTTACATTGTAAACCGCTAAACGACGGTATCTGAAGCTGATAGTCAACATGTGACGGGCCAGCAAGTCCTTCGTGCCCTTCCTCATCATGGAGGATGTCGGCTCTGAATAGCCAGGATGAGTTGATGTTGGGGTTCTTGATCAGGTTCAGCATGACATCCGTGAAAATGGCCGGGTCGAAGCTGCAAGGCAGCCAGAAGAGTGGAGTCCAGGCTGTGGTCAAGGTAGTTGAATCTTCGAAAATCAGAGGCTCTTGGCCGGGGGCGAACTCGTTCGCCTTAGTTGCCATTCTGGATTTAGTGGTGGTCAGCGGCAATGTGCCACCTGGTGCTAAGTGATTGAGCCTGGATCGTATTGTGCAGTCTTGCGTTACAAAGGGCGGT
>Ga0209127_100673_pt1 | contig 11721 bp, 9 predicted proteins | sample LakSupMetagenome_FD_187469 | JGI IMG/M metagenome (GOLD analysis project Ga0209127, IMG submission 187469) | Freshwater microbial communities from Lake Superior, Canada - Sta WM archaea (SPAdes) (version 2) | ecosystem: Environmental > Aquatic > Freshwater > Lake | place: Lake Superior, Canada...
CCCGTCCCCCTGGTCCAATTGTTTAAGAGGTGTGCGTGTCTGTCTCATGACTTCTCTCAGCTTCCCGCATTCTTGGCATCTCCCATTCTCTTCCATTGACAACGACGTTCTGTCCGGACTGCCGGTTCCCTCAAGTCGATCCGCGATCGTCCGACAGATCGCGCGTCTCGTTACACGGCACTATTTCCTAATCACTGAGCTGGTTCTCTATCTCCTTTCCTTCCCCCTTCGATCGTTTGATATCACATCGTCAACAACAAAAGAAACAAGATGCAGCTGCCGGGCCTACGTATCGGCACGACAGTCGACCCTAGCATCGGGCATCTCACAGCCCGCCAGCAATTCGAAGATGGCTACGACGACAGCGACTTTCCCTTCTGGTACACCAGAGTAAGCTCCGCGTCCTCCCTCCCATTGCCCCTCAGTCGATATTATATCTGACAAGAGCTTCCAGACGGGCATAATCGTCAAATGGTCCCTCTTCCTCGGCCTCCTCATCCTCTTCACCGCCTACCTGGTCATAGGCTACACCCACGCCAAGAAGCGCATGGCCCGCGGTCTCCCTCCCTTAGCATATCACAGGGTACGTTTCTTCTCCCTTACCATCCCGTTTCCTCTACCCGTAAACCCCGACTAACAAAGACACAGTGGCTCGTCTCGCGCCACCAACTATCCCGCGTCGACCCCCGATACGCCTATCCCGCGCCCGCGGGCTACACGACGTACCGCCCGCCGCAGGACGACTACGGTATGTACGCCATGCCGCCGCCTGTGTACGACCCCAACGCGCCGCGGCCGCCCGTGTACTACGGTCCTCCTCCGACTCAACAACAGCAGCATGATGTCGGGGCAACGAAGGTCGACCCGGATCAGTCGAGGGGAGGGTATCAGCGGCCTACCGTGACGGAGGAGTATGAGGCGCCGGCTGGGCCCCCCCCGGGGCCGACCGTAAGGCCCCAGGGGACGGGTAACAGCAATCCGTTTCGGGACTAGGAAGGAGCCGTGGATTGGAACAGGGGAGGTTAGATTTGGTCGATTGTATAACTACGGACTGCGAAGAGTGAGCTGGTCTGACTGGAGACAGAGTATAGCATCAACGGCTCTGCGATTTGGAGCGTCCCCAAGGCATCTATCTGCAAGGAGCAGGCAAGGGATAACGGGCAGACGAGACTCATTCCTTTGCAATTGCAATATTTTCATTGCTACCATTGATAGGCATCCGACCATAGCGGCCGTAGATAGGTGCTCCCTTACACCCTGAAAGCCAACAATAATAGCCACAATTGAAGGTGTGAAAATCCCCAACGCCACAAGACTTGCGCCTTTCCATGTGTATGTATCGCTGAAATCAGATCTCCATCCAATTATCCCAAGCACCCAGACATTATTTACCATAATCGTATACCCCCCTAATCTAATTCCATAGCATCCCCATCCTCCTCCGGCACCTCGTCCTCCATCGGCGCATCGGGGACCACCCCACTACTAACCGCGCCCATCATCACCCCGGCGGCCTCCCTCCTCATCTTTACCTCTTCCCGCTCCGCCTCCTGCCTCTCCCTCACCCTCTGCCGCGCCTCGATGATCGCCTTCCTGACCGAATCCTGCTCCTCGGGCACGCTGATGCTGCTGGGCACGTGGTACAGCACCAGCTGCTTGGCCGCCAGGTCGTCCAGGTCCGGGCGGTCCCGGAGGAGGAGGGACGGCGGGATGCGGTTCGCGCGGAGGTGCCGCTCGATGTCGGGGAGGAAGACGACGCGCTCGTCGGCGGCGGAGGACTCGGGCGGCTCGTCGGCGAGCTCGTCGTCGAGGGAGTAGATGTAGACTTTGTGCTTGGTTGAGTCGAGGTGCATTGGTTCGTCGTCCAGGGAGGAGGGTTGGGGAGGAAGCTGGGAGGGAGATGATGGAGAGGAGGCGGAGGCGGGGATTGTGGGAGCGAGTTGGGGAGTCGAGGCGTAAGTTGAGGAGGAGGCGTCGGTGCGCTGGGCGACCTCGACCGGGACGTAGAGTCTGTGGCCGTTTTGCTCGAGGTTGAGGAGGGAGAGGCGCTTGGAGAGCCGCTCGTTGGAGTCTGGTTGCGAGTCGGCTTTGCGCTTGCGGGTGTGGATGAGAGAGGGGGAGGTGGAGGGGGACTGCGGGCGGAGGAGCATCATGTTCTTTCTTCTGTGTGTTGAGGTGGATAGATTGCTGGCGTGTATGCAATTGAGCGCCGGCTTGACGGTGGTGTATGCGGCAGTGTGATGGGCTTGTGTAGAGAGCCGATACTGGCCGGAGCAGATGTACGGACTAATAAATTGGTAAGGTACCGATTGAAGATCGAGATTGGAAGGACCCTGAATTTGAGAAGGGGGAAATCTGAGTAATTGGAACTTGATTTGGCGGGAATCGGCTTGTTCAATAAGGCAGAGTGCTCTCGGTGCGCTGGCTCGTCATCGGAAACGGGAAGAAGGTCAGAGGGTCCAGGGTCATCATCGTAAGCTTTAGCTTCCGATAAGATCGCGCCCGTTTGCGCGTGTTGTGTCGAGAACGTTCCAAGGGCATCGACCCCTCATTTCAGCTGGGACCCACTGACGTCGGCTGCGTTTCCAGCCAGAATTGGCAAGCGGAAACGCGAGCAGCGGGACAGCCGGGAGTCCGCCGCAGATTTTCAAAGCGGTAGGAAGTGACGGAATTGGATATCCTGCTAGATGAAGAGATCGAGAGTGCAAGTGGTCCAGACTCTCACTACCTAATCAGAGGGCAGGGCCTGTTGGAACTTGGCCCGACCAGTGCAACTGCGCGAAAGCAATTGGTACGGCTGAGATGAGGCGATCACTGCCAAGCTCCTGGGGTGCTTCAACCGCAGTAAGTCCGGAGACTTCTCCGTTGGCTTTACAAGGCCCGATCTGAACTCTTCCAGACGAGCGCACGAACAGGACTGGACGCAGTACATCCTGCAATGGGAGACGTGCCATCACGCCTCTCACATGCTCTCGTATATACACTTGTCGGCAACACACCCTAGTCTGTACAACAGAAGAGCCATCTGGCCTCTCACATTGTACAATACTGTGTACAAACCCAACCTCCACTGCTTGTACGCCCTACACAGTAAACATGACACTGGCATTCTTATACCAGCTCAGCAGCGGATTCTCCCCGCTCCGCGTCTCCGTCTCCTCGACATCCGCCCACCGGAGCATAAAGTCTTCATGCGAGAGCACCTTCGTCAGCTTCCCCGTGATGGCCTGATACACGGCCTCGGTGATGCGGAAGTTGGTCGGAAACATGATGTCAAAGTAGCCTTGGTGTACCTTTTGTCCACATATACATGTCAGTATAACGGCCAGCTCAATGTGTCACAGAACACCAACGGGGGGAGCCCTTACCAGAGGCGTAGAGACCGGCACCGGCTGCCGTTGGAACCTCGTCTGCACGATGGGGGCGTTCAGGCCCTTGATGGCATCCGGCAGCGAGTGGAAGTCGCTCGTCAGCAGCCGGTGGGCGGGGAAGTAGTGCTCGAGCACGTCGAAGAACTGCATCAGCCGCGTGGGGATGTACTCGGGCCTGCTGAGGTTGGGCGCGAAGGGGAGGGAGGACTGGAGGAGCCGGCCGAGCCTGGTGGCCGGGTAGGGGACCGGGTAGCGCCCGCCCGTGGCGGCGTCGCGGACGCGCAGGAAGCGGGAGGCGACGGGGTCGAGCACCGGCTGGTAGAACTCGTAGAAGTCGCCCTTGTCGTCGATCAGCACCGTGCCTTGCAGCGGCTCCTCGGTCGCCATGTCGTAGCGCACAATGTCATGGGCAAAGTTGTCGAAGACCTCGAAGGCGAGGAAGAAGCAGGGGGACGGCACGGGCTGGTCCCAGTCGAAGATGGACTTGTTGACTATCTCGACCTTTTCGGCGTGCGAGGAGAGGACCTGGCTGGTCTGGATGTCGGCTAGTTGCGGGCTGATCTCGATGATCCTGTATTTTGTGCGGTCGTACACGGCCGGGTCCGTGTCGCGGATGTAGTCGAGGATGTTGCGCATCAGGGTGCCGCGCCCGGCGCCCATCTCGTAGATGATGAGGTCGTGGTAGGGGTACGTCGTCAGCTTGTAGTTGGCGACCAGGTAGCGGGCTATGGCCTCGCCGTAGTACGGGCGGAACAGCTCGGTCGGCGTGTACCAGAGCTGTCGCGTGTCCGACGGCTGCTTGGCGTCGAGGGCGTCCTCGAACTCGACGTAGCGCCGTGACAGGAGCGCGTGGAACTCGAGCTCGTCTTTGAGGGTGGGGAAGTCGAAAGGTTCGCCCGGGGTGAAGATGACTACTTGTTTGGAGAAATAGCCGTAGTGTGGGTTGTAGAGGCTGTCCTCGATAAAGTCTCGCATGAGCATCTTGACTCTCCTCGGCCGGTCCTTCCTTGACCTTAGGTCGTCTGCCGTCACCATGGGATACTTCTTGTATTCCTCCGACATGTCCACCGGGAAGAGGTCTGTCCTCTGCTGCCAATTGCTCTCGTTCCTGGGCGTGTTCCTCGCGCCTCGCTCGTCCGAGTAGAGCCGCCGTTGCTGTTGCCGTCGGACATGCTGTATTGTCGTTGCGAGCTTAACAAAGTTCTGTCGTGATGGGCAAGCTCGATGCCTAAATAGCTGCCGAAACAGCTGCGTCACTATCGGCGAGTCCATTGTGTGTCGACGACACCCTCCCCTTAGCGGCAGATATTGATGTCGTTGAACTCGATTGGGCGCTGGAATAAGTCTATGTCTAGCATAGATGTTCTAGGTCTGTGGCCCAAGCTCCAGGGTCCTGTGGCTCAGTTTTCAGAGCTTCAGCTGTGGCTTGACCCCCTGGAGGAGCTAGGATTATGAAATCAAAAGCTCGATTCTGCGCCGCGACAAAACATCTCAGAAGACGAAAAACGTTCCTAGACGTTACACGTACACATAAATGGTTTCCTTTTCCTAGAGGCTGTAACACGGGGGTAAAAACGGCATGTCACTAAGAGACCACCCCAAGGCATACGGCACAGCAGCCCTAACTGTGGCCTTCGCCGCCGGAATTATCATCACACTCGGCTTCAAGGACCTTTACCCGGACCTGGAGAGACGCTACCAGCAGCAGAGGAAGCGGTTAACCCGGAAACCATCCGGCGCCCAGTTCCGGAGGTCCAGTATCTTCTTCGACCAGTCAGCCCTTAGCCCTGTCGAGCTCGAGGACCACGAGGAGGAAGATGAAGCCGATTACCGGCCCGTCGCCGACGGCATCGAGGGCTGCATCGGCAACACGCCGCTGCTCAAGATCCGCAGTCTGAGCGAGGCCACGGGCTGCACTATCCTCGCCAAGGCGGAGTTTCTCAACGGCGCCGGACAGAGTCCCAAGGATCGCGTAGCGCTGAACATGATCCGTGAGGCGGAGCAGAAGGGGCTTCTGGTGCCGCACAGGGGCGACACGATCTACGAGGGCACGGTCGGGAGCACGGGCATCTCGATTGCGGTCCTGGCGCGCGCGCTGGGGTACAAGGCGCACATCTGCATGCCCGACGACCAGAGCAAGGAGAAGTCGGATCTGCTCCATCATCTCGGTGCCACCGTCGAGCGCGTGCCGGTGGCCCCTATCACGTCGCCGGACCACTTTGTTAACCTTGCGCGGAGGAGGGCGAAGGAGCAGACCGACTCGTCGGCGGACTCGAGTAGGGGGTTCTTCGCTGATCAGTTTGAGTCCGAGGCCAACTACCGGGCGCATTTCAAGACCACGGGTCCGGAGATCTACTCCCAGGCCGAAGGCAGGATAGACGCGTTTGTGACCGGTGCTGGGACCGGAGGGACTTTGTCCGGGATTGCGAAGTATCTGAAGGAGGACCGGAAGCTGTCCAAGCTGCGAGTGGTGCTCGCTGATCCTCAAGGCAGCGGACTGTACCACCGGGTCAAGCACGGCGTCATGTACTCTTCAACCGAGAGGGAGGGCACGCGGCGGCGGACGCAGGTGGACACGATTGTCGAGGGTATCGGTATCAACCGGATAACGGAGAACTTCGAGGCCGGAAGGGAGCTGGTCGACGACGCAGTCAGGGTAACAGACGAGCAGGCGTGTAGGATGGCTCGGTGGCTGGTGGAGAACGACGGCATCTTCGCCGGCAGCAGCAGCGCAGTGAACTGTGTGGCTGCCGTAGTGACGGCTCTGAATCTGCCGAAGGGTAGCCGGGTGGTGACGATCCTGGCCGACTCCGGGACGCGGCATCTCAGCAAGTTCTGGAAGCACGTCGCAGAGATGGGCCTAGAGGAGGAGGAACACCAGGACTTGCTCACCACACTGAAGATCCACCAATGACAATGATGAAGTCTGTTTGGTATCTCAGTTGCGGCCTGAACCGCTGAACGAAGCCTTCCGTCCGCCACCCTATGGTACATGGACAATGAGAATATGGAGAGCGTGAAACTCCTCTTGAAATCAGATGCAAGTCGAATCCCGCTGATAAAAAAAACCCCCCCCCCCGAAAACTCCGCAGCCAGTGTATCATGTCCAGGTAGTCTCTCCTGAAGATGCAATCCCCCTTGCTTCCCTACCTCTGGACCAGCAACAGTAACACTCGATGTAATCCACGTCCTCAAATCCACGAGCCATCTCTTAGATTTGAGAATGGCATAGGAAGCGACAACTCTTCCAGGCAGCGAATTCCCAAGGTAGCAGTGTCCTACGAGAACTGTATCACGCGTGTAAGCCAGAGTGCGTGATACTTCAAATCCCAAGAGGGTTCGAGCAGAACTTACCTTCCACCGGTTGCCGCACACGGTGCACTCGCAGAACGTCGTCATCGGCTCATCAGCCGACCTGGTCTGCGCCTGGCTGTACGACACCTTCTTCTGCCCGCACTTGCCGCACTTGAGCGCGTCGCTGATGGACTTCTCCGCCATGGGCGCCTGTGCCTTCTTCAGGTTCTCCTTCTCGAGCGCCTCGTCCTTGGCCCGCTGCTCCTCCGACAGCAACTCCTTCTCCGTCATGGCCACGAACTTGTCCGCCTGGATGTCGCCGCTGAGCACCCGCCGCCCCAGCTGCCGGTTGCTCTTGTTCTTGAGGTTGATGAAGAGGCTGCGCATCTTGGTCCGGTAGTCCTGGCCGTCGCCCTTGAAGTGCTTGTAGGCCGCGTTCTCGACCTCTACCGCGCGCACGAGCACGTCCTCTATTGAGTCGGTACGCCGGTACGCCAGGCCGTTGTAGATCATTCCTATGCAGTTGTCGCGCACCTGGTTGCCGGTGCGGTTGATGTCCACCTTGTCGACCTTGAAGTGCCGCTTCTCGGTATCGCCGTCATACGGCTTGTTGGAGCCGCTCGGGGGTGGGGCGGGCGAGGCCGTAGTCGTGCTGGCGGGAGTGGGCGTAGAAGGGGAGCCGTTCTTCGGGCGCTGGCCTTTTGCGGCCTTCTCTGCGTCTACCAGCCTGCGCCACTTGATGACGATCTCGTTGGCCAGCTTGCCGATGTCCTTGTTCGGGTTGGAGCGCAGTTTGCCGATGAAGATTCCGGCCTTGGTCGAGCGGAGCATCTCCTCGGTCGGCTTGGACTCGTTCTTGATCGTGTTCATGAGCGCGAGTATCGAGTCTGGCGCCTCGTTCTGGGCGACTGACTTGCTAAGCGCCTTGATGCGCTGGGCGAGCTCCCTTTCGTCCATCATGACTGCGGAGTGATCGTTGACTGTTTCGTAACGGTTCTGGGTAAGTAAGGGGAGCGCGTGATGGAAGCAAAGGAGACTTGTGCTGGCCGGAGGTGGTTTGGTTGGTTTGGGACTAGGAAGAGAAGAGCGCCGGGGCTGCGGTATTAGTTCAAGTCGTCCACTTGCTCAGCAGCCAGGCTGGTCGATTTGAAGGTGTCTCAAGCGAGTAGGAGAAAAATAATACTCTTTGACCCTGCAATAAGGGAAAAATACGAGTAGTAAAGCCTGTGAACTTCCTCGCGAAGCTTGAGTTTGACAAAGAAAGTGAGGTCACTTTGAGGCTCAACTGAATGCCATATCGAGCCTTCCGTTGTCTGATTCGTTCAAACTCCCGTCACGTGCGGGGTTGCACCTGGCTCATGCACCTCTCCTCCACAACAGCTTGTCGATAGTTCGTGATCGATACTTTCACTAGGCACCCGTCGCATCGCCCACTGAGCATTTCCGGAAACCTCGTATGTCGGCCGATGGCATAATTCCCTTGTCACACTCGGGTTGCGAACATGAATCCAACCCTCACATTACTTAGGGGGCCTCTGCGTTACGATGATGCACGAGCGGGCGAGCTGATCCTCGGCCTGCCCAGCGCTGCAGACCACCAGAACAGGGCTCCGGGCATGCCCGCCTCCCCCAGCTCTCGCTCCGCGCTCTACAGTACTTTGCTGTGTCCCGAAGGAGTCTGCTACTCGCGACGACTTTTCATGGCTGTCAGCCCCTAGTGATGGAGAGGTCGCTGGGTCCAAGACTGAGGCAAGGCAGAGGAAGGGAGTGATGTTGACCCGGAATGTGCTCCTGCGCCGACACCCTTCCAACCGGGCACCGAAGCACCGAGTCTACAGGAGACAATGGCCGGGTCCCACATGCCCTACAGCAGCGGGCGCCGCCGCAGCTTCAGGCAACGGGTAGGTGGTTCGAAAACGCCGTCGAGCAAGCTAGAACGATAGGTCATCGGACGAACTTGAGACTAGATGCCTAGGTCTAGCGCATGATTATGGATCACACGCCGTGTCCTTCAACAGTCAGTATCTGCCTCATCCAGGGCTTCCCCCGCCCCGTCAGCACATAACTATCACTCGACCACTCCGAGAGCCTGAGTCATTCGCGCATCTTCCCCGTATGAAGCCTGACTATAAAGCTCACTACGGTCCTAGCCTCCGACGCCCGCTTTTGGCGACTAACGCGGGGAGACGCCGTTGCTGGCTTCGGGCCGAGCCAGGTCCAGGAGATGGATTCCTGTCTGCGTCTTGGGGGTGGGGGGTCTATTGACGCGGTTGATATCTTTGTTTCTCTAGACGTCTCTCGAACACTCGATTTATCGATGCGAACTACCGTCATAATATAGTCTGAGAACTCTGCAGGGCGGTCTTATTTGGAGAGCTCGTCCTTAACGTCATCCTTTATCTCAAGTCCGTCATCCTAGCTTAGTTAGGAGCTGATCTACTGGAACCTAGTGGCGTGGTTGGATACCGATCTCCTGTAGCGGAGGTTATGTAACTGTTGCTCCGCGGCACGTTCTTCGTCAGGATCTCCGAAAGGCCACTTAAGCCTGTTTCAAAGGGTTGTGTAGCTCGAGAAGGCAGCCCTAATTCCTAAGCCGTAGTCGTTGTGACCCTTCTCGAGGTAGTTCTTCTAGATGGGCTCGAACCAGGTGAGTGTATTCCTAGTTAAGAAAGCTACAGCGTAAATGACCTTGTCGATGTCCGTATGTAAGTTACTAGTATAGTAGGTAATGTAAGCCTCTATCTGAGCGAGGTAGTCTTGCAACGGTCCCTTCGTCCTATCATACCGAAGTGGCTTTGGAAACTAAAGCTGTCGGTTGGTATTCATACCTGCGGCCACCGCCTTATGACACCTCCGTATTTTAAGCAACAAAGGAAGCTTGCTATTCCTAAATACTTTTCCCAACATACTAGTCCGTGACCTATTAGTAAAGCAGCTAATCCGCATACGTTAAAGAATATATTCCACACACGTTGAAGACTATGTTCAACATACATCACGAGTCCGCTGACGGTAGCTTACTTACTATTAAAGAGTCAAAGAATATATTTCACGTCCATCACGAGTCTAGTCACGGCAGCTTGCTTACTACTAAAGGGTTAAAGAATATACTCCATATATATTACGGCAGCCTACTTACTGTTAAAGGAATCCTCCAACCATTAAAGGACTGTCCACGCGTGACTTGGATTACACATATCAGAACTTATGTGTCCTAACATAGGTTGTAATAGATAGTTCAAGTATAAATATCATGGATATCTACTTCATGGGAAGTTGATCTTTAGCATCTCCTACTACAGCATCAGCCAACACCTACTAGAAACTGCAAACAACTTCAAGTACTAGCAAACACTGCAAACGCACCGTATAACTTGCACCACCTCTAACAGCAATATGGCCCGTTCTTCGGAAATCAAAGTCGGCGACATTAACGGCACCCAGTACATGTGTCCTAGCTGCGCGGAGTCCTTTGAAGCTAAGACAAAGCCGGCCAACTGTCCCCTCTGTAAGGCGACGCTGAACTGAGTCAAATATGGGCAAGAGAGAATAGACGTTCCGTATCCGGAACCAGGGTGGCACCAGTGCGGCAATGAACTGGCGGCTGCTAGCCACGGCTTTCCTTATTTCTTTGGTATACAGTGAAGCAGGTGATAACAGGAAATGGTATCACGTACAGGAGCCTTTTTCAACAAGAGCCCTTGCACATTACGTTCGTTAATCACCAAGAGTCAGGAAAAAGGGGCACAAGGTGGACAAGAACAAGCAACAAACCTCTACTCTACGGTATTCAGAGAGTCACAAGAGCAATATGACTACTGAAATTCGCTCTTTACCATGTTATTCTATTGATCAAGCCTTGCTCATTGTGTGTTCAAGACTTCAACAAATTCAACAAACCTTCCTTGGAACCTTGGAACCTGATCATTGCAGCCGAAACTGCCGACTGGAGATAGGGGCATCGCACTCGACCACTCCTAGGGCACTCAGACCCAGTTGGTTGCTGTGGTTTTCCTAGCTCTCGGCTCAACAGACAGAGGGCCTTGAAGGAAAGTAAAGGAGGGGGTGTAAGTTTTTTATCCGGAGCAACCATGGGCACTAGTACGGCAACGAAGTCGCAGCTACTAGCTACGGTTTTCTTATATCCCGTAATATACAGACGGAGCGTCTCAGAGAAGTAACGGAGGTTGCTGTTATCACTGACTAGGAGAGTCTTTTTAGAATTTTGTAAGGTGATATTACTGCCTACTTAATTAGGCATCGTAGTAAATACAACCGTAGAATCCTTTGGGAGAAATACAGGCTTATTATGAGAGCTTGTAGGCGAAGATTAGTCTGACTAAGAAAGGCTGTCGTTCTCTTCGTAACTTATCAGAACAAGTCGGCACAAAGACAGCACAATGCGGGCAAGTAGACAGGTATAAAGTCGGCGGGACGGGAACGGCCAGCTTAGGCAGCTTGACTTGGCCAGGCTGGTCCAGACAGGTACAAGCCGCTGCAAGCCAAAGCAGGCAGATAATAAATGTCCCGCGCAATCAGCTCCTGGGCCGGACATCGAAGCCAAGTCTGGAGTTATGCCAGTGTATCCCGTGACGAGCAGGCGCCGCTCTGGCGGCGCTGCGGGGAGAAGCCGGTTGATTAGGGAGGGCATAGCTCGGTTTTGCAATTCAAAGACCACTACCTTACGTGTCGTGTACCTGCAGCGCTTAGACCTAGCTCATGTCACTCTCTCGTGCTAAGAGCCACCCTGACAAGTTAGGCGAGTCTTCTGCTGTTTCTGATCAGTTATCGCCTTAGCAAGAGTGGACGGCCTCAGAGCCTCATATAACTTGTCAGCGGTCAGCCAGCTTCAGACCACACGGTCCCTTGTAGAATTCCTCGAGTCACTAGCTTTAGGCTTCTAAGGAGTGTCTTTAGGCTCCCGCTTTGTATCTATGATGCTGAGTTCCTCCGGAACCCCCAGACATCAGGAGAATATTCTTTTAGGACCATCGTGCCCGATCATCAACTCTAGAGATGATAGCGATCAGTCAACCTTCATTAATACATTGGTCAC
>Ga0209127_100674_pt1 | contig 11718 bp, 9 predicted proteins | sample LakSupMetagenome_FD_187469 | JGI IMG/M metagenome (GOLD analysis project Ga0209127, IMG submission 187469) | Freshwater microbial communities from Lake Superior, Canada - Sta WM archaea (SPAdes) (version 2) | ecosystem: Environmental > Aquatic > Freshwater > Lake | place: Lake Superior, Canada...
CTTATGTGTATGGGCAATTTCCATGTCTATCTCGCGGCCTGTCTAACGTCAAACATGTGATCATGGTCATAACGCCGCTCTATCAGAGGCAACGAATTCAGCTCTTGCCAGAGTCCTCCTTCAACGACACAATCCGGTTCAACACGATCTTGTCATCGGTGCTGTCCGAGTCCATAGCCTGCGGGAAAGTTAGCTAGATAGTTCTTGATTCAATTGCGACGGGGACGACTCACAAAGTATCCAACCCTCATGCCCTGGAAGCGTACAGATTCCGGACCGCCCTTGCCCAGTTTGTCCTCTCCAGCAGCCTCGGGCCAGGGCGCCCGTTTCCTCACCTCGTCGAAGCCGACCTCGATCATAGCGTTCGGATAGATGACCTCGCTGTCGGGGTTGATGTCGTTGAGGAAGCCGCCTTCCGCAGCGCCAGGATCTTCCGACTTGAACAGGGCATTATGGATTCGGACCTCGACCTTTCTCGACCCGGAACCCTCGCCGCCAACCCACTGGATGTATGTCTTGGGCTTCTTCGTGTCGCGGTCAAACACCGCGCGGACTTCTGTGACCAGTCCGGTCGCCTCGTCCTTTGTAAATGTGGTAGCCTTGATGGGATATGGAACCTGCAGCAGGCCAACGGTCTTGCCAGGCGCCAAGCGGAAGTAATCTTTGCTGTCGGTCTCGCGAAAATCGGACCTGTCGATGTAGACAGTCTTGGTAAATTTGACCTTGTGGTCTCCCATAGCCGGGTTCTTGGGTGAGAACGGAACATTGATTTCCGTGCCGTCGAGGTCGTCGGCGTCTTCGATCACCACGGGTATGGGATCGAGGAGCATCATCAGCCTTGGCACCGTCTGTTCGAGATACCGGCGGATCGACTGCTCGAACCTTGCTATCTGGATGATGGTTCGGTTTGTCGTGACTCCAAGCTCGTTAATGAACGACAGAATGGCACCGGGAGGGCAGCCACGCCGGCGCACCGCGATGAGCGTGTACAGCCTGGGGTCGTCCCAGCCGCGAACATAACCCTTCTCGACGAGCTCCTTGAGTTTCCTCTTGCTAAGGACTGTTCCTGTGAGCGCAAGGCGGCCATACTCTCTCTGCATGGGCTCGTAAACTCCGAGAGTCTTGTTCAACCACTCGTACGAGACCCTGCTCTGGATGAACTCAGTGGTGCAGAGACTGTGCGTTATGCCCTCGAAGGAATCGCAAAGGCAGTGGGTGAAGTCGTAGGTAGGATAGATCTTCCACATCGTTCCCGTGCGGTGGTGAGGCTCTAGCTTGACGCGGTACGCGGCCAAATCCCACATCTGGGGGTTGCCATCCTCGATATCCTGCTTCATCCTGAGGAAGGCTTCCCTCGGCTTGTACTTTCCGTCCCTCATATCCCGGAACTTGGAAAGGTTCTCCTCAACGCTCTGGTCGGCGTGCTCACACCTGAACCGCGGACTGGTGCCCTTCTCTCCTCCGCGCTGGAGCTTGATCTCCTCGTCACTGCAGTGGCAGACATATCCCTTCTCCAGAGTTATGAGCTTCTCTGCCAACTCGTACAGCTTCCCGAAGCTGTCGGACGAATGGGTTATTCTGGCAGGAGTAAAGCCAAGCCAGCCAACAATCTCCTCGATCGAGTCGAAGTAGCGCTGCTCCTCGGCCTCGGGGTTCGTGTCGTCGAAGCGGAGGTTGCACTCGCCGCCGTGGTACTTGGCGAAGCCGAAGTTGACAGCGATCGCTTTGGCGTGGCCAATATGCAGATATCCGTTCGGCTCTGGAGGGAAACGGGTGACGACGGGTTTTACCGGTCGCTCGTTGTAGACGGCGTCGAGGAATCCCTGCTTGAACATGGCCTCGGGATCAAGCGTGGGCTCTTCCACCTTCTCCTTGGGCTTAGGCTTCGGGGCAGCGTCCTTTGGTGGCGCCTCCTTCGCATTCTTCTCTTTTGCGGCCTTCTTTGCGCGTTTAGCAAGGCGCTTCTTCAGCTCGCCTTTGGAGACCATCTCGCCCGTCTCCTCGTCGAGCTGGAGCTTGGCCGTGCCCTCGGTGATGGCGTCGGCCATGTTGTCCGATTTGGTCGTGTCACTGAGTACAGAAAGTGACTGCTTGGCGGTCGAGTATCAGACGGTTCTCTGGTCGTCGAAGATAGTGAGAGGTTCCAGTAAGAGTCACAGTGATATGGGAGAGACAGCGGTGTTATCACTCCCAAACGACGAATGTCGCAAAAAGATGGAGGGGCAACGGTAGAATTGGACTGGTGACTCAGCGTGCGATAAGATAACGGGAAGCAGGGATGTCCCGAACAAGGTGAGGAGCTTGGGCCACTTCCACCTCCAGCTGGACCCCGCCGTCGTCATAGCTTGTGTTGACGTCTAAACTATTTTACTTCCATCAAAGAAAGGCCTTGGCTGGACTTCTTTTGTACATGAACACCAAGCAGGTTGGACGAATACTCCGACACTACAAACGAACAGATCACAACCAGCGCATATATCAACGCGCCAGGGCCAAAATGTCCCGCGAACCGGTCGACGTCTCCGAAATTCCAACCCTCACCCTCCTCTACAAGCTCAACAAGCTCGCCCACCATGGCACAACGCGCCTGCCCTCCGCCGTGACCTCCCTCTCCAAACCCCCGGCCCCTTCCAACGCCCTCAACTCCCGCGTCGGCCTGATCAGGGGCGACATCACCACCCTCGCCGTCGACGCCATCGTCAACGCGGCCAACCGCTCCCTCCGCGGCGGCGGCGGCGTCGACGGCGCCATACACCGCGCCGCGGGTCCCGAACTGGTGCGCGAGTGCCGCGCCCTGGGCGGCTGCGCGACGGGCGACGCGAAGATCACCGGGGCGTACGAGCTGCCGTGCCGCAAGGTGATTCACGCCGTGGGGCCGGTGTACGATGATCTCCGGCCGGACGTGAGCGAGAGGCTGCTGCGGAGCTGCTACACGAGGAGCCTGCAGCTTGCGGTGGGGAACGGGTGTAGGTCCATCGCTTTCAGCGGGATTAGTACCGGCGTGTACGGGTATCCGAGCAGGGAGGCGGCGCCGATTGCTATTCGAGCTGTGAGGGAGTTCCTGGAGGGCGATACGGAGGGGAAGATTGCGCTGGTGGTGTTCGTCACGTTCGAGAAGAAGGATGTGGATGCTTATAATGACTATCTGCCGTGAGTACTACCCAAGGGGGCACATTTGGGGTGGATGGCTGACTTGTAATAGGATGTTCTTCCCTCCCGAGACTGAGGGCTCCAAGGACGAGCCGACCTCCGCGGACACTGATGCGGCGGAAAACGCCGAGGCTGAAGAGGATGCCGAGGCTAAGGCTGTTGCGGACGAGCTACCCAGCGCCCCGACGGACGAGCCGTCTGACACGGGTCACGTGGACAAGAAGCAGAAGCAGGGCGATGCTTAGGGACGGGCCTTAGACACCGAGTGAGGGAATGGTAAAGGTGCTTTACGAGACATGACTGCATCACACAATGAGTTTCGGCGCTTGAGGGGCACAGGAAGGGCTTGATTTCGGGAAGGGACAAGGTTTAAGGATGATATCCATTTGTCTTTACGGCAGAGCACTGTTTGATCAGAATCCAGATCTCTCTTCTCCCACAAACCTCCATGGTGACAAGGTCCATGCGGTGATATCCAACGTCTTGCAGTGGCCCCCCACGCCTTGCTTTAACGCCCGGCATAACCACTCATACATTACCGATCCGTCGCCCGTGCAGCCAGTATGTCCAGCGTAATCGTCCAACTGCGGGCTGATCCTCCACCGGGCCGATAATAAAAAATGGGTGTCGGCCGCGGCGTCTTACTTCGGGATTCGAACTTGCGTTCTCCTCCCCTTAAGGGTTGTGAAACTTCCCCGGAGGTCGAAGTGCAGATGCACCACTTACCACTGCGCCACGGCTACTATTAGCAGGTGATCAGGCTGCTCGACGGGATACCGATCCCGGGTTTTGATATATATGGCCCGTGCCGGGGCAACGTGACGCGTGTGAAGCTAGTGACCTCTATCGATAAGACTCTCTGGCTGAGCAGTCTGAGAGTCAGGTGTGCCAGTTGATTGATGGGTGTAGCCGAATCACGCACCAAAGAGCTCCATCGCCTGCCGAAGCTGCCTACCCTCCGCCAGCACCCGCACCTTCTCATCATGCCTCGGCGGCACCACCACCTTCCTCGTCCTCGTAAACCCGGAAGAATACCACATCACCACCACCTCCAACTCCCCGAAGCACTTGTGCGCTGCCCTCGTAAACCCGCCGGCGGCGACGTGAAGCGTCCTCACGGCCCGCCTCTGCTCGACCGCGAGCCTCTTCTCCCGCAGAACGTACCGCTCCATGACGGCCGCGCTCTCGAAGTGCCACGCGTTGAGCTGGAACGGCAGCAGCGCCGTCTCGCGGTATAGCTGCCGGCACACGGGCGCCAGCAGCGTCATGCCCCTCTCCTCCGCCGCCCCGGTCAGGCGGTGCCGCGTGTTGTCTTCGTCGTCGTCCGCGCAGGAGTTCCGGGAGGCGCGCAGGCGGCGGCAGTAGAAGCCCCCCGGTATGGTTGACATCCTGCGCGTGCCGTGCTGCTGCTGCGCGTCGTCACCGACGACGCGACGGACGCGTGATATGGGGCGGTGGTGCACGCTTATGATGCCCGCCGAGAGGACGAGCTCGTAGATGCGGTTGCGCAGCTCCGGAGGGAGGCGGAGGAGCGGGGAGGCGGCTTGGTTGGTGGTCCATCTGGTGGCGGAGAGCGTTAGCTGGAGCGCCGGCGCCGCGAGGGATAGGTGTGGATTGGACTTCACTTACGCCTCGTACTGCTCGGTGCCTTCGTCAGGCGCACCCGAGAGTAGGCACCGCTGAAGCACACGCCTGCGCCGTCTGGCCTCCATCACTCGGGGCCCGGAAGGCCGGTTGACGATGCCATTGTGTGGTTTAATTGTCGGATGGTGAAGTTCATGCGTTGGCTTGGGAGATGTTCCCCGCAATCGACCTTGCCCGTTTGGGAGGCACATGCATGAGATCGGTCAGGGGGTCTGTCGATGCCTGCCCGATCGCCCAGAGATCCAGACCTCGAGAATGCACCCGAGCATCATCGAAAGGATATGTCTGCGGTGTGCCCAGGATAGTTAGCGACGCCTCAATTCTGTTCTAGACAGGCTCTCGCTGGCCTCGGACGTCTCCTCTAATCCTTGTGTTGCTGGGCAAGACGACACCAACTCACCGAAGGCTCTAACATAGCCACACCTCAACTCTACCACAAACCAGATCATAGCGTTTTGCTTCATTTGCGCCAAATGTAAAACTGTATTTGCGAAGATGTTCGAATGCATCCAGGAGTCCAGGACATCTTCTCTCCATTCGATTACCCCTGCCATCGGAGTCCTCCATCAAAAGTCCTGTATTGGTAACCTACCACCCAGACAACAACCGGGGTCCAGGAACCAGTTACGGTGTATTGTCTCATACTGCTTTTCTCACAAGATTCAATCATCCTTTGCGATGTGCCTAGCCAGGCGAGCGAATCACCACTTCCTCTCCAGTTAACGGCGCCTGATGAGTGGTGTTGCCCCCGAGCAGCTTCATTTAACGTTGCATTTCCATAATAAGCATATCTCACGATCGGGCAAATAGGAGGAGCTGAACTGCAGTACTACAGTTGGGTGGCGCTTGATTCTCGCGTTGCTACGACGCCATGGACCTAGGGATGTAATTGACGGTCTGGACCGCGGACTCGTTCTAAGACGGAAAGGCATTTGACCGTGTTGAAGCAAGAAGTCGTCCTGGTTGTGTATCTAGGAAGTGCAGCATGAGAACAAAATGAGATATGAATTCAAGCTATGGACTCCTCCGAAGTGTGGTGACCGTGCCCAGTGCACATCTTCTCGCCACAAAAACTCCCATCCACCCAATATGCATCCCAGCCTCCTGCTCGGCCTCCTCCTCCCGCCCGCCGCCCTCGCAGCGCCCTCCGACTTCACCGAGGGCTCCGCCCTAGTGGCCGTCCGGCACCCGGGGTGCACGAGCGCGAAGCACTGGCAGGGCGGGTCGTGCAAGCTCGACTGGCGGGGCATCTGCTACGACAAGTGCAAGGAGAAGCAGAAGGTCAACAACTGCTGCGCCGGCTCGCTCACGAGCAAGATCGAGGGGGACAACCGCATCCTCGGGGCGAGCACGTGCGAGTGCTGGTGTGACCGGGCCGGGTAGTGGGACGTCGTGATTGGGGACCGGAGGGTGGTTGGCCGCCGGGGTTGAGTCGTGAATGGAAGAGATGCTGATAAGCGGATTTCTGGGACTTTAGGCGAGGATGATGTATGCGTAGCTTAGGTATTCGACATGAAGGCCAATATACGAAAGACTCGGTTATGGGGGTGTGATCGTTGGCCTTGCAGATTGAGTGACGTATACTCGGCATGACTGAGGAGACTGGGAAAGATGATAACTCTCTGTCTGAGCCAATATCAAAGCAAGAACTCCAAGTTGCCATGTCATGGGCTGGATCAGGTCGGACTGGGCTTAGAACCGAGGAGCTTGCAGTACATCCTGTCTCAATGGTTCGCAAACACTGGCATAGGTACACTGCTCAGCTTGATAGAGCCTTGTGTTGGCCAAAAGCAGGCATTGAAATGGGAGATATCGATACCCGTCCTATCCCAGAATGGTGTGAATCATGGACGAAGTTCCCGGTCACGCTGTTAGAATTCTGTTCCTTCCCTGGCAGCTAGAGGTTCCATGTTCTGTAGTTGGAAGCACTTGGTTTTCGCTAGCAAGCTGCAATTGTTGGACGAGATCATCCGAACCACAAGAAGAGCGGTTGCGCCACAGTATTGGCTGTGCCAAGCCGCCGCGGATGCCTTCAGCCCATGGGCGGTAGATGTTCACAGCACGGCGCCAAGTTTGGCTCGTGTACTTTTGTCGTAGCGGAAGGCCCAAGCATCGCAACAGTAACGTCAAGCCGGGGGGTTCGTTGGTATCCTTTGGGTTCTATGACGCGCGCAGCGAGCTCGAAACTCTTCCCTTCGTACTCCATGATCAAGTGGTCCGTAAGCCCCGAGATCTCTGGTAGCTCTTTGTTGACGATATCCCACGACATTGGAGTGTTTGGGTCTCTCAGAAGAAGAAGGAAGAAGAGACGACTGTACCAAGTGCTCTTGTCGATCAAGAGACATTTGGGATAGACCACGTTCTCTCTCGAGTCAAATATGATTCCAAATGGAAACGGACGGCCAAATACCATAGCGACAGACGAGAAAGCCGTAATGTAGTAGGGCAAAGGAGGGAGAGTGTGGACTCCCGCCAGACGACCCCGGTAGCTAGGCGCGTAGTTGGCCCCAGCTTGAAGCTCGACTGATCTGGGGCAGAATATCCGACGCAGCTCGTTAGCCTGGCTCACCACAGTGTCCTCGTCAATATCAGCGAGTATGTGGAACGCATGAGTGATGCCATCTGCTAAATGACCCCAACACTCCCCAGACGGACCATCCTCGTCGAAATCCTCCTTCAAAGGGACAAAGCCAGGGCTGGCTAGACGGATATACACACCAGGAGCGGTCCGGAGAAGAACTATACCAAAAGCCCAGGAGCCTGGCTCATGCACACCGATTGGCAAGATATTGGACCACAACTGCTCATCTATGTGTTGACTCGGGCTTTCATAAGGGATCAACGAGGCTGTCATTTTCAGTCCCCTGTTAGTCATGGAGTATTCCGAGATGGGCGACATGAACGGCCTAGTAAGACCGCACTTCCTGAAGTCAGCGGGGGACGTGGCGAGTACAGAGAGATATGTTTGGGCCGTCTCATCGTCGGGTTGCCAGGCAAAAAGTGACGGGTCGAAGGTCTTCTTAATGATTTCCTCCTGCAGACGATAGAAGGCCTTGTTGCCCTCACCGTAGACCAGAGGCATGTGGACGTCAAACAGGCCAAGGAGGCAATAGGCGATGTCCTCCTCCCTCGTTGTAACGCGTTCCGAGGCCCAAGACATCCTCGCTGCTGCGGAGAAGCTCCTCAAGGAGCGCGCCGCGGTGATAGCTTCAATCGGGATGCGTGTGATCTTGGACAGTTCCTTGCCCAGTTCTTCCTTCGTGCCGATCAGTGCCCAGCGACTATTGTAGAACTGGAGGTCTAACGGGGCGAGCATCTCTTGTAGAGTCTAACTACGAGTAAACTAAGCACACTGGGCCAAGTCAGGTCCGGCCCAAGTCGTGTGCAGGTCGGACAGATAGACATAGCATACGCGGGCCTTCTGGTACCAGCGGAACATGGAGTTGATGGATTCCGTCAGCTCAGCACTGCTTGTCTTGTCGATGCAGCACGTGTCGATCCAGACGTATTCGAGGCTGTGACCCAGTGCCAGCCGGCACGTCTCGGTGATCTTCGCGTAACCCTTCTTCGACGGCAGGTAAGGGGATGTCATGTCCTGGAGCGTAACCTCCTCTGGAGCATCCCATGTGTGAGAGAGGATCGCATAGGGCGGCAGAGACGACTCGTTGAAGTCTTGAAACTTCAGGGATCTCGCATGGAACAGTCTCATCTTGGCGAAGTGACGGCAGAGAAAACAATGAAGCAGGTCAGAAGCAGATTTTCTGGCAACGAAGCAGGCGTAGAGAAGGAGAACAGGAGGAATGAGATGAGGGCAGCTTGTTTTGCGCGAGGTGATCTGCCTCGACGACGAGGCAAGGCTGTGCTGGGGGGAGGAGATAGGGTGCCTAAGATGTAGATTTCCAGGCTCAGCTCCCAATCTGCCTTGCCAGGGCTGAGTGTGGAAAGACGAATGTGCTGCAGCTACCTGTACTAAGCCAAAGGGAACACACAAACCGACATCGCTTGAGTCTGGTAAAGGCCGTTGAAACAGATACGACTCTAAAATCAAGTGCAAAGAATTGCTGCTCGGTAACCCTTGTAGCCAAACACTTGTGACACTTTGCATCTGAGAGCTCCGAGGCAGTAGAACACTTGCAAAACTGACACGCCGAGTCACAGCAGCAAATTGCAGTGCGAGCATATCTTCGTGATGCATCGTGCAGTGCCTTGACTCCAGGTTGTCAAGGTACGTAAGGTTAATAACCTTGGGTAATGTACCTAGTCGAGCTGGTCAACTGTGCCTGACATCATTCGTCGCATCCCAATGAATAGCGGATATTCCCGGGGAATCCGAGTGCCACAGGGCCGACGACTTCTGTGGTTTGTGATCTCCCGCTTTGCCGGACGACAGCGCTAAGCCGAGTTTGGACCCAACTCCACACTACATTTTTACCTCATCCCGAACCGCCGGCCCATCATGTCCTCCTTGCTGCATAGTTTCCGTCTTCTGCTATTTCTCGCTCCATCTGATTCTCCTCCGATCATTAGTGTCCCGTCTCAACCGTCTTCTCATCAACCCGTCAGACACCCTTCAACCCGAGCCGCTTTTACCCAATTTCACATTCACGATGTTCATGGCATCAAGGATCCAGCGCCGTGCCTTTTCGGCATCGGCACGCAACGTAAGCCAGCACCTCCCGCGCTTCTGCTCCAAGGATGAACGGAGGTGGGAAGCTCTGGTTCAACATAAGCGGGTTGCTAACATGAACGTCCCAATGCGTAGCTCTCCAAGGTTACCGTCCTCGGCGCTGCCGGTGGCATTGGCCAGCCGCTCTCCCTCCTCCTCAAGCTCAACCCGCGCGTGAGTGAGCTCGCTCTCTACGACATCCGCGGAGGACCCGGTACGTTCAAACCTCTGTTGGGATTGCGCAGATGCCACCCACCCCGAAACGGTGGAACCATCTGCCATTGAAGCCAATTGAGTGGTGGCTAACTGGTACGGACGGAAAAAAAGGTGTCGCCGCCGACATCTCCCACATCAACACCAAGTCCACAGTCAAGGGCTACGACCCGACCCCGACCGGCCTCGCCTCGGCCCTCAAGAACTCGGAGATCGTGCTCATCCCCGCCGGCGTCCCCCGCAAGCCCGGCATGACCCGCGACGACCTCTTCAACACCAACGCCAGCATCGTCCGCGACCTGGCCAAGGCCTGCGCCGAGTCCTGCCCGGAGGCCAAGATCCTCGTCATCTCCAACCCCGTCAACTCCACCGTCCCCATCGTCAGCGAGGTCTTCAAGGCCCGCGGCGTCTACAACCCCAAGACCCTCTTCGGCGTCACCACCCTCGACGTCGTCCGCGCCTCGCGCTTCGTCTCCGAGATCAAGGGCACCGACCCGGCCGACGAGAACATCACCGTCGTCGGCGGCCACAGCGGCGTCACCATCGTGCCCCTCTTCAGCCAGTCCCGCCACCCGGAGCTCAGCTCCAACGCCGAGCTCGTCCACCGCGTCCAGTTCGGCGGCGACGAGGTCGTCAAGGCCAAGGACGGCGCCGGCTCCGCCACCCTGTCCATGGCCATGGCCGGCGCCCGCATGGCCGAGAGCCTGCTGCGCGCCGCCCAGGGCGAGAAGGGCGTCGTCGAGCCCACCTTCGTCGACTCCCCGCTCTACAAGGACCAGGGCATCGAGTTCTTCTCCTCGCGCGTCGAGCTCGGCCCCAACGGCGTCGAGAAGATCCTCCCCATCGGCAAGATCGACGCTACAGAGGAGAAGATGCTCGAGGCCTGCATCGCCGACCTCAAGAAGAACATCCAGAAGGGCATCGCTTTCGCCCAGCAGAACCCCCCCAAATAGATGCGGCGCAGAGGCGATTTGGTGAAAGCGTTGATCTAGACTTAGGTTGAGATCGGTGGTTTGGTTTTTTGGGAAGCGAGTCCGGCTTGGAACAGGTTGTGGCTTTTCGACGACTGACTTCGGTTGTCTGCTTCTTCACCAGGCTCTTGCGAGATAAGGCAATAGACGTGGCTTGGTTGTAACATAGCTCTTCTGCAGTTTCAAGTATGTATTCGATTCCTGAATGCAGGCAATGTGACTTTGTGGTTATGATCTATGTCTAGCCCGAGGCTTTCTGAGCACTACTGTAACGGTAAGCTGGACGGCCGATATCCACAGAACATGGAATTACACCAGGAGAGATCGTTCTATATAGCAGTCTTACAACTCGCTGTTCCCTCTCTCTCTACCTCCACAATGTATGGTACACAAAGGCCGCATCTCTAATAGCCCCCCGCAGCTCCTCTAAAACCCAAACCGGTATTACCCGCCCTAAGCCCAACATCTTCTACTGCGCGGGCACCTGCCTCTGCGGCCGCGGCTGCCCCGAGCTCCACGCCCTGATCTGCTGCGCCCTCGCCTCGACCTTGGCCTCGATCTCGGCGACCCTCTCGAGCCTCTTCCTCTCCGCCTCCTCGTCCCTGACGCGCTGCTCCTCCGCCTTCCTCACCCTCTCCCTCTCGAGCTGCTCGGGCCGCCGCTCCGCGATGTCCCGCGGCCTAAAGTCGCTGAACAGCCGCTTCAGCACCACCTCGATGACGTAGCAGGCGGCGTAGTCGGCGATCATGACGGACGTGAGCGTGAACTTGAACTCGTCCCTGAAGGGCACGAGCTTCATCTGCTGGTTGATCTCGGGGACGAACTCGGTCGAGCACGAGAAGGCGATGGCCGTCACGCCCAGGATGCCCCAGAACATGCCCTTGTTCTCCGAGATGGACTCGCGGAACGGCCGCCCCTGGTAGTTGACGGCGAAGGTGGAGATCTGCTGGATCAGCTGGAGGAGATAGACGGCCGAGTTGAGGAGGGAGGGCTTGAAATCCGCCTCGAGGTCGACGATTTCGGATCGGCTGGGTGGTGGGGGTTAGCAATGTGTTGCCAAATGTGGGAATGGGT
>Ga0209127_100676_pt1 | contig 11697 bp, 6 predicted proteins | sample LakSupMetagenome_FD_187469 | JGI IMG/M metagenome (GOLD analysis project Ga0209127, IMG submission 187469) | Freshwater microbial communities from Lake Superior, Canada - Sta WM archaea (SPAdes) (version 2) | ecosystem: Environmental > Aquatic > Freshwater > Lake | place: Lake Superior, Canada...
CACTTCGCCGCTCCGCACCGCGCCCTATCTTGGCGTGACAGCAGTTGCGCGTTTGTCTGCCACCCACCGTCGCGAGGCGCACCGAGTGTCGGGGACCGGCACCAGATCCGACGTGGTCGCAACGGATTAGCTGGCATAGATGGGCACCTTCTCGAACGACAAGTCCGCCAACACTGCAGCATCGCTGGAAGACTCGTCTTCAAGTCGCTCGTTCTTCTCGCGCTTTGCCCTCCCCATCCGATCGCGCGCGCGCAACCTGACCGACTTCCACATCCGGCCTGCCGATCCGCATCGCAGGTACACGGCCGGCGACCATGTCCGGGGCGCCGTCGTGCTGACCGTGCTGAAGCCCATCCGCATTACGCATCTGACCGTGTCGCTGCATGGCTATGTGCGCGTGCACAAGACTCCGAATGGCGGCGTGAACGAGGCGCCCGTAGTTCCGGCGAACGTGTCGTCGCAGGCTGGCTCCAAGTTCAAGTACTTTGGAAATGGTTTCGCGTCGCTGTTCGAGGACGAACAGGTGTTGAGTGCGGATGGTCGTCTGGAAGCTGGCAAATACGAGTTTAACTTTGATCTCATGTTTCCAAAGCAGGGCTTGCCCAGCAGCATTGATGTACGTCCGTCCGACATCTCAGCGCCCTTTGCAGCTATGCAGCTCCATCCATCCGCACCGCCCGCATGCTAACATCCGATCATACAGTTTGAACGAGGGACTATCGCATACATGATAACGGCTACTCTTACCCGTCCAACAACCATGTCCCCCACGACCAGCTGCGAGCGCAAGATCTACCTGGTCGAAAAGATTGATATCGGATCGCTGACACCACCCCGAGCCCGAACCATATATCTGGAACCCATACCTAAGCGGTCTAGGAAGAAGAAGACGGCTACTGCTGCGGTGGAGAGGGTATCTTCCGTCGCTGCCGAGCCAGCAGATTTATCGTCGGACATAGACTCGAACCGAGTACGCGACAGCCCCGGCCACAGTCCGGCAGTCTTCACGGCTGCCGAGGGCAATCTCGACGCGACAGTCAGCCCCAGGAGTCCCATCCACAGCGATATACGCAGCGAGATAAGCGGCGACAGCGCTGTCAGCACAAGCACAAGCACCGGCCCGAGCGGGAGCGCGGAGCGCAGCCACAAGAGGGACTCTGGCTCACAAGTAACGGGTGGAACCCGGAAGTCGGGCGTCGAAGATCGGACAATCACGGCTACGATCGAACTTCTGAAGGGCGGCTGTCTGCCCGGGGACACGGTTTCCGTCAGGATATCCGTACAACACATCAAACGGATCAAGAGCATGCACGGTGTCATCGTGACGCTGTACCGACAAGGCCGCATAGATTCGTCACCCCCACTTTCCATGTTCAAGGGGCATCTCTCGGAAGATGAGGCTAGACGGTTACAGAAGGAGGAGTACTACCCGAAATCCAAGACTGGGCTGGGCGGCCTGTCCCTCTCTTCGGCCGGATCATGCAGTGTTTTTAGAAAGGACTTGTCTCAGACCTTCTCTCCGCTGATTATCGACCCGGTAACGCTGACAGCCAGTGTCACAACGTCTGTCAGGATACCGGAGGACGCGTTTCCGACAATCAAGGGGGTTCCCGGCGAGATGATCACCTTCAAGTATCAACTCGAGGTCATTGTAGACCTCGGAGGTAAGCTGGCAACCCAGATCCAGAGCGGGCAATCGTCGACGGGGCGAGTCGCCGCAGTAGGCCCTCCTCTAGGTCCGCCGCTCATAGGGAATCCATACGAGGGAGGTGCAGCGTCGTGGGGAGGGCGACCCATCGATACGGACCGCCTACGGCGCGAGAAGGGAGTCATTTCTGTCGCGTTCGAGGTGGTTGTCGGCACAGACGACAGCTCGCGACAACGAGGCAAGAGCGTGCTGCGCGACACGCCGTCGTCCTACGCGCAACAACAGTACCAAGAACAACCGAGCCCGTATGAAGCGCCTACCGCTCTGCGAGAGGGGTTTGCGGACCAACCATATGACTCCACGGGCTACGCACATGCCCACGACGACTATCCGTTCGCCTCCTCCAGCACCGCTGCTCCATACGCAACGTACGACTCCCCAAGGCCCCCGGACCCACCAGCGCCATTCTACGTGCCGCCTCCCGAGTTGCCCGTTGAAAGCCAGCTGTCAGAAAAGGAACGGATCAGACAGGCCGAGCAGAGGCTCCTCCCCAGCCAACCGGACGCCGGCCCGTCGACCTGGGCATACCCAGACGGCGAGAATATCTACGAGGCCGAAGACGGCCCGCAAGCTGGTCCTTCGTCACATCCCGCCCCGCCGCCGTTGCCACCAACCGCTGCCGACGCACCAACAGCACCTCCAGACGAAGGTCCGTCAGCGCCGACCTTGGACGACATCGCCGCGCCCGCGGGCTCGGACGACAAGCAGGAGCTCGAGCGGCAACGCTTGTTGGCGGAGGCTAGCGCCCCGCCAGAGTTTCCGGAGGATTACGACGCAGCTGGACCGAGCAACTCTGCTTCTGCTCCGTCCGCTCCCGCCGCGGTGCCCCCGGCCGCTGCCGCTGAGCCGTCGGCACCTGTGCTTGACGACGAGGAGCACTACGGTCCGCATCATGCCTACCAAGAGCCGGGGTCCTCGACGCAGACGCCACAGACGGAGGAGTTGCCTAGATATGTGCGGTGATGACGCGAAGCGTGGAGAATCTAATGATGATGACGACTTGTATATATTCGATCCCTGTCCATGATGAGCTACAGCTGGTGAAAATGATATCCCTGCGGGCATTCCAGAGCACGTAAACCTCGTGACATATTTGAGATCATGTGAAGTGTACATACATGACAACCTGTCCAGGATGTGTTAATACTCAGCACTGGACATCCCCACGGACAGTATCAACGCAAATCGCCAGCCAGCTCGCAGGTGTAAATGCGACAGATGCCACCAAGACTCAGTACGCCTCGCCTGACCGTTACAATGCATCAGACCCGTCAGATCCCTCGTATATATCAGAAAAATGAATCGCACTTTCGAACCGTGTCACCACCCTAGCCACATCCCCGAACCGCCCCTCTAACCTCGCCCGATTCTTCTTCAAGTCCTCATCCCATACTCCGTCGCCTGCGCCGCCTCCTGCCCCAGCATCTTCCGCTTTATACTCCTCGACTTGAAAGCCACGTACCCGACCAGCGCGACCCCTATCGCGAGCCCGGCCGACAGCAGCATCAGGTTGACGGGGACGGGGTCGTTGTGGAACGTCTGGTGGAACAGGAAGTCGAGCCCGGACTGGGAGAAGTTGAACAACCCGGACAAGCAGATGATGGTGCCGTACACGGTGCCGAAGGTCCGGAACCCGAACACCTTGGCGCTGTAGTCCGACACGGCGGTGTAGTAGAAGGGCCGGTACAGCACGAAGAGGCAGACGCCCGCGTAGGCGGCCCAGGTCTCGGGGAGGACGCCCAGCACGCCGATGGCCGTGGCGCAGGTGACCAACACGGTGAGCACCGTGACGGTGCTGGTGCGGTCGAGCACGGCGCCGATGAAGGGGATGGAGATAATCCCGCCCAACGGCAGGGCGAGGTCGAAGAAGTTGTTGATCTCGACGGCCTTGTCCTTGTCGCCGAAGATGGCCTCGTACTGGGGGCGGATGGTGGCGACGAAGTAGTTTATCCGCGTCATCTGCACGACGGTGAAGAGGCAGATGAGCACGAACCAGGGGCTGCGGAGCTGCTCGAGGACCGAGGCGCCGTGCATGACGCCCCACACGCCCGAGATCTCGTTCTTGCGCTCCTCGCGGGCGGCCTGGCGGTCGGCCTTGGCGGAGCCGAGGAGCTCCTCGAGGCCCGCGACGACGGACTCGCGGTGCTCGCGCTGCTCCTCCTGGAGGAGGGCGGTGTGCTCGTCGACCTGGTCGTAGACGGCGGGCTCATGGGACGGGAGGGGCTCCTCGACCTCCTCGATAAGCTCGCCGATGGTCTTGTACGAGTGGGCCGGCAGGACGAGGAGCTGGAGGGCGACGATGACGGCCGGGACGACGAGGTAGGCGAGGAAGAACTTGCGGTGGCCGAAGGAGCCGTCGGTGGCCTGGAAGATGAGGCGGTAGACGAGGAAGAGGGCCGAGGAGGCGTCGAAGGCGCCCGTCAGGAGGGCGAGGACGAGGCCGCTGTTCTTTGGGAAGGCGTTGGATAGCTGGAAGGAGGAGATGTATGTGAAGGGCCCGCCCAGGGCGAGGAAGAGGTAGCCGAAGAGGAGGCCGTCGAAGGGCAGGCGATTCTCGAAGGACATGAGGAGGGAGCCGATGGTGAGGAAGAAGGCTCCCAGTAACCCGCACACACGGGGTCCGTAGTGGTCGAGGATGGCGCCTATGGGCAATGCGGCGACATTGGTGACTACGGCGGCGACGGTGAACATGAGGTTCAGGTGGATTTCGACGCAGGTGTCTTCGGTCACGATGCCCGAGTTCTCGCGGCAGACGTCCCGGTAAGCGCCTTCCTGCTTCAGGACGGGCTTGATGGCGGCATAGCCGAAGACGATGCCCGCCGCGAAGAGGCAGTATAGCACCGTCACGCCGACTTGGACTACACGAGGTGTGAGTGGTTGCTTCATGATGCCGGGGCTTCAATGGTTTTGCTACTTACGGACTCTCTTCCACTTGGGCACCTCAAACGCCCCGACACCATCCGGGTGCTCGGGGGCCACCGGCGGATCCCATTCCTGCGGCACCGGGTTGAAGCTTAACTTGCGAGCTCGGACCGAAACATCTGAGTTTCGTCTGGACCTCTGGTCTCCCGGGACGAAGGAGAAGCTCTCTATCGAGGCCACTCGCGACAGAGACATGACGTGCAACTAAGCTCGTGACTGGAGCAGAGGTGGACGAGAAAACCTGGGGAGCTGACGATTTGGGACCCAGGACCCTGAGACTGAGAGAGGAATATAACGCAGGTCCGCCTGCTATCTGGTAGGTCAATTCCTCCTCGTGAGGTGGCACACGTCACTGTCTGATAAGGGCTTTGAAGAGTGGAGATACGCTGCCGGTTCAGGGGCTTGGGTTGAAGCTTGTTTGGCAGAGCTAGTCACAGCACACTTTATCTCTAGTGCTAGTCGACGACGCCGAGCACCAAGATAGCGGGCTGCTGGGCAGCGAATGGGTAGATATCTGGGAGAGATACCTAGCCCTTGGTTGACGATAGTGAGAAGAGATAGAAGCAAGAGATAAGCGTGAACAACGGGGAGGAATACTGTAGTAGGCAGTGTCTTTGCACGATCTCACATCAAGGTTGCAGAGCGGGGGAGGAGGGGGGGACTTGGTTAAGACGGCATAAACCCTTTCATGCAACTTGTTTGGGAGAGAATGTCAAAGCCAATCTCAAATATGTATTCTGCAGCTCGTTCTAGGCTACCGTGTGACAAGAGCTGCTTTTCTTTGCCGTGCCTAGCATCGAGTCTAGATGAAGATTTTGTGCAGCGTTCAAGTAGATGATGCAATCAAAACATTTTCCTGAGCCGCACATGATCGGATCTCACATTTTGACCCCACTGTGTGTGGCCGTAGCTCCTTTTTACCCCGCTGTCGTCCGCCTGTAATGCAAGGCTACCTGGCTGCCTGCATGGTTCAAGATTCTTCGAAGACGGCAGTACATACTCGCGGCTACCGTGCTAGAGGAACCATCTTCAAGGCCTCATGAGCAGTCATGTCGTATATATATATACCTCATGTATAGGTTCAGCCTGGCCTCCAACCGCATCAAGGACAATGCTCTGCTGATGAACAGGTGCCAATATCGAACAGTAAGCGCTTCTCAACACCATCACTCCCGCCTGCCCCCACCGTCTCAGCTGTAAATGCAATCCTGGTTGGAGACGCCAAGAATCAGCCATATTGGAGAACGGAGATCAACTTTGGACCTCCCTGATATCCGCAAACCGGCTAGGGCCCTGATTACACTAGACTGCTTTCACACTCACAGTCTCCTAGACTACACAGTAGGGCTCCAGTCTCGGCGGCCGTCAATCTACTAACGTCACCCGGACGCTTTGGTCGTGGTCTAAACTATAGACCTAAAGCATTGGTCTCCAAGTGGAAACTAGGACGGCCTGATTGAAGTTGAGGATCGCTGGGTGGTGGGCGCCGTTCAACTATGCTGGACGGACTGGCCCGGCCCTTGACGGCTGTGTGCCCCACAAGTAATAAGGGCGAGTACGGGCGTGCGTGCCACTTCCAGGTTGTGACCGTCTTGTTCGGAGCCGGAGCCGTGTCCGGGAAAGGTGGGGCTGGCATCGGCGTGCAAGCTGCGAGGCGTCTTCTTCTTCTCATCATGGGCAGCACATTTGTTAGCGCTGTATTTTGCGCCCATGGGAAAATCCATCGATACAAGGCCGAAAGCTTGATTGGCTGGGAGAACTCCGGGTACGCTAGTTCTCTGCTTGCCAGAAGCAGCATTCAAAGGGATATCGACGACGGACAAATACATCACTACGGTATCTCCAGCAAATATATCTGTCTTTTGCAATCTACTTACTGCTTATTTTGCACCTGCTTTTTGTCAGCTGTTGCTCCCGCTCGTTGAGATGCTACATCGATATTTGAGCTTCTCGCCATGTCACCACGGTCGATTCTGTCAGCGTACAATAGTTATGAACACTGTCCTGACCGGATAACAAGGGAGCGGCGCTGCGAGGTCTTGTCTCGGCTTCTCGTATGCAATGATGTCCACGCTCGAGATATATATATGGCTTGAGGCCAGTCTTATGACGCTGCGCCACGGTCGCCCACAAGTCCCTTGCCTCCCACAGTACAGTACGTGTATTGCAGTGGGCGCCCCGCGGTGGGTATCATCGGCGGATGCATTGGCGCATCGAACTGGCAGTGATTCATGCTGTCTGCAACGTGCTGCGCGCCTCGGCAGTAAAAGGACTGGGAAGAGATGGGAAGATCGAATTCTCTGAAATGAAGACAATGGACCGGATGGACGCCAATCCTGGAAAGGATCCAACATCGCAGGAAAGACGTCGGATACTTTAAATGGCGCTGGGCTGGCGCTTCGAGAGCCAGCGAACAGGGGTGCTCGTTACCGGTCGCTGCCATTTGCTGTCCAGGCTGTCCTCGCCAACACCGCTAAGCGCTCAGAACATCAAGCCAATCATGGTCGCTAGTCGACACGCCGCCAATGCTCCCAAGCAAGGATGTGAACGAGCAGGGAGGCCTGGACCGAACCCCAAATGCCGCCCGCCCTCCGATTGTCCTTCCCGCCAACCCCTGGACCTGCTTCTGCCTTTCGACGACTCACGACTCGTGGATCGAACGACATGCGTGGCCTGCCCATCTGGCCGCATATTCAATTGTTCGAGGCCCGCTACTTTTCCTGACAATCTCAGTTTCTGACCGTTGTTTCGCGTGTACTTTGTGTCTGTTCTACCGGATAACGCCTCGCCCTCTGTGCAGCTGTACGACTCGAAGCTGTATATCCGGCCAATCTGCTTCGTTTCCCCGCCTGTCCTCAAGCTGACTGCAGGCGACCGACGACAAGAGCTCGTTGCGGCCCGTCCTGCGACCTCAGCCGAAATCCTTCGACCGAGCACCTTCGATCGCAAGTGATACGTCGTCCTGCTAGATTTCCACAAGAATCTCCCACAGCAACACCCCTATAAATAACTTTTCGGCTTAGCTGTGCGTCACCGCGCCTGCGTCCGTCCCCAGAGCTGGTAGAAGTAGGCTGGCCGCGTACCTGGCCTAACGACAAAATGGCCACCCGGTCGCGCGACGTGCCGGACGAGGAACTCTTCATGAGCAGACCTGGTCCGGCCGAGGACTGCGATAGTCCCACCGTCGAACCCCTGAGAATATTCAAACCAGCGAGCCCAAACCCAACGCAGAGCCGCTTCCAGTACCCCGCTCCGCCGACATCCTCGTCTACGGCTGCCTCCTCCAAGCCGACTTTTCCACTGCCGCCCGGCGCATCGAGCTCAGCAGCCCCTCTCCCGTACCCTGAAGATTTGGACGAGCGCTTCAGTCAACCGCCAAAGCCAAGCGGTCGGCTGCCCTACCCGGATGACGGCGGGCGCAAGGCGTCGGGATCATCCGGAGGAAGGACTTATACACCGCCGACCCAAGCAAGCGCCGGAGGCACAAAGACGTACAATGACACATCTCCGCGGTTGAACATGAGTCCAATCGAGAAGAAAGGCACTGGGCTGGCGGAACGGAGAGGAACGGCGCCCAAACCGCTCAGCCCTACCAGTCCCGACGACGATGACAGGGAGGAGCTCTTCGCCAAGCCGCTGGCACCAAAGCCGGCGGCGGCGGTCCCAAACAACTCGACGCAGAAAATCTCGACCGCTTACCAGAACAAGCCATACTACCCCCCACCTGGCGGCGCAAACAGTCTGGCCCTGCCCGGTGACGGTCAGGGCCCCGGAGGCCTGAACCGCTTCTCGTCGACAGCATCCACCTCCACCACCAAGGCAAACCGGGGGTCACCTCCGCCCCCGGAAACCCCTATCGGAGGAAATCCTCAGCTGCCCAGCTTGCCACAGCTGCCGCAGCTGCCTGGCGGAGACATTGCCGACCGATATGCGGCAGCCGGTATCTCAGGCACCGCAACGCTGAATAGCTTCAATGCGCCGAGCGCGGCACAGCAGTCGCGGTTGGCGCAGTACGGCGGACGGGCACCCGCACAACAGCAGGCGGCGCCTGCCCGGCCCTGGACGCCCACGGAGACTCCGGACCAGACACCCCACGGCCCTCCTATCGCCTACCAGGGTTCGGAGCCGGTTGCAAGTCCCAAGCCGCAACAGCCGGGCTTCAACCTGCCGCAGAATCCGAGTACTGCCTCTGGGTCTGCGGCTGGCGGGACGCAGCTCCAGGTTAGCGTCCTGGAACAGGACTTCCAGCGTATGCAGGCATCCACGCCGCCTCCTGCCTACTCTACCGTTCCTGGCGCCAGTGCGGCAGGGTCATCGTATCCCAACGAAAAGCAGAGACCAGCGCAGCCCCAGCAACAGCCCAGTTCAAGTTCAGCCCCACAAGGCCATCCTGCTCTCACCGCTACCGCTGGTGCGTCTGCTGCCGCCGCCACTGCTACCTCCTCGCAGCCAAGCAAGCAGCAAGCAGTTTCCGTCCAACAACCCGTAGCGACCCACGAGCCGCATCTGGCCAACCATCCGGCTTTCGCCGGCGAAACCAAGCCTCAGCAGCAGCCGAATGGCCACCCAGCCACAACCCTCACTCACACTCCGTCTCTCATGCAAGCAGCGGCCTCCCCTCCTCCGCTGCCAGAAGGCTGGATCGCCCACCTCGACCAGAACTCAGGGCAGTACTACTACATCCACCTCGCCACTCAAGCAACCCAATGGGAGTTTCCCAAGGGCCCCGTCCCCCTCGCTCTCGAGGCCGCTCCCCTCTCACCCACAGCCTCGACCTACGGCAACCCTCTTGGGTCCCCGTTCCTCGGCGGCAAGGCATCCCAGCTCTCCCCGGGGCTGTACCCCCAGACCCCCGGCTACGCCGAGAGCATCATGTCCGTCGCCGCCTCCGCCACACCCTCCACCCTAGGCTTCACCGGCCCGCCGCCAAGCGCCGGCGTGGACGTCTACAAGGTCACGCCAACGAACGGGGTGTACTTCGGCCCGTACCTGCGCTACGTCAACATGGACATCGAGAAGGGCATGTGGCTGGGCAGCATAATGATCATCACCGACGCGCCGCAGCCGCCCACGATCCACATCCACCTGAGCGTGGACCTCTCCCCCAACCCGCAGCAGCTCGTGCCCCACGCCATCTACACCCACCAGCGCTGGTCCTTCTACAAGTACGACGTGGCCCTGCCCATGGGCCAGGCGGGCACGGAGCGGTGGACCTACGCCGTCACGTCGCACCTGGGCTGCACGCGGTACGAGTTCGTCGTCGCCGGCCGTCACGAGACGGGCTGGCGCATGATCGCCCACAGCGGCAACGACTTCGCGCCCTCGACCTCGCAGAACGACAGGGCGAAGCTGGGCGGCGTGGGGTTCATGTGGAAGGACATCTTGCAGAAGAACGTCGAGTGCGGCGGGTTTCACGTTCAGCTGGGGCTGGGTGACCAGATCTACGCCGACAGGCTGTGGAGGGAGGTGCCGATCCTCAAGCAGTGGCTGGCCATGCAGGGGCGCGAGAACAGAAAGAACACGCAGTGGACTGCCAGGCACGAGGAGGACGTCAGTCACGCGTACTTCCATTATTACACGAGCCACTTCGATCAGCCGTTTTTGAGGGAAGCGTTTGCGCAGATCCCGCATATCCTGCAGATTGATGACCATGATATGTGAGTTTCCCTGGCTTGAACTTGGCTGGGTGGTTGGTTATGGTTACTAACCCGGTAAACAGCTTCGACGGCTTCGGCTCGTACCCGGATTACATGCAGCAGTCGGCCATCTTCAAGAACATCGGCCGCATCGCCATCGAGATGTACCTCCTCTTCCAGCACCACACCACGGTCGAGATCCTGCGCAACGTCTCGTCCGACCTCGACCTCTTCACCATCACCGGCGCGGGGTGGCACTTCGTCAAGTATCTGGGTCCGGCCGTCGTCGTAGTCGGGCCGGACTGCCGCTCCGAGCGCACCCAGTCCCGCGTCCTGGCGGGGCCGACCTACCAGGGCATCTTCCCCAAGGTCGCCCTCCTCCCGCCCAGCGTGCAGCACTGCATCTGGATGGTGTCCGTACCCGTCATCTACCCCAGGCTGGAAGCCATGGAGACGCTGGCGAACACCTTTGCCACGGGCAAGAAGGCAGTCAACACCACGTACAACATCCTGGGGAAGGTGACGAGCTCGGTGGCGGGGGTGGTGGGCGGCAAGGACGTCGTCCAGCAGGGGTTCACTTCGGTCAAGAAGGCGGTGGGCAAGTCGGGCCTCATGGGCAACGTGCTCAACCAGTTTGGCGAGTTCGACATCGCCGAGGAGCTGAAGGACCTCTGGACGCACGAGAGCAAGGACCTCGAGCGGACGTACCTCATCAGGACGCTGCAGGGAATCGCCCACCAGAAGGGCGTGAGGATGACTTTTCTGTCGGGCGGTATGCTCTTTCCCCCTTTCCATTTTCCCGGTTACTGTTTTTCGCCCATGCAGCTTAACTAATAGATACACACAGACGTAAACACCGCCGGCGCCGGCCTAGTCCACGACCCCTCTTACCCCTCGGACCACAAGACCATGTACCAGATCATCACGTCGCCCGTCGTGGCCGCCCCCGCGGGGCAGATGATCGTCAAGCTGCTGCACAACAACAAGCTCCTCTACGTGCCGCAGAACGGGCAGAAGTCCACCCACGAGGCGAGCGACACCAAGGAGGACATGATGGAGATCTTCCACACGGACGCGAGCGGCTCCGCGCGAGAGTACAAGAAGCTGATGAACCGGCGCAACTACGTCGCCATCGTCGCGTACGACCCGGAGTCTGCGGGGATGGGTGGCGGTGTTGGTGGTGGTGCTGGGCAGGGGGGTCCGGGGTATGCGGGGAGCGTGCACAGTGGCAGTGGGGGAGAGGGGGGGAAGAGCGCGGAGCTGAGTAAGTTGAGCCTCGCCGTGGACTTTGTGGTGCAGGGGGATGGCGGGTTTGGGGGCACGACCAAGTATGGGCCTGTTATCGTCCCGCATCTGGAGTTTGGGCACTGATGAGGATACGGGGACGGGGTTGGGTGGATGCGAGGCCGTGGCAGGGGGAATGTTTGACGA
>Ga0209127_100677_pt1 | contig 11687 bp, 5 predicted proteins | sample LakSupMetagenome_FD_187469 | JGI IMG/M metagenome (GOLD analysis project Ga0209127, IMG submission 187469) | Freshwater microbial communities from Lake Superior, Canada - Sta WM archaea (SPAdes) (version 2) | ecosystem: Environmental > Aquatic > Freshwater > Lake | place: Lake Superior, Canada...
AAGATGCCGTTGAGGATGATCTGCAATCACGGGCCCAACATCCAATAGAACCACACAGTTATACACAGAGCAAATCCGCCTTACTGTTTGCCTTAAGTCTAAATTAAGCAAGCAGCATAGCCCCCAAGACAGCCGCAACGCCAGCAGCGACGGCATTCAGCGTCACAGCAGCCACCCCGTCCGTACTGGTGCTGGAGCTCTGCGCCGCCGCCCCCGTGCCAGTCGGGGCAGGCGCACTCCCGGACGTCGTGGTGGCGGACGACACACCACTGCTGCTGGTGCTGCTTCCACCACTAGCGCTCGTACTGCTACTGATAGACTCACTACCGCCGGCAGCGGGAGCAGATGTAGGCGTTTCCAGCCCAGCGGTGACGGTGACCGGCATCGCCCACGTGCTGATACCCTCGTAATGCACGTCCATAATGGTGATACCGGCCGTGTTCCTGGCGCTCCGGTTGCAGTCCGCCGCGTCCCCGCTCAAGCTGCAGGACACGTCGTCGGTGTACCCGTCCAGCGTCATGTGCACCTCCAGCGTCGAGGCGCCCTCGAGGACCCTGATGCCGGTGCCGAGGCCGCACTCGTCGTCCGGCTCGTCGGTGGGGCAGGCGAGGAGGTACGAGGTCGCCGTCGGGTCGGCGGTGATGACGGACGCGAGGATGGTCTGGTCCTCGAAGTCCGGGAGGTGCAGGGTCACGATGCTGCTGCTTGAGGTCCCGGTTGCCTGGCGGCGGAGGTCGTGGGCCGCCGGCGCGGGGGTTGAGGCGGGTGTTACCGGGAGACGGCCGCTGTTGAGGTCCGCGACAGATGGGGTCGACAGGATGAGGAGCGCGGACGCTACCGCGGGCAGATGGAGTCTTCCCATTGTGGAAGACTTCGAGTCTAAGCTGCGAAATCGGGCAACTGCAGAGAAGGCTTATGTCTCAAGGATTCGAGGTTGTTGAATTGACTCGCCTTTTCGCCCCCTGGCTTGGCCCACCCTCATTTCCGCTCGATTACCAACTGCCGTTATAGTCAACGTCAACAGAGTTGCGCATCAACTCTGAGACAAAGGCATGAGGCTTCTGCATGATGGCAACTTTGCAGGACGAAGCCTTCTCTCCGCAGCGCCAGATTACGATATCGTGCCCTGGTGGAATGTTCTTGCAAAGATGTTACTTGATATTCGAGCATTCAGTTGAGGCGCAAACAGAAGACCAGCTTACCACAAGGAAGCAAGCGCTTCCAGTCTCAATGCCTGACAACGAAGCAGCTTATTGCAAGACATATACGCATGTAGGATACGGTTACGCCATCAGCAAGTCCGTCGGGCGAGGACGATGCAGATATCTTCTGTGCGTTCCCAAGGCTCTCAGGTCGAAGCGCAAGGACAAGGTCACGTCGCTACAGTACCCAGTCCAACATCAATGTACCTGGAGCAATGCCATATACAGTTGTTGAAGTCATACGGCCTCGCAAAACGAGCGGCAGCAACGGGCGACTTGCGGCACTGGCGTTGTTACCCGGAAGGGCAAGCGGTTCATCAAGTCCTCCAAGTACGTGGGTGATGCAAGGTCCCCATGAGTTGATCTCTCTGCAAGAGCAAGAGGACGGTCATCACTGCATTACAGACCGGAGTGCAAGGGGGACATGGGACGCGCAAGAAGGATCCTGACCATTGGGTTCTCAGTCATTAGAAAGTGAGGCCAGACAGCGGCCCTGCATCAGTCTCATTGTTTCCTCACGCCGCTCGAGCTTCACCCAGCTTCGTGCTACGCGACGTTCCCCTTTTCTCTCCTGTCCAGCCCAGGTTGACTGAGCTGATCATCCCGCCAGCCCGCTCCCTCTTCACCCTCGGCCACCATCAGTAGGGGTATCCGAGAGTTACAAGCTACTAAAGCAATTGAAAGCACCCGCTTGACCTTCCTCGTTGAGAGGGAAAAAGCCCCAAACACCAACTCCAGAAGCTCCCGCCCACCCCTAACCAAACTATATAAAAGAAAGAAAGGCGGAATGCAAGTCACCGTCGACATGCCTTTTTTCTTCCTTTCCAGGGGTATCGTTGAGATAATGGTTATGCACCGATGCAAATCATCCTTTTTGCCCCGTTTTGAACCCAATGTTGAAATCCCCCGCCTGCCCCTTTTCGCAACTCCCTTTTTTGTTGAAAAAGAAATCATTGCACTCATGCGTCATGCACAGGTTTTTGGCCGTTCCGATGTAAATTTGAGAGCGCACCTATAGGGGGGGAAGAAAAGAGCACAGAACGCCTGCCTCTAATGATGCTGATTCCGCCGGCCGTGTCTGGTGACGCACAGCGTCGTCTGTGGTGAGATTATATGTTGAAATTCGTCGTTTGAACTCTGTATACGGTCTGTTGGAAAGGCGAGGCTGTAACGCCGGCACTTATGCGGCGGATGTAGCCTCGGTAGTGGCGGCGGGTTCGGTGTGATGAACACCGTTCGTCTCAGGCCCGCCTTGAGGCACTGCGTCGAGGTTGGGGACTGTGAGGCCGTCTAGGACCTCAAAGATGGTGCGTGGTTGGTGGAAGTCGTTGTTTACTATGGTATGTCGTTAGTACATGGCTCAGGGCTCATGGCTCATACTGCATCGCGGAATAGGAGGCGCAACCCACCAATGTTGACCAGATACCAATGCTTCATCATGTCCTCGAGCAGCAGCCGACTGGGCGTCCCGGCCTCGTAACAGCGCGCCCAGTCCGTGCCAAGCTGGAACGCCTCGTCCTTCCAAGCGAGGAAGCTGATACTCTCGACGATCGTGGGCTGTACAATCTCCTTACCCGGGAATACACCCCAGGTAACAGCGTTAGGACCCTCGTTCGGCGCGTTAGTCTTGAAGTCGCCCTCCCTCTTGACAGCGTAGTAGGTCAGGTCTGGGTTCTGCTCGATCCGCCGCACCATCTCGGGGAAGACGTCGGGGTGCACCAGCAGTTCGATGTAGGCCTTCTGATAGACGTAACCGTTTGGCGGGCCCCAGCCATGGATCGGGTGCGAGGACTTGACTCCGTTGACGGCGGGCTGCGAGTTGATGGTCAGGAAGCCGCGCTTGTTGAGGGCGATAAGGTCGTTCTTGATCTCGTCTGCTTCGCTCGTAAGAGGCGCTTCGCTCCACGGGAGGGCTTCGATCTTCTTTTCGAGATATTTCACGAACATAGCTGCGATATCGTTGACTGACTTGGGCTCCCCCCACTTCTTGCGGTTCTCCTCGTTTGTTCCGGTCAAGCCGATGCCATAGGCGTCCAGCTCACCGAAAGCGGGCGACCTGGAGTCACCCCAGCGACCGTTGGGGAACTCGTCCCAGTCTTGCGTCCGCAATACGTACGACTTGTTGCGATTGCGCCAGAAGATGGGGCGCACATCCTCCTCGCGACGGCCGAAGCCGAGAGACTGCTTCCAGGGCAGGGCTTGCTTGAGCGGGCGCTTGAGCGACGGCAGCCAGTCGAGCTCCTCCAGCAACATGCGGGTAGCTTGGGCCAGATTCATGGTGTAGAAGTGCAGATGGCGGATGCCGGCGGCGAGAATCTTCCGACACATCTCGGCGACGAGCACCTTGCCTATCTCCCTAACAGCAACATCGTCGTTCTTGACCGGCTCTAGCTTGGCCATCCAGTCCTCGGGGATCTTGCACTTCATGTGATTCGCGCGGCGGATGAAGCTAGCATAGGTAGCTATGGGCATGATTCCCGGCACGATGGGCACATTTATGCCCTTGGCGCGGACTTTGTCCACCCAACGAAGGAAGTTGTCGACGTCGTAGAACATCTGAGTGACGATGAAGCTGGCGCCCATGTCGACCTTCTCCTTCAGATGGTCCAGAAGCTGCTCTTCGTCTTTGTTGTCGTCGCAGCCCTCGGGATATCCGGCAACGCCGATATCGAAGTGGTCGCCGTAGGTGTCGCGGATGTGGCGAACCAGATCGCGGGCGTACTGGAAGCCGCCTTCGGTGGCTACCCACTTCTCCTTGTCTCGAGGCGGGTCTCCCCTGAGGGCGAGGATGTTGGTGCAGCCGGCCTTGTAAGCCTTCCGCAGGGCATCGTTGACCTTCTCCTCGCCCATGTCGGTGCACGTCAGGTGCATGCACGTCTCCAGACCGAAGTATGTCTGTGCCTGTACGACCATCTCGGTTGTGAGGTCCGCAACCCGGCCGCCGGCGCCCCATGTTATGTCAATGAACTTGGGGCCGAAGTTATACATGCGCTCTATGCGCTCGTACAGGTTCTGGACGCCTTGGGCCGTCTTGGGAGGGAAGTACTCGAAGGAGAAGGACGGCTCGCCGGTCCTCTCGGCCTCGGCCAGCATCTCGCGGATGTGCATCTTGAGCGGAGGTCAACCGACTGGTCGGGGTATGTGTTGTTACGCTGGAGAAGCTGGGAACAAACTGTCAGTATGGCCAGACATAGTCACAGAAAGGGGAGTCTGCTGTGGTGACCCGGACAAAAGCCAGTCCCCCAGGTAGGGTATCAAATGCCAAGCTGGGAAGGGAGACGATGCTCATGATTGAGGCTGAGGGCGGTGTGGAAGCACGTCACAACAAGCAATTGCAAGGGAGTCAGGAGACTAAATTTGTCTTACAATGTGGTCAGTCTAGAGGGAAGCCTATAGTGGTCAGCGCATCCGACCTTTTCCTCTGCCTGCTTCCTGGCTGGGATCTACAGGTTCGAAAACGACAGAACGACAACCTTGGCAGAGGTTCCGGTTGGTAAGGAAAACTGAAGAAGCGACAAAAAGGAGAACAGACAGAGTAAAATGAGGTCAAGCAGAGGAAGAGGTGATCGAAAGACAAGAGAGAGTGGGGACCTTGACCGCGAGAGTCTCCGGTCTCTGCTTCCTTGGGGTCCGACATTTTCATGAGATGCGGCCGCTGCCGGAGCCGCAACCATTGGATGGCATTGTGCAGTGGGTGTGCTTTGTGGAGGGTGGGATGGAAGCACAAAGTTGGGGCTCCCTGCAGGCCGTTTTTCTGGCAATGGAGGGGCACAACATTCAGTTTTAATCCCAATGCTACGAGATACAATATAGGGGATTGACTGCCCCCGATGACTCTCTAGTGTATAGCGAGTGTCTGAGTACCTTAGCCTTTCCTTCACTTTTCTGCTCTCTTGAGAATTCGAATGGAAAAATACAGAAGGTTACCTCATCGGTACGTAGTGGCTGTCTGGCCGATAAGATAACGCGTGATGACCCCGAAACACCCCACTACCAAGATCTGCCCCCGCCCCTCCCAGATCCACGCCCCTGGTTTAAGCAACCTTGGAACGGCTTGTCCAGGTTTAAGTCGTTCTTGCCCCAAATTCCTACCATTAGACTAGACGCGAGAGTCTAGACATAGTCGAGAGACGACGCATTCTATTTCTGGTGTAAGTTGCGAGATCTTGCAATCGGCGTTTCGTCATGAGGTACGGCACTTTGTTGTTAACCATGAAGATCCGTTCTCTCTTACCTACTGCCAAGCATTCCCGTGTCGGTCAAGCTTGACAGCGGAGGATCTGGGAATGGACCAGCCGTCGTAACTCACCGCCTCCAGATTCTGCGCATATGGGCGCTCTTGCATCTCGACGCACGAGAAACTGTTGTCCGTGGTTGGTCGGTCGTGCATGTGCATGAGATCTGCATGAAGCGCAGTTCTGGTCTTCTCCGGAATATGTGGCCATCATCCACGGCTGTGCACGTCCACCATCGCGCACAAATGCTTCACGCAATAGCGATATGTCACGCACTGTGGCAGAGCGGATGGAACCAGACCATGATGGACGCAAATGGCTCACCAGATTTGACGTTGGCAGTGCTATTATAGTCGTCTATCTTCCTCGCTGATAACGACCTATTACACAGCGGGTGCCATATATATCCATTTGCTTTTCACGTTTATGGCCCGTAATGCGTGCCATACGTCGAATTCCTAGCGACCACATCCAAGAACTTCTCGGCGATGATGGCGTCTACACCAAAGCAGTCAGCAATTTACAATCCCAGGACAAAATGATAGTTCGGCGGATCACTGCTTACCAGTTTTGGTCGACGGATGCAGCTCATCATACCACATGAACCCGCTCAGCGGCCCCTGAGCAGTGAGGTCCTGGCAGTTCGAAGTGACGGGATCACAGTGGTGGTAGAAGCCCTTCGAAATGGCCGGAGCATCCAGGTACTGGGACGGGTTGTTGTAGATGTCTACGAGCAGTTTGTGGACATTGAAAATGTCGAAACTCGCTCCAGCCCACCGCGACTTGACCACCGCTTGGAACGGCACCCCGTAGTCGAAGATCGTGTTGACATTGGTAGTGTACTCCTTCATCTTCTGGCTGTACTCGGTAATGTTGTATTGAGTTTTGTTCGCCCAGAACTGGCTGTCGCCGATGCCGCCTTCCGACAGAGGGGCGTAAAGGGGCGCTAGCTCCAGCGGAGCAAGGTTAAGGAGGACGAAGCGCCGCCCCCCGGTCTGGTAGATGTTGTCGAAGACGCTCCAGATGCAGTCGACGTAGTCACTGATCGTCGTACCGGGCGTTTGCGAGTCGCTCAGGAAGCCGCCGTAGCCCAGGTCGTTGGTACCGATCCAAAGGGCGTAGACGGTGTTCTCGGGCGTCCGGTCGGGGTACAAAGCCTTGAAAGCAACGTCGGCCTTGTACGAGGGGATCTCGTCGTCTATGACAGATGGGAACGGCTTGTCGATTGCGGAGAAGTACCGAGATATTATCTCGTTGGAGCAAGTAGCTCCGCTGATGGCGTAGTCGCGGTAGTTCGCCCCCGTCAGCTGGGCGACATACTGTCCCCAAGCGAGGCCACCGCTGGCTGTCACGTTGCTGACGGTCTGGTAGCCACCAGGGGGAGGGGGTTCGCCATGGTTATTGATATAATACCCGAGCCGGCCGTTGTCTGTGTAGCTGTCTCCGAAGGTCACGAAGTTGTCGAAGGGCTTCGAGGAGCAGCTCTTCGCTGCCGCAACTGATGCTCCCGCAAGGAGCAAGGAGGACAGCATGATCCAAAGGGCGCCAGAGGTTCACACTTGTCTAGGCTCTCTCACACGAGTATCAGCTGGCAACCGCCCACACCAAGCTTGCAAGGGTTCACAGCACCGGTGACCGGGTAACGCTTGACATTAGGGTCCGACGACGAGAATCCAGACTTCTGGATCCAAAGACTCGGGGTGCTCCCCATGCTATATAGACAGGTACTACCTGCCTATACAGCACTGCACCCTCGGCATGGAGTGTGGGTGGAAGCACTAAATCGTGCCATTCACCCGGGAGAGGGCATCGACTACGACGACGGGACGGAAATATCAACTGCATCCGGCTATATATGGGGGTCTCCATGCAGCGCAGCCGGAAGATATATATCCTTGGCAGGGCGAGAGGAGTGCAAGGCGCCATTGGCCAATTCGAGCCGTCGCCGATGAAACCTCATGCCGGGCTATACCCTAGAACCGGCCCGGAGGCCACGAGTGGTGGAATTGAAATAGGATGAACAAGCCTGCGGGAGTTGCAATGGCTGGCTCTGGCGCGTGCGTCTACGCGGCAAAAAGGTGAGGGGAAGCACGAGCAAAAACAATTGTAGCAGGTGTGGAGAGAACGCGGAGAGAAACGATCAGGGTGAGGGGAAGCATCTGCCGGACCAAATGCGCAACATGGTCAATGATCCGGACGTCCTGCCATTGCCATGGGCCTAGGGGATCGACCTGGAATCCGTATGAGAGTGGGGGATCAACAATATCTCAGGGATGCCGAGTTCCTGTCGCATTCGGGCTTCCCTCATTCCGCGCACCACGTCCGTGGCTCGCCAGGTTCAACGTCAATCTTTGTCAACACGGATATGGGAAGGTGGCACTACGAGGTCACAGCATTAGTTATAGAAAATGTCGATGGCGAAGTGGTGCTTAGCGCTGCATCCTCTACACAGGCTAAATGCAATTCGGAGTCCGTTCCGGAACGAGCAGTCTAGCTGCTTTGCCAGCGAACGCCAAGCGACTGCCCTAGAAAGCTCCGGCCATGTCTCCTGGGAGTGTATTGAGAATGAATGAGAAGCAAGTCTGTATCAATCATGGACGATGCCACATCTTTGCTGGTGAGATTGGAGAGAAAATGCCAAGACGGGAGGAGACGAGCTTTGCGGGTCGCCGCGGCAAGGTGCGTCTCCGGAGTCGGGCCCGGGAAGGGACTCGCCATGTGGGACCGGTCAGAAATCGCTTCCACGGTCCACCTCCGTTAATGACTCTTAATTTGGTGACTCAAGGTGAGGCCTGATATCGGTATAGGCTCACCTCAAACGTCCAAGATCTATCTTATAGACATTTTACATCGTAGAAGAGCACACACATCGTGCATACTGAGATCTGTGAGGTCACGACAACCCAGTCATGTCGGCCTTCAACCTCGAGACATGTGCTCGGCCCAACATCCTGGCCCTTGAGCCATATCGATGTGCGAGAGAGTAAGCAAAACCGCCCTAATTTGCACTGAACTCACCCTCCCCTAACATCTCACCAGCGATTACAAAGATGACGGCACAAACATCCTTCTAGACGCGAATGAAAACGCCTACGGGCCGGCCATCAACCCCAACGATGTCAGCCGCACCTCCGGCCCGTCTCTCGACTTCCTAGGCCTGCACCGCTACCCGGACCCGCACCAGCACGACCTAAAGCAGCTCCTCTGCAACCTGCGCAACACCCACGCCCACACCCCCAAGACGCTCACCCCGGAGCACCTCTTCGTCGGCGTCGGCAGCGACGAGGCCATCGACGCCCTGCTCCGCTGCTTCTGCGTGCCTGGCCGGGACCGCATCCTCGTCTGCCCGCCCACGTACGGGATGTACTCCGTCTCGGCGCAGGTGAACGATGTGGGCCTCGTGAAAGTCCCCCTCCTCCCGGCGCCAGACTTCCAGCTCGACGTAGACGCCATCTCCCGCACCCTCTCTTCCGAAGACGGCAAGACCGTCAAGCTCGTCTACCTCTGCTCCCCGGGCAACCCCACGGGTTCCCTCCTCTCCAAGTCCTCCGTCCAGCAGATCCTCGCCCACCCGACCTGGAACGGCGTCGTGGTCCTGGACGAGGCCTACATCGACTTCGCGCACCCTGACGCCTCCCTCGCCGAGCTGGTGACGGAGCACCCCAACCTCGTCGTCTGCCAGACCCTCAGCAAGGCCTTCGGCATGGCCGGCATCCGGCTGGGCGCCGCCTTCGCCTCCCCTCCCGTGGCCCGCTTGCTGAACGCCCTCAAGGCGCCGTACAACGTCTCCTCGCCCACGGCGGTCATCGCCTCGTACGCTCTCGATCCGGAAAAGGGGCTCAAGGTGATGCGGGAGAAGGTCGCCAGGATCGCCGCTCAGAGGGACAGGCTGCTCGAGGAGCTGCCCAAGGTCCCCGGTGTGGGCAGGTTAAGGGGTGGGAAGGAGAGTAACTTTTTGTTGTATGAGATTCTTGACAGGGATGGGAAGCCGGACAATGTCACCGCCTTGGCGGTGTATGAGCGGCTGGCGGAGGAGAAGGGGGTGGTGGTCAGGTTTAGGGGCAGGGAACACGGGTGCGAGGGGTGCTTGAGGATTACGGTGGGCACGGAGGAGGAGGTGACGCGGTTTCTGGAGGCGCTAAGGCGGACGCTTGGGGAGGTTAGAGGAGCGGCGGCGAAGGAAAATGAGGAAAGGAGGGAAGTGGCTGCTAGTGGTATTGTTGGTTAGGAGGACTTTGCGGTTCAGAGATATTGAAAAGAGAACTGAGCGGAGCGTGGGGGTCTAGACGATGGGAAAGGATGCCCTGATGACACCATATCTTCTGTTCTTATTCGGTGCAACGGAAGACAGACCGCTTCGAATACGATGCTTATTCTGGAATCTATGTTCTTCGCGCATTTGTTCTATCCCAAGGTGCCATAATTGCATCTTGCATCTAAATGCCGAGATCCCTGTGATGCGGTACAGAGCTATGTACAACGAAACGAAGTCTCCTCAGTATGCTCGTCCCCTCTTGTGGCAAAAGAAAGCCTCAAGAAGGCCATCATTCTATCGTGTTGATATCGTACGTTCCACCCCGCAAGCCACCTGCAAATGCAATCAGGCCATACCCCATACCAGCAGTCCAGTCAAGAAACTCAGCACAACCCACAGAGAGTTCACATTCAGTGAGCCAGCAGAGTTCGACCGCTTTGTTGGTGTAGAAGTCGCGCTAGCAGCTGGCGACGAAGCCGTGCTGGGCGAGGGAGCAGCAGGTGGAGGAAAGTCGCGCACGACCTTGATCTCATCCTTCTGGAAGGGCGGCGTAGAACCAGTCACCAGGAGGCCCTGTATCGTCTCAAGAGCGCACATTTCCTGTCCGAGACCCGTGTGCCCGTCGTAGCCATCAACGTACCACTTCTGTCCGCATGTGGTCCCCTTCTCACCACCAGAGCATGCCTTGGCCGCAGCAGTGGCCGAGACGTGGAACAAGTCGTTGACGGTGGGAAGGATGGACGGCACCATAAGCGTTGAAGCGTACGCGAATCGGGAGAAGTAGCCCTTGAAGGAGAGCATGTCGGTATTGCACTTGTCAACCTGCTCGCAGGCGTGCTCGTACATGATGTTCGTGGCATTGTCGAAAGGGCTGAAGAATGACTTTGACGCCTCAAGGAGCTTTTCGGTGCGAGTGGTCCAGACGTCGTCGCCAGTGGTGTTGGCCAGGACGGCCGCGCCGTAGAGGTAGATGCCGGCGCTGTACGAGAAAGAAACGCCGTTGATGACCGTGCAATTGTCGTCCGAACTTGCGCCGTCGAGCACGTTGAAGTCTTTGTCGATCATACCAACACCCTCGGTCCAGTCCCAGACTTTCTGCGCAAAGTCCAAGTACGTCTGATTACCTGTAGCCCGAGCCAGGCGTGCCGAGAGCTGGAAGAGACCGCCGTTCGACACGGAGTTCTTGTAGCTCATGCCGTTGGGGTTGGAGGCGAAGATCTGCCATGCCAGGCCGCCTCCACATGATGTAGTATTCCACCTGGAAGCCATCGAGTTCCAGAGGCTGACGCTGAGATCAAGCCACGATGGAACCGAGGCGTCGGGTTGCGGGAAGTTTCTTTCCGCTGCAGACATGACAGCGAAACCCCAGAACGCCTGATCATCGTTACCCTCATCGCCGAAATGCTTTGGAAGCATATAGTCGAAATCCGGTCCAGTCTGGGCTAGGAGGGCTGTCGCCAAGGTCTTGTCGTATGTCGTATCTTGGGTGTAGTGAGAGTAGTCGAGCATAGCTCCCATCAGAGCACCGCATTCCCACCAGTAATAAGGTGCCGGCAGGTCGGCGAATGCCTGCTCAGTGCCGGGATAGTAGGACATGGTCTCGGCCGCGATGGTCCTCGCGACACCCCTGATCGAAGACTGATCATCGATATTCAGGTCACGAGGAATTATGAAGGAGGCTACCTGCGCTAGAGCAGGAACCAGGTGTGTTGATTTGGTAAACTTCATGTTGACCGAGGTGACTGATGTGTGGCGGAAGGAACCAGTTTGCAGTGAGGCCGTAATTGTGATCGAAGAAGGGGACGAATTTAAGATGCCAGTCGACTTTACTTTGAAGAAGCTTGTGTGTCCGCACAGCGAGCGTAGAAAAGGAAAGGAAAGATCAGTCCAGTGGTCTATATGAATCGTTGCAACAACCACAGGTTGTACGTAGCAGTGAGAAAGGAAGTGTTATTGTCCTTGGTTGGATACCTAGCCAGAGACAATAGCAATAAG
>Ga0209127_100678_pt1 | contig 11671 bp, 8 predicted proteins | sample LakSupMetagenome_FD_187469 | JGI IMG/M metagenome (GOLD analysis project Ga0209127, IMG submission 187469) | Freshwater microbial communities from Lake Superior, Canada - Sta WM archaea (SPAdes) (version 2) | ecosystem: Environmental > Aquatic > Freshwater > Lake | place: Lake Superior, Canada...
CAGGGCGGCGACTACGACAGCAGGGACGAGCAGCATGACCGCGGAGATAGCAATGCGGACGAGACCTCGGGAACTCTGACACCACACAATCCGCCTCCGCAGCAGGGCGTGAAGCGGAAGGAGGGATCCGACGAACGCCCAGTCGACCCGGGCGCGACATCGGCACTGCTCATCTCAGATCTCAACTGGTGGAATACCGACGACTACCTGCGCGGAATGGCACGGCAGGCTAACTGCGAGGACGAGCTCAAAGACATTACGTTTAGCGAACATAAAGTCAACGGCAAGAGCAAGGGGTACGTAGAGCATTATTATTTCAGAGATGCAACACTTCTTGTCTTCTCGGATGGCCGAAGTAACTAACCCAATCCACAACAGGCAAGCCTATATGGAATTTACCTCACAACAAGCAGCCACAGCGACCAAGCATTACATTGACTCGCTCAACAACGAGAGCAGCGCACCGGGCCACAAGAAGTTAGGCGTTATCTATTCCTCGCCGTCCAACAACCCCTTCCGGACCCTGCCTAAAGATGGCGCAGCGCGGCCAACAAAGGACGGACCCATGCAGAACCGCACACCATCCGGGCAAGGGTACAACGACCGGTCAAACAGCATGGGTGGCGGAGGTGGCTACCAAGGCGGCGGCGGCTACCGTGGTCGGGGCGGATACCAACAGCGCGGAGGCAACATGGGCGGGTTCAACCGGAACAACTACAACCAGAACATGAACCAGTTCGGCAACGCCATGGGCGGCGGTATGGGCGGCGGCGGCGGCGGCTTCGGCATGGGCGGCGGCCCGGGCAACTTCGGCGGCGGCTTCAACCCTGGCTTCAACCCGCGCGGAGGCATGATGGGGGGCGGGATGCGCGGCGGCGGCGGGATGCGTGGCGGTCGCGGCGGCGGCATGGGCAACATGATGGGCGGTATGCCCATGGGAGGAGGCATGCCGATGGGACCCATGGGTCCCGCAATGGGCGGCATGGGCATGATGGGTGGTGGTATGCCGGGTTCGTACCCCTGTGTTCCTTCTGTTGCGAAACCCCATCCCCCTCCACCCCCTGTTTCTCAGCAGTATCATCATTACAACCACCAGCAGCAGCACCACAACAAGAAGCAGCAGCAGGGACTGACAGGTGCGGCTCCCACTACAGGTTTCCAAGGAATGCAACCGCACTTCAACCCGGCCTTCTTCGGCGGTAACCAGGCCGGAGGCGGCGGAGGCGGCGGCGGCAACGAGTGGCAGAACCCGCACGGCGCAAAGCGGCCTCGCGGCGAGTAGGTATCACAAGCGAACTCACGCATCGCGCAGGGTGTTCGCCATGAGTAGGAGCCCGCCGCCCTCGTGCCATGTCGAGCGCAACTCGGAAGCTCAAGAAAAGCGATGCTCTCGCGGAAGAAGATGCCGCAGAGAAACCGAGGGAAAAAACGGAGGAAACTGTGACGGAAACAGGATGGTATGGAGTATATCCCAAAGGTTGTTCACCACCGCCGGTCAGGTCGAAAGTCTTCCCAGTCCAGGCCTCGTAAAGCGACGGTCCTTTGAGGCAACGTGTCCCTCGCATTACACTCGTCAAACCCTCTACGCGGCACACTCTGTCGAGGTGTTGGCTTGGTGGACCTATGTCGTGGGAGGAGAAATTGACGGGAACCGGGCTCTACTTGCTTCGCCTGATTTCGCCCCTGCTCGTTGTTTCGGTCGACGTCCGCGTTGTTTCGGTCGACGTCCGCGTTGTTTCGGTCGACGTCCGCGTTGTTTCGGTCGACGTCCCCGTTGTTTCGGTCGACTCCGCGTACCTTTAAGAATGGAGTTAACCCTGCCATCGGCGTTTTATGGTCTATACGCTTCAGGAGTCAATCTTAACTGTACAATACATCACATTCAGAACATTGTCATGGGGTCCTTTAATTGTGACTTCCTGCAACTGCTGAACCTTCTGCCCTCCGTCTCCCACTTAGGGGCTGCTCCGGGAAACAGAGCTACGCAAGTGTACAATCTGGACATTGCATTCGTCTAATCATTGTGTCTCGTCTTCGCTCACCTACGCCCTGTCCGAACGAGCCAGCCGTGAGCTATCCTCATTCCAGGTTTTGACGGCGAGATACAAACATTGATATACAAGAAAGAAACACCTTGCAGTCGGTCTTCTCCTGCCTTATCCACTTCACTAGAACCCATCGTCGAATAGGTCGTCGCTAGCACTTATGTCTGGGTCCTCCTCCATCTTCTCGTTGACCGATACGCCCATGGGCGGCCACCCATCATCAAATGTGCCCTCGTTGTAGCCATGTACCGTGGCAGCTCCGCCATCCATGGTGGCCCCCGTCCAGGAAGACGCTATTACACACAAGTCAGCTTCGATTACCTGAGTCGCACCATTTCAAAAGAAAGGAAAAGACTCACCAACAAGCATAGGCAGATTAGGATGCCACCCCACATCCCTCACGAGCGTCGTCCACGGCTCCCTCCTCCCGGCGATGGCCCGGTGGACCCTATAACGCCTGTTGGCCATCGTCTTCCCCATCGTCGCCGCTTTCACATCGATCTTGGCCGCCAGCGTCGCGTCCAGGTTCCAGACGTAGACGAACCCGTCGTGGCTGCCGGAGTAGACGTACCGGCTGTCGGAGCTGCCGGGGGGGCTGAAGTGGCACCGGATCAGCGTCCGCTGGACCTTGTGGCCGCGGAACGTGACGGTCGAGTTGTCGTGCGGGTGGCGGAACCACTGGTAGTCGTCGTAGTCCTCCCAGCGGTAGTCGTACTCGTAGTCGCGCTGGCGCGTGCACCGGCTCGCGTCCACCTCGTCGAACCGCGCCGTCGACATGGCCATCCGCAGGTCCCAGAGCTTCATGCTCTGGTCCTTGCCGTTGCTGAGGATGTACCGCCCGTCGCCCTTGCTGTCGATGTAGGTTATCCCCTCGACGTGGCCCACGAAGGCGGCCCCCTCGCGCCCGTCGCCCATGCTCCGCGTGTCCCACACCTTGATGGTACAGTCGTCGGACCCGGAGTACAGCACGTGCGGGCTCCCCTTGTCGGCGAAGCACACGGCGTTGACGTCGTTCTCGTGGCCCGCGATGTTGTGCAGCACCGCGCGGGACTCGATGTCGTACACGACAATCGAATCGGCGCCCGTGCCGGCCACGAGCTTGGTGCCGTCTCCCGAAAACCGCACCGAGAAGATGGCGAAGTTGCCGCCCCGCCTCCACCCGCCGCCGCCGCCGGCGTACGGGCTCGCCAGGTTTAAGGTATATGGCTCGCCCCTGTCGCCCGGGTCCGTGGGCGCGAAGGCGACGTGGCTCTGCAGACTCGAGTAGGCCAACCACTTGTTGTCCGGGCTCAGGTCGGCGTCGGTCAGGGTCCACTGCCCGAAGGGGTAGTCGGCTGTCTTGTAGTGCTTCCAGTTGTACGGATCGCTCGTGTCGTACATCCTCACCCTCAGATCCTTGACACAGGCGTAGAAGAAGTTCCCGTCGTCGCTAAACTGCCCGCAACAGACCGGCGCGGGGTAGTGTATGATCTTCTCCGGCGCGCTGGAGGGGATCATGTCCTGCTTCATCAAGCCCAAGTTGATCTTCCTCGCCACACTATCCCCCAGAGCCATCTCCCGCTCCAATATCCGCCTAGCCAGAGCCTTCTTCTGTCTTCTAGACCTGGTAACAATATCGACCGTCTCGACAACCCCAAATACGCCCGAGTCCATCAGCTTCCGCCCTTCCTTACTGGGAACCTTGGGGAACCGGTCCGGGTCGGGCGCCGTCCTCCTCCGCCGCCGCGCCCACTGCGAGAGCGCCTCGTCGCCGTCGTCGCCCAGCGCGGCGATGAACCGCGACGCGTCCTGGCCCGTGGTGAAGATGCGGAGCAGCCGGCCCGCCGTCATCATGCCCGCGCCGAAGATGGAGCCGCCCGTCCCCGCTATGCTAACGCGGCCGTCGTCGGCGGTGTTGAAGAGGATTTCCAGGGCTTGTTTGCAACTTGTCAGTGTCGTTGAGGGGGATACGCGAGGTCAAAGGGGGAGTAAGTAAAGGCTTACCATCATCACCGTCGCCCTCTTCCCCCTCATCCTCTTCGTCCTCCATGTCGTCGTATTGAGCCTCGTCGTGGAAATCCGAGTCATCCTCATCGTCGTCATCCTCCTCTTCTTCTCCCTCCTCCTCATCATCCCCTTCATCCTCATCCCCTTCCTCATCATGATGGTCATGCTCTAACGAATGGGGATGCACAGCCTGCATGTACAGCTCGAAATCCTCAACGTCATCCTCTGCTGTGGGGAAGGCCCCAGGTGGTCTCTGCCCGGGGCTGCTCATCGTCAGCTAGGTGAGCTGTGTCTGATATCCGGATGAAGGCGGGCGATAAGAAAGCCCGATCGGCGGATGAGCTTAGCAAGCTGAGCTGAGCTGTAAGTGAGGAGGTGGAGCTCTGAGATACAAGCTATGAGGTAAAGCAAATGGAACGTTGAGAGCTGTTAGAAGATGGGTGAAGCAATGCAACGGAGTTGAGGCTGAAAGTCTATCTAAAGCTCGGATTCAAAGCAAAGAGATGGGTGGTAAGGCAAAGGTAAGTTCCCGTCGTTACTTCCGGCGTCCGGTGTGAGAGGTACTTCAGGCGAAGCTCCCCGCAGTCAAGTGACGCCATGAAACGGACAGCGAATCGGAGAAGCTCCTCGTCGGGCTTTAGCCGCGGAGATAGGGGGCGATTACTCGCACCAGCTCGCCTTTGTTCCCCTCTGATAGCAGGCGAACAACAGAAGGATAGCTGTTTCTGTAGTGAGGTAGCCAAGTTCTCACATGAGAGGCAAACGTAGAGTTTCCATGTGAAAGTCTGGAGACGCACGATTACTGTGCCCGTGGCTTATAAGTGGGCATTGAATCAGCATCCCCTTCACCACGGCCGTTGTTCAGAGACAAATGCATCGATCACAGTCAGCGAGACGCAGGCAGCTGTTGAATGCTGCGCATCAGACGTTCGTCTTCACTCAGTAACACACCCTCTATAGTCCCAGAATACAAAGACTCTCTAATTACTATATGATGCATCGCGGGCACTGAGATGCTAAATGCACCGAAGCCCTTGAACCGCCCTATCCATCGATGGAAAATGCCCTAGCACCAGCAGGGGCTGCAGGAGTGGTGCTGAAAAAGTACAAGGCGCAGTCCACCCGCCCAACACATATGCTTCCCTCCTCCATTATGCCCTTCAACGGCTTCCCGAGGGCGTATGCTGTCCTCATCCTACCCAACGTCCACGAGGTCCAAGCCGGTGGACCCCGAGGTCCATGTCCACTCACAAACAAGCTGGACTGACTGATCGACCCAAATGCCGTTCGCAAACGGAGACCATGAGCATCGTTCTCAAGGTGGAGAAGTGCTCGGATTTGCCAAACTAAAGCGACGATTGAAAAAACCCGGCCTTAACGATGTCTCGGTCGAATCATGGCTTCTGTCTGTCGCACTTGATCTCGTGATGTCTTTTTAGGACGCCAGTTCGAGATAGGTGCGCCCAAAGCCAAAGAAAGAAACAGCACGCGAAGCTTCTCTCATGGTTTGAGCAGACGCAGCAAGATGCGGTGGGCCACAATAGCTCACGTTGGGGGCGCCACTCCAACAACTACCTGGGCTTGGGTGATTCTTGGCGTGCATGCGTGCGACTGAGAAGTATGTCGATCATTGTCCAAACCGCGAGTGATGCCCAGGAAGTGACTGCAGGCTGGCAACGGACCTATCCGGCGCTGGCGCATTAGGCACGCCGTTGTACACCTCCGATCGCCGCTGACTCTTCCAAAAGTCGAGAGCCTCGACGATGTTCTCACCCCGCTCGTCTTCGTATGCAAAGAGAATCTGGGAAGTCTGAGTTAGCCAAGAATTTCGGGGAGTTCAAGTCGAAAATGTACTCACCTCGTGCGTGCTGCTGTGTAGCATGCGGATGTTCTTATGCGGCACGATGTGTACAGCGCCGGACTCGATGTTGCGTAGCTCAATGAAGTTCGGCTCGAAGGCCAGGATCCACGGGTAACTGAGCGCGAAGCTCTGCGGCGTGCCCTCCCAGTCGATGCGCCACTCGGGTCTCGCCCGCCAGCCGTTGCGGTTGACGAAGAAGGAGAACTCGCTGTAGTTCAGCAGGAACTCGCCGTTAAGACGCTCAATGTGAATGGGCTTGACGCCCTCCTTCCTCGCCACGAAGTCGAGAGACGTGTCGGCCTGGTCGAGCAGCGACTGCGTCTCCAGCGTCTCGAGGCTGACCACCTCGAAGCCCCTCGCGCACGCGACGCACAGCTTCGACTTCAGGAAGTGCACGGAGCTGGACTCGGTCGGGATGTAGAACTCCTTATATGGCTTCAACTCGTCCTGTCCTGCGTTGAACATCTTTCCGAACCCTTTCTGCTTCTTCGCCTTGGACATGGCGTCGTTGGGCTCGTACACCTTGATCGTTGTCGAGAGCGCCCGGCTCTTGACGCAGCACACGAGGTGACGGCCCAGGCAGATGCCCGTCTTGAAAAAGTCGCAGTGGTTCTGGATCTTCTTAGGTCGTTTGGACAACGCAGGCTCAGACGGGTCGAGAGCCGATAGAGAGTACGAGACCAGCGACCTGTTGGTGACGACTAAGAGCAGCTGGTACTCTTCTAGCACGTCTATCTGTGTCACGTTCTGGGCCTCGATCACCCGCTTGGGTTGCTGCTCTCTCTCTTTTGCGCGACGATCTGAGATGTAGATGCCGTTGTCGGTGCCGTAGATGAGTTTCCGACCGCCATCATACGGTGCGACGCAGTTGACCTTGTTCAAGGCAGTGAAGAAGTTGGACGACACGATTGTGGTGTTGAAGAAGTCGGCCCGGCCTCTCAACTTCTGCTGGGACTTGTCGATGTTCTCCAGGAACTTCTGTCTCGCAGCCTGGTTGCTGGCATAGAGCGTCAACTCGTACCCGGCCTTGCCCAGATGACGGAACGTGATCGGCCAGCCCTCTCCCTTCTTCGAGTCGGTTGTGTTGCTGCGTAGAGCCGGAATCAGACTGGACGATGAGCGCTTGACAGTCCCTTGCTGGGGAATCACTTCATCCATTTCCTTGATGGAGAGCAATTCCAAGGGTATAGGCTATGTATTGGGTTCTATTAGTTTTTCTGACTTTCACTGTGCGCGCATATAAGTTCAGATGTTTACTCACCCGTCGATATGCTTTTTGCTCCTCAATTTTGCCGACTTGCTTGACTCGTACCAGTAAGACGGCGTGGTCAAAGAGATAGCCTGTAATATCTGGCTGCTCCGTGAGGGACTTCTTGAACTGGGTCTTGAAGATGAGCTCGCGCCCATCTTCCGTCAGTTTCAAGTCGACCTTCTCGCCGGGCCTGAACCTGAGCTGGTCGTTTAGACGTCGCAGAGTGAACCTGGTCTCCGCTTTGCCCGACTCATCGTTCACCCTGGATAGGAGTGCACGGATCGAGACGAGCACCTTGGGCAGGTCGACCTTGTCCTGGTTGCCCTCCTCGGTATACTTTAGCACGTTCTCAAGTAAGAGAGGATATCTGGCCAATCTCGTCGTCGGCTTGGTGAGGTAACCGTTCAGCTCCAGCTTCCGAGACTCCTTCCGCCGTTCGATCTCATCAACGAACCTAGCAAACTGGGGATTGATGGCTCGCTCATTCTCAAATTCGTACTTGGCCTCGAGCTGCTTCGATCCGTACAAGATGAAGGGCTCGAACCGTGGAACAAATTCCAGGAAAATATCGCCAACGTTATGGACGATGGGGTGCTTTTGCTGGCGTTCTGTCAGGGCCTTTGCGAAGCCGGAACTGACGAGTTGGATGCTCGGATGATCGATGATGTTGCTGAAGATAGTGCGGACAACCTTCTCTCTCCGTGTCGGCGGGATTGGCGACCCCTTAGAGCGCAGAGGCAGAATCCAGAAGTCTCTCAGATACTCCAAGTCCTTGCAGAAGTCCCGTTCGGTATAGCATATCTCAGAAATGACCTCCTGCCTCTTCTTCTCTCTCTCAGAGACACTATCCGCGATCTCTCGCGGGACCGTGTTGATCCAGAGCTTCTGCTCGTCCGTCTGATCGGCCTCGTCGTCGTTCATGTTGGCGTCACCTTCTTTCTTCAGGCCAGGCCCAGCCATCTTGAGGTTGAGTCGCGACACCTGCTCAAGGCGCCTTGGGCACGCTATGCTGTAGCAAAGCTGGTCCCTCGTGCAGGTCGGCGAGTAGCACTCCGAGAGCAGCACAAAGACGCCATTGACCGCTGGCTTGTCTTCCGGGTCATCCGCCAGACTCTCCTTGAACTGGTACATCTCGGAAGCCGAGTCGCGCAGGCGGTGCTCGTACGTAACATCGTGGAAGAACTTCTGGGCATCCAGTGCCCTACCAAGGAGAAGGGCCAAATTACGGTCCGTCGTCCGGATGATATAGGAGAGAACGTCCACTGCTTCAGCCCCGCTGAATGCGTTCTTGTACGTGAGCCCGTTCTTCGTTCGATCCCCCGTAACAATCTTCTGCCGGAAGCACTCGGCCACTCTAGAGAGCAGTGCTGGGTAGACTATTGGCGGTCGTATCTTGGCCGTTGGAGGTCGCTCTGTAGAGCCGCTGACCGAGTGGCTCACGGACGGTCGGTGAACGAGGGTTTGACTGTCGGTTTTATCCGTCGCGGCCACGGACGGTGCTATTGTCGAAGCCATAGACATGGTTCTATTGCTGTCGCCTCCAGTCGAAGAGGCCATACTAGCTGTTCTCGTCTGGGACCCCGGCGCAGCGGACAGCCCGTTTGGATATGACTGGTGTGGAAAGCCATTGGCGACTGCGTGCTCGGGTTGGGTCGGGCTAGAGCCCGCAGGTCTCCTGTTCGGTATGATTCTGCCGCTCATTGTCTGGTGAGCGTCTCGGTCGTACGAGTTGTAGCCCGTCATCGACATGGTACGATCTTCCATGTGTCTATCGGGGACGACCCGTCCTTGCGCCGTCGTGCGAGCGGAATGTGCGGGATGGGCGGCATATTGCGCGTGTCGGAAAGCGTTCGCAGGAGCTTGTTGATAAGCCTGAGGAGGCGGATGGTACATTTGCGGTCTAGGTACGCTGGCGAGTGATTGCGATCTGTATGGGTCAGAGTTCACGGCCGCTCCGGGAGGGGCGCCCTGATGGAACCTCTGGGCAGGAGTCCTCGGTGCGGCACTGCCATAGAATCCCGGCGGCGGGGGCCCGCGCATCGAGTCTAGGCGAGGAGGTACCTGTGACTGCGATTGTTGTGGTGGTAGCGGAGCAGGAGGGCCGCCGTAAGAGCGATGGGGTTGCGGTTGCCGTTGTTGGAGGTATTGGGCTTGCTGAGAGGGCATTTGAGGGCCGGAGACAGAGCGCTGGGAGACGTGGTAGGGGTCGGCGGGACGGCTTCGGGGTGAAGCTGCCAAGTGGGAGTCTCCGTATGCACCTGGCGGCGGTCGCGGAGGTGGTTGACGCATGCCGGACGTGGCGGAGGACATTGTCTGGGTGCGCCCTTCTGGCTGCATCATGTGCGGTGGTGGTGCTGTTGATGAAGTCATTGTTTGCGCTCTGCCGGGGGGTGGTGCCCCAAATATGTTGGAGAAGGCAGCGTCTCGTTGATAGTTTGACGAATGTCCGTTTCCATACTGGGTCGGCCGAGGCGGCGGCATGCGATCTTGCTGGTAGTCCGACATGTCTGCTCGGTGCCCGAGGTGACGCACTGACGGCTGTGAGTCAATTCACCCGAATACCAGGAGCAAGAGCGCTGCTTCACTCGCGCTGTTGTGAATCTTTTTTACACCTCTGGAACACCAACCATGCTACAGGCACGAGGATGTTGTCGAGAGGAGAGGTCCAGGGGCCGTGAGAGTTGCAATCAAAAGTGGGGACTCCGGCACCAGACTTCAGTCGTGCTGCAGTTTGTCTGATGGTGCCGACAAAGACCGGCTGATCTCTGGACGAAGAACAGGAGAACAGCAGCTACGATCTTGCGCAAGCCGGAAGCCGAGAGCGATCTCTGTCCTATAAGTCAGAACGAGAGCGATTGTAGGTGTGGCGGCCGTTCAGCACATGTGGTCCCGTGGTGGCAGTCCGACCAAGTCCATCAAACTTCCAATCCAGGAATAGTCAGACCGAGTGCCGTATTGGCTCCTATAAGCGCAGCTTGCTTTCCTCTCCGAGGGAGTGTCCTTGCTTTGCAATCGGTGGTCGTCGTCGTATGTTCGAGGGCTCGTAGTCGACGACAGAGGAGTGGCGGGAGAGAAAATGTCGGTATTCCAAGACCGCGGATGGCCGATTAGGTAGCTGTCGATGCTAGCACACGCGGAGCCAGAGATAACTCGAAGTCATGAGGACGATGCGACAAAGACAAGTCGATAGAGTACGCAAACAGATGGCAAATGGATAACTCGCTTAGGTAGGTGATATTTTGAGACGGTCCAAGTCAGATAATAGGACAGGGAGCGAGGTTGGACGAGTTTCTTGGAGTTGCATTCAAGCGTCCAAAAGGTGACAAGGTCAAGGTCAAGCAATCGTTGCCAATCCGAACCTTGGTACGTATTCAAAGCCACCTTGAGACCTCCAATCGCCATCAATCTTCCATCTGGCCCGTGCGCCCCATCACCGGTTTGTCTGGCCTGGACTGAGCCTGCTGAAAAGGTGCAAATCCAGCCCACTTTCGCTCTTAAACTTCGGCCTCTTGCCACGTGCAGCAACGGTGAACTCACCAAGTACGCGTATTAGCTCGCTAGGAATGAGCCGCCCTCTGTCAAGCCGATTCTCGGTACCTACGGTAGCTAGCTGAGAATGTGCATGTTGACAGTCTAAGACCTTCAAGTCCTTGGGTCTGACCATCCGACTGAATCTTCGAGGCAACATTAGTTCGTAGATATGTCCAAAATGCGTGACGTAGCACCGGAGCAAATGTCCGTCTCACGTGACTAGTCACCTGCACAGCCAGAGCTCCCTTACCTAAGCCTTGGCACTGTTGAAGCTCCGTCATGTCGACAGTCAACACCAGGCATCTCCAAACTCCATCTGCTCCGACCTCTCAGCTGCGCCAACGGACAATCACCGTCCTCCTCGCTAAGCAGTCCATAGTCGGCAATCTCACATCATGGACGAGTCAGAGCTAAGTCCTAAATTCGCGCCATTTATCGGCATGGTATGTCTTAAATCCTGCCCTCCGTCACCTCAAAGCCCGACGTAGCTAATAACTGCCTCCGTCATTCAGGCCGGTATCGCCAGCGCTATGGTCTTCGGATGTACGTATTGATTCCTGCTCCTCCCATCCCGGCGACTCCAGCAGCTCTTCGAACACTCAGCTAACCCCTCCGTTTTACTCTCTTCCAGGCGCAGGCGCAGCCTACGGCACCGCGAAATCCGGCATCGGCATTGCCGGCGTCGGCACCTTCCGCCCGGACCTGATAATGAAGTGTCTGATCCCCGTCGTCATGTCGGGGATCATCGCCGTCTACGCCCTCGTCGTATCGGTCCTCATCGCGCAGGACCTGCAGCCCCCGAGCCAGGGCTCCTACAGCCTGTTCATGGGCTTCATGCACCTCGCCTGCGGGCTCTCGGTCGGCCTGACGGGCCTGGCGGCGGGCTACTGCATCGGGATTGTGGGAGACAAGGGCGTGCGGTCGTATATGCTGCAGTCGAGGATCTTCGTGGGGATGGTGTTGATTCTGATTTTTGGAGAGGTGCTGGGGCTTTAT
>Ga0209127_100679_pt1 | contig 11669 bp, 6 predicted proteins | sample LakSupMetagenome_FD_187469 | JGI IMG/M metagenome (GOLD analysis project Ga0209127, IMG submission 187469) | Freshwater microbial communities from Lake Superior, Canada - Sta WM archaea (SPAdes) (version 2) | ecosystem: Environmental > Aquatic > Freshwater > Lake | place: Lake Superior, Canada...
GACCTATCTTAACGTGATGCCGTCATTTGTGCCGACGTCACAGTCGCACAGCAGGCTACCTCAATCGGACCAGGGCTTGTTGTATCCCGCAAACCCTGCGTCAAGACCCATCAGTCGCCAGTCCTCGCGCTTCGAGCTCCTCAAGCCGCCGAAGATCGAAATCAAAGACACGTCGCCCAATGGCGCGCCTCCGGAGCAGAAAGTGCCCTCCCGCGGGAGTTCAGACACGTCCGGCGCGGACTCGAGCAAGAGCAGCCATGTCGACCCCAACACATCCCTCAACGCAGCCATCTCCATGCCCCAACTCCGCCGTCTCTCGACGGGGACGACGTCCCGGGCCCAGCGGCACTGGTCCATCTCTGACGGCAACAACCGCCCGGCCGCGCCGCACGCCGTCGTCTCCAGAGCCGAGATCGCCCGCCTGCGCGCCCTAGTCCTGAGCTCCGGCATCATGGCTAAGGAGATCGACCGCCGCGCCAGAGAGCGCCGCCCCCCAGACCGTCTCCGCCTCCCGGACCCCTCCACGTCTCGCCACCCGTCTTCCACCCCTTCCGTGTCCTCCCTCTCTCCCTCGCCCACCGGCGGAGCACCGCCCTTGCACCCGACCTGGTCCTCCATCGCCGCCCTGCACCCCGACCCCCGCGCCCGCGCCGCCCTCCTCTCCGATCCCCTCTCGCAGACCGACCTCTTCCCCGCGGCCGCGCGGACCCTCGCCTCCGCGATCGAGCAGGCGGGTACGAGGTGGCAGTCCGCCTCGCAGACCTTCTCCGCCTCCACCGCGCCCCGCCTCCACCGCGAGATCGAGGCGGCCCGTCAAACCGTCGCGGGCAGGCTGAGCGACATGACGCGCTCGGCGGCCGATGAGGCGGACGAGGTCAGTCTGGACCTGAGTCAGGGGCAGAGGCTGAAGGTTAAGCGGGTCGTGGACGTGATCGAGAAGATGTTGAGGCGGAGGAGGAGGAGGTTCAGGTGGGTGAGGCGCGGGTTGTGGCTGGGGGTGGAGTGGGTGCTTGTCGGGTTTATGTGGTATGTCTGGTTCGTGGTTGTTATTGCTAGGATGGTACTGGGGGTTGGGAAGGGGGTTGTGAGCGCTGTTAGATGGTTGTTGTGGTTGTAGGCCAGTATGGTCCATCGGGACTGACTCGTGGTGACAGGACGAGATGTTTCCTGTGACCACTATTTTCCTTGGACTGTTTTTCTTTGGATCTTCTCGGAGGCATGGCACAGCAAAATTGCATGGCTGGCAGGAGTTTGGATTTCTCTTTCCTTTCAAAGACATCAGACATCAAAGCATCGGAGAGCAAGCAGCAGACTTTTGGATACGACAACGATACCACTCGACGCGAATAGACAGGCCAATGGAGTGCTGGAGGTGCAAGACAGATCATATCCGCCGCTGCGGTTCTCCTGCGTCTTTCTTACAGATACCATACGTACAGTTAATATGAGAGCACGACCATAATCCACTCACTGCTCTCGACTTCTATGTAGCAAGCCCGCACTGATACCCCTGTCATACAGATACGAAGCTCTAGCATATCGCTCCACATGCAGACTTTTCCACCACCAAGCGGGACTCCTCCACATAGGCTCGTTTAGCTGTCCCAAGCAACAATCTCGAGTCAAAGAAAGAAATCCTCCATTCGGTTGTATGGTGTAGAGGTTAGCACTCCAGATTCTGATTCTCTCGGAACCTTCTGGCGACCCCGGTTCGAGTCCGGGTACGACCTACAATCTGATCTATGCATTTTTGCCTCGTAGTTGTGATACCCTGAGCGGTGAGGAAGGATCCTGCCATTAATATAGCCTGGATACGCACCCTGCTGGTGCAATAAAACACATCTCTACGCATCTAATACAACGCGTTTGACATCAACAAGTCCTTCTACTCATAAACCTGACAACAAGCAACCGCATGCACCGTGCTACCAACGCCCGCTTTCTGGGAATGCCGTGCTCTGCCGTCTACTCGATCCTCTTCTTTCCCTCCTCAGCATTAAGATACCTCGCCGTACTCAGCCCCCTCTCGTGCCGAGCCACAAGCGGGCCCATGACCCTGTTCTTCCTCACCTTGCTGATCGTCTCGTTGTACCCCTCCGTCGCCCACGGCCGCGGGTTCAGCTTCGGCCAGTTGACCTATTTCCCTTCTGTCAGCAACCTGTTCCTCCGTTAAAAAGGGGCGTAACTCACATATAACATCCCGTTACTAAAGATAAACACCAGACTCCAAGTCGCCACCGCCAGCCAGAAGAGGATAAACAGCCTCATCGGCCAGATACTCTCCCCAGTCCGGGAGAAGATGCCGAGCAGGACGAACAAGAGACTGAACGCAGCCACATACGGCACGCTCTGGATGAGCACGGGTCTCCTGTCCGCGAAGATGAGGCTCGACCCGATGTTCGCCGTCGCGGGCGTGTACTGCCCGAGAAACAAATCGAACGCGTCCTGCCGCGGCCCGTCGAGGAAGTTGTTCTTGCAGTACCGCGTGACCGCCACATTCAGATCCTGCAGCGCGCCCGCCTTGGTGCGGCGCCCCGTCCGCGTGAGGTCCGTCTTCATGGCGCCGGTGCCGGAGTACGACCTCGACACCACGTCGGCGTTGTCGGCCCACATGTTGCGGAAGAGGAAGTAGAACTTGGTGTCCTCGTCGCTGAAGTGGTGGCCCCGCTGCAGGATCCCGAGGTCGACGAACATGCGGTCCATCATGTGCCGCGCCAGCAGCGACTGCACGACGTTGGTCCGGTCGAGGCAGTCCATGCAGTTGGAGCGCACGACCGAGGTCTGGAGGTTGCGCACCTCGAGGCGGTGGTCGACGGGCGAGTCGACGGCGCGGAAGTACTGCTGCTTGTCGAGCGCCGGCTCGAGCCGGTCGACGAGGAGCTGCGCGCGGTGCATCTGGAGCCCCTTGGTCTCGGTGTGGAAGTCGAAGTAGACGTAGTGCAGGCGATCGAACTCCTGCTGCGGCTTGTCGCCGCTGCCGGGCTCGATGATGTGGAACTTCTCCTCGGTGTACCGGTCCGCCTCCTGGGTCTCCTTCGGGGCGGTGACGAGCATCTCGACCATCTGCTCGTAGGCGTGCTTGACGCGCGCCTCGCGGCCCTTCTGGTTGACGAGGTTGACCAGGTAGTTGTCGCCGTAGATGCGGATCTGCTCGTCGAAGTGCTTCTTGGCCGCGGGCAAGGCCGTCTCGATGCCGCGGATCTGGATCTTGGGTATGTACTTGAGGGTGTTGATCTCGGCCCAATAGACGGGCACGCTGCCGCGCGTCTGGACGTAGGACAGGATCTGCGTCTCCTTCTGCCCGGCGCCGCCGCCGCCCAGCTTGCCGCTCTGCATGTCGCCGCTGCCTGCGAAGCCGCCCATGCCGCTGCTGCCGCTATCGTTGAGAATGACCACCTGCTCCGTCTCGTTGTAGTTGGAGGCATGTCCCTCGTCGTCTAGGCCGCGCGAGAAGTACCGCGTGCCGCCGCGGTGCCGGGAGCGCCGGGTGATCAGGACTAGGGTCAGGGGCGTGCTCTTGAAGTGTGTCGGCCGGATCTCGAGGACGCCGAAGATGACGGGGAGAATGTAAGGGTCGATGCCGGGTTGCGGTGCCGGTTGGCCTCGTCCACCTCGCGTCCGGAAGTCGATGAAGTCGGACTGGACGAAGCGGTTCCAGAAGAAGCGGTCGTCGGCCCGCTGCCATAGTGGGGTCGCCGCGTCCTGCTGTGCTTGCCTCTGGAAGCTGTTGGTGATGTCGATCGAGTAGGAGAAGTACATGGGTCCCGTCTTCAGCTGGGCCCGGAGAAGGGCGAGTAGCTTATCTTCGTCTGGATCCCGGATCTGGCGTTCCCGCAGGGGGAAGATGTCGGTGGAAATGACCTTGTAGACCATCTGTCCCTTCAAGCGCCCGGCTGGCTGGGCCTTCGTGATTGCGATGATGTACTTGTCTAGGCTCAGCCGGATCATGCCCAGGATGCCGGCTATGCTGGTAACTCTGGACACCCGCCTGCCCTTCAGCAGTGAGGCATCTGTAAGCTGGATATCGCCGGTCGGTCGGTCAATGCAGAGAGCGGCGGCATTGGGCGAGGATGGAGAGGTGAAGACATAAGAGTCGGAGGATATCTGGACGTTGATGTCCCGGAAGGGGAGAGTCATCTTGACTCTAGGAGGGTGGTCAGGGAACTGTCTCCTTGGTCTGTTTCCTGGCGTACTTCTTCAACTTCGCTAGGCTGGTGAATTCAACTTGTCCGGCTGGGTTATTATTGCAGTTTTCAAGACGCCTTCGAGCATTCAGCGTGCCTGAACCAAATGGCAGGTCGAGGACACTTATTCGGCCTGTGTCTGCCAATTGTGAGGAATCACGCACCCAATGAGCAAGAAACGCTGATGTAGGTACTTCAACGATGTACGTAGCTCGACAGTTAAAGCTAGGAACGCGCCAGCTGGCTTGTGAAATCCAGTTCATCGCTCGCTCTGTCCCGAGCCGCCTGCAAGACGCTCGGACCAGCTTTGTCTGCTGGGAACAGCCATGACGAGCATCACGTGGATTGAGCACGGTCCAGCACCGGTCTCTAGCTTCGTTGCTCAGCCCGAGCCTGACGTGTGCAAGCGGATACAGTCCACTGAGCCAGCCTTTTATTCACTCCCGTTGCCTTTCATTCAATCACACCCCCCGGCCTGCCGCTCTTAGCTTCATTCAAGGCAGTCACATTGCCTTTTTCCCACTGCAACAACCTCGACCCTTTCCGCCCCATCTGAACTTGGCCTACCTATATTTCTCGACTAGGCCTTGCCATTTCAGAACCTCTAATAATAAGCTCGCCAACACAAGCACTGCAGATAAGCAATCAGTAGCATCCTCAAGGCTACGCCAGATCCCGATTCCGACCCTCCCCCCCCCCTCTCCCCCCCATTCCGCCGCATAGCAACAGCTCCGTCACCGTCCCATCATGGCTGCTCGAGGTCCTCCAGGCGCGCGCGGGATGAACAACCGGTTCGCGCAGTTCAAGCTGGTGCTGCTCGGCGAGTCGGCTGTCGGAAAGAGCTCGATAGTGCTGCGGTTCGTCAAGGACCAATTCGACTCGTACCGGGAATCCACGATCGGCGCGGCCTTCCTCACCCAGACCATCTCGCTCGACGAGAACACAACGGTCAAGTTCGAGATCTGGGATACGGCCGGCCAGGAGCGGTACAAGTCGCTTGCGCCCATGTACTACCGGAATGCCAACTGCGCCGTGGTGGTATACGACATTACACAAGCAGTACGTATCCGAGACTTCTCCCCATATCTGAGTTGAGGTTGGAGACTAACAGGGGGACAGTCCTCCCTGGACAAGGCCAAGGCGTGGGTAAAGGAGCTGCAACGGCAAGCAAACGAGAACATCATCATCGCCCTGGCCGGAAACAAGCTCGATCTCGTCACAGAACAGCCCGACAAGCGTGCCATCCCTGCAGCGGACGCCGAGGCATATGCCAAGGAAGCGGGCCTCCTCTTCTTCGAGACATCGGCAAAGACGGCCGAGAACGTGCGGGAACTGTTCACTGCGATCGCCAAGAAGCTGCCGCTCGAGCAGGCCGGACCCAGGCATGCCCGTCCCGGCCAACGGCCCGGTGTCAGCCTCGCGCCCGAGAGCGCCAATACCACTGCCGGGAATGGCTGCCAGTGCTAGACACTTGGTTCCTTGTTGTATCGAGGCTCTGCTCGATGTCGACATGGTAACTGCACCTGCATGAAACCAATGCATAGCTGGCAGCAGCACGGCGTCGGGGGGCTGTCTCAGCATGCTACTGCAGGCTGCTGACGAGAACATCTGCGCTTAGCGGACGCGCACCTGGCCAGAGCATACCCGATTCATACAGATGGCGCCAATAGTAGGCCGTCGGATTTCATTTGCTGTGACGGAGTTCCTCGGGCGGAACGGATGGTATAAGTCGCTTTTTTAATGCCGCTTCTTGGTGTCTTTTCTCTTTTTCTAGGTTCTGTCTCGCATGGTCTGGTTCATGAATGCTGGCCTGATGGCTAGAGTTTGAGGAGACTCAGCTTTTACGGACAGGGGACGGCGACCACTCGACAGACGATTCAGCGGAAGCGGCGCTGCTACGCGCCAATATTTACCCATAATCACGTTGTTGTACAGTATGCAAATAGAGCACCAGCTTCGCAACGGAGGCAACGATTGGCGCACCTGATCAAGAGGTCTTCTGCGGTGCCGTATGATGGCCTACCAAGATGTTGCTCGTTCCGAGAGCCGTTGCGTACCAACAGACACCGCAATGTTCTATCATACAACCTCATCCTAAACTCAAATTAGCATATATTCCTACAAAGCTGTAATGAAAGCATAATAGTAGGGGCTTGAAAATTTGGTTGACATCTGGTTGACATTGTTGATAGGTTCCATCCGCTGGAGGAAGGTACGTGACCGCAGGGTACGTCACTCTGCGGCTCACAGCTGTCGTAGCGCCATTCCGGCCGAGCTGCCCTTTGCCGAGCTTTTTCCCTCAGCATTTTCGTCCCAACTGCCACCAGTCCGACAACCACCCTCCAATTCCACCACCTATCTCCCACCCCAGTCGCGCCTTGCTGGCCATTGCATTCCCTCATGCTGCGGACATCGATTCGATCCGTGAGGGCGCTCGGCAGCAGGCCAGTAGCTGCTGCTGCTGGCCGCCAATGGCACGCTGCCGTCGTGCGCCCAGCCCGCGTCGGTGCCGGCGAGGTAGGTGCACTTGGTCGCATCCATTGACAATCGAGCTCTCACTAATGTTGATGGGTATTGTACAGAGATACTACGCCGATGACAAGAAGCCGAGCATCTCAGACCCTACCCCTGCTGCTATGCCAAAGACCGACACCATAACGAGTGCATCGTCTACGCCTCCTCTTCCCTCAGAGAAGACCGCCGATTCCCTACCAGAAGTGCCTCCGCAGAGCGTACCCCTAACGCCGCCGGCTCCTGAGGCTACCATCATCGCAGATGCCGCGAAAGCCACACAGCCACCTCCGCCTCCACCTCCACCCGCTACACCCCTTGCGCCGAAGAAGAAGAAGGGTTTCTTTCGTCGCCTCCGCAACTACGTCCTCACCATATCCATCCTCGGCACTCTCGCCTTCGGCGGCGGCGTCTGGTACTCGCGCGTGAACGACAACTTCCACGACTTCTTCACCGAGTACGTGCCGTACGGCGAGCGGGCCGTGCTGTACCTCGAGGAGTCCGACTTCCGCAAGCGCTTCCCCAACGTCACCAACCGCATCACGAGCCACCGGGACGGCGGACCGCAGGTCAAGATCCCGGCGTCTAGCGGCGCCTCGTGGCGTGTAGCTGACAGTGGTGAGCCTGCCGGCCGGCAGTCCAGCGCCATCAGGAAGGTCGAAGCCGCTCAGGATGCTGCCGCGAAAAACCCGGAGGCGAAGAATCCCGAGGGTGTGAAGAAGGAGGGAGCCAAGCCCGTCGCTCAGCCTCCCAAGCCGACCCCTGAGCCGGAGAAGGCCCCTAGTGCTGTGTCTGGACCGGTCCCTGTCACCGCTACTTCCGCACTTCCTGCGCCAGGCGCGGCAGTCGCACCCAAGACCGTCGAACCTACTCCCGAAACTCAGAAGGCACCAGTCTGGAAGGCTCCCGAGGTCGACGAACCTTCCCGCTTCCCTCCCGCCTCCCCTATCGACCCTCTCGCCGTGAACGACGCCACCGAACCTGTGGTTCAAGACCTCGTCCACATGCTCAACGACATCATCTACGTCGTCAACGCCGACGGCGCCAACGACCGCTACGGCGCGACCATCGACAAGGCCAAGAACGAGCTAAACAAGGTGGGCCGCAAGATCAACGACCTCAAGGCAGCCGTCGAGGCCCAGGCCGCCAAGGAGGTGAAGGCGCGCGTGGACGACTTCGACAAGGCCGCCAACGACCTCGTCTCGCGGGTCGAGGCCGCCATGGCCTCCCAGGAAGCCAACTGGCGCCGCGAGTTCGAGGAGGAGATGAAGCGGGTCAAGGCCAGCTACGACGAGAAGGTCAAGGTCGTCATCGAGCGGCAGAAGCAGGTGGACGAGGAGAAGGCCAAGAACAGGCTGTTGGAGCAGGCGATCGAGATGCAGAAGCAGTTCGCCGAGGAGATCAAGGCCCGCGTCGAGGCGGAGCGGGACGGGCGGCTGGGCAAGCTGAACGAGCTGTCGTCCGCCGTGTCCGAGCTGGAGCGGCTGACCACCGGCTGGAACGACGTGGTCGACACCAACCTGCGGACGCAGCAGCTGCACGTTGCCGTCGAGGCCGTCAAGGCGAGCCTCGAGGACGCGGCGCACCCGCGCCCGTTCATCAAGGAGCTCGTGGCGCTGAAGGAAATTGCCGCCGACGACGCCGTCGTCAACGCTGCTATCGCGTCGATCAACCCGTCCGCCTACCAGCGCGGCATCTCGACGCCCGCAGAGCTGATCGACCGGTTCCGGCGCGTGGCGACCGAAGTGCGCAAGGCCAGCCTGCTGCCCGACGACGCCGGTGTGGCGAGCCATGCTTCCAGCCTGGTACTTAGCAAGCTCATGTTCAAGAAGCAGGGTCTGGCGGATGGTGACGATGTCGAGAGCATCCTGACCCGGACGCAGACGTACCTTGAGGAAGGCGATCTGGACAATGCCGCCAGAGAGATGAACGGACTGAGCGGATGGGCGAAGACATTGAGCAGGGATTGGCTTGGGGAGGTGAGGAAGGTGCTGGAGGTGCAGCAGGCGCTCGAGGTATGCTCCATACTACTACCGTGATATGTAAAGGGAAACTTGACTAACACACACACCTAGGTGATCCAAACGGAGGCGCGGTTACAGAGCTTGAAGGTGGAGTAGACGGCAGCAAGCGAACGAGCGTGGATGGGCTGGCTTTTCTTTGTCGTTGTACATTCCTGGCATAGACCGCTGGTAAAATTAGCCGAGTCACTCGGCTGTGTATGAAATAGTCGAATAGAACCTAGTGAGACTACCCTTTGCCACAGCTATGCGTGTCCAAAGTCGGTGATGTTGTTATGCCCCTGATTTGTTGTTGAACAATGCTCCAGCCAATTACGTAGCGCTCCATAATTTGCTCCATCTCAGCGGCATCGCTTTGCATGTAGCTTACAGACAATAACTTTAACTCGTGCTACAAGTTGCTCTCAGTTCAACCAGACAGTTGACCCAATGCATCATGTATGCCGTCAGCTATCCTCTATAAGATTCAAGATCGTATCTCCCGCTGCAGTCTTTTGTCGACACATAACAATGGCATCCAAATCGCGAACCTACAATGTCCGTCTCAGCCTTCCCTCTTCCCATCCCAACTCACCCACTTACAAAGTTCTCGTCTAGGATGCAATCGACGCCCTCAACACCCTCCAGACCCCCTACGCCATCATCGAAGCCCGGCGCAAAGCCGGCATCAAGCCCGATGAGACCTCCATCCTCGAGATGAGGGACTACCTCCGGCGCATCGGCTACTCGGTCTGTTCCGCCTTCCCCCTTTCTTTCCCCTTGACCACTCTCTAACAAAGCCCCCTAGCCATCGGAACTGGACAGGCTGAACATCCTCCACGTAGCCGGCACCAAGGGAAAAGGCAGCACCTGCGCCTTCGCGGCCTCCATCCTCTCCCAGTACCAAGCCGTCCACCCAGTGCCCAAGAAGATAGGCCTCTTCACCTCCCCCCACCTAGTCGCGGTGCGGGAGCGCATCCGCGTCAACTCCGCGCCCATCTCCGAGGCGCTGTTCGCGCGGTACTTCTTCGAGGTGTGGGACCGCCTCGAATCCGCCCCAATCTCGGACGAGCTCGTCCAGCTGGGTAAGGAGGACGCCCTGCGCGCCACGCCCGAGAAGCCGATTTATGCGCGGTACCTGACGCTGATGAGCTACCACGTCTTCTTGTCGGAGGGGGTGGACGTCGCGGTCTACGAGACGGGGATAGGCGGGGAGTACGACGCGACGAATGTGGTGGAGCGGCCAGTCGCGACGGGGATCACAACGCTGGGGATCGATCACGTCTTTGTGCTTGGTGACACGGTGGAGAAGATTGCTTGGCACAAGGCGGGGATTATGAAGAAGGGCAGTCCAGGGTTTACGGTCGAGCAGGTACCGGGCGCAATGAGGGTGTTGCAGGAGAGGGCGAGGGAGAAGGGGGTAGACCTGAGGGTTGTAGGGGTCGATGAGAGGTTGGAGGGGGTGAAGGTCAGGCCCGACGCGCTGTTTCAGAAGAGGAATGCGAGTTTGGGGATTGTGTTGGCGGAGGAGGCGTTGAGGAGGGTTGACCCCGGGTTCCAGAGGGGGGAGAGGCTGAGCAGGGAGTTTGTGGATGGGATCGAGAAGGTTGTTTGGCGGGGGCGGTGTGAGATCCTGGAGGAGGGGAAGGTGAGGTGGCATGTTGATGGAGCGCACACGGTTGACAGCTTGAGGTTGGCGGGGAAGTGGTTTGCGGGGGAGTGCAAGGGACGGTGAGTTTGTCTGTGATTGAAAGGGGAGAGAAGATGCTAACAGCCATAGGAACGGGCCGAGGGCGCTGATATTCAACCAGCAAGGACGGACGGAGGCCGTGGACTTCCTGGAGGGGCTGTATAATGGCAGCAAGTCGGCGGACGGAAGGTCGTTTGACCATGTGGTGTTCTGCACAAACGTCACGTATGCTGAGACCGGGTATAAGAGAGGTGAGTCTACTGATTCCATGTGAAAAGTGGCTGCTGACGTGTCGCAGACTTTGTGAACCGCCAATACGACCCGGAGGCCATACAGAAGCTCACGCAGCAGCGCATGTTTGCAGAGAAGTGGTCACAGCTAGATCCATCCGCCAAAGTCACTGTTCTCCCTAGCATCGAAGGCGCGATCAATCATGTCCGAGAGCTGGCAAGCGATCTAGACGGCGAGGGGGACACAGTACAAGCGTTCATAACAGGCAGCCTCCATCTTGTAGGAGGCGCATTGGGTATCTTGGAGGGCGCCGATGCTCTCTAGCCGGCGCCGGCGTGCTGTGTCTATGTTGAACTATACTGTACAACCTCCACGCTCATCTTGTTGCATAGATAGCCACCATCTAGCCCTCGACATGCTCGACGTTTTTAATGACCGCCCCAACGAGATGGAAACTGCCCGTGACGAGCACCTGTGTGGTGTACCCCTGGCGCTTCCACTCTCTTGCATGATCTGCAATGGCCTTCAGTGCCGGCTTGACAGCGGTCTCTGTCCATGCAGCACAGACCTTGCTCTTATCCCAATCGCGAAACGTCCTAGCATTCGCCTCCTGGACGCTCAGATCTCTGGTTTCGCCCTCCGCTGGCTCCTCCTCCTCGTTCCTGCAGAAAATAGCAAGCTGGAATGGACCCATGTTGCTACATCTCGTCCTCTCCACAGTGTGGAGCAAGACCTTGAGCAGATGCTGCGAGTCTCTCTCCTGCTGATTGAAGACGAGGACAGGCACGACCCGTGGTAGGTCGTTAGCAGCACAGCCAAACCACTTCCCCGCGGCCTCCAGACTCTCGTCAGTATGTGCCCCATCAACATACCACTCGATTGCATTCGCCTCATCTTTGATCACCTCGCATCGGCCCCTAAGCGAAGCATTTCTCAGCCCATCAACAAACTCCCGGGGCATGTCCTTCAGCGAGTAGTCGTCCCGTGCAAATGGCCCCTCATCAAACACATGTCCCAGCCGTACCAGATGCTCCCTAACAGCCGCCACAGCAA
>Ga0209127_100680_pt1 | contig 11643 bp, 12 predicted proteins | sample LakSupMetagenome_FD_187469 | JGI IMG/M metagenome (GOLD analysis project Ga0209127, IMG submission 187469) | Freshwater microbial communities from Lake Superior, Canada - Sta WM archaea (SPAdes) (version 2) | ecosystem: Environmental > Aquatic > Freshwater > Lake | place: Lake Superior, Canada...
GCATGACTGCCAAACGTTGCCTTGACCACCATAGCTCTACCCACAAACCATGCAGCTTGCTAAACCCGATACTTCCATGCAACTCCGCCGAGCCTCCTCCCTCGACGCTTACTTATAGGTCGACCCGATCGGGCCAAACTTGAAGTTGCTGTACGTGACGGTGGCATCCTTCAAGGTCTCGCGGACCGTCTCCGGGGCGCTGCCATCGGTCGCGCATTCGCCGCGAGCGACACCGGGCTCGGAAGCGTCGCGATCGAGCGGATACTTCTCACCGTCGAGCCACAGCATGTTGGAGAAACCCTGAGGCGCTTTGTTAGCAACAGGCCGTCTTATGAGTCACGGAGTCTGATCACAGCAGTCGACTTACATCATCCCAGACGGACATGACGAGTACCATGCCCTTGCCGGTAGCATCACCCATCTGCGGGAGGCCTCCCATGTCCTGGAATCGCCTGTTGTCCTTGAAGGTGTCCTTGGCGGCATCGCAGAACTCGGCGTCGATCTTGCTGCCACCGGCGACGTGTTTGGAGCCGGGCACTTCAATCTTCTTGCCGTCCTGGATGAAGTACTGCGAGATGCTGTCGAGACTGCTGCCCGAGCCGTGGAATTGCGTGACGACGGTGAACTTCTTGCTGGTGTCGACTGTCTTGCCTTTGCCATAGAAGTCTGTGTTGCCGTGGCGGAACTCGGGCACTGTTAGCTTCACGACACAGATAGTGGCTGCTCAATCGGCATCGGCACGCTTCTAACTTACGGGATTGAGGTCACATCCATCAGGGTCACAGCTGCCGCTGTAGCGTTCCTCGCTGTACGTGCCGCCGCAGTTGTCCGACTCGCAGATGAAGTACTGGCTCGTCTTGCAAGGATGAGGTGTAAGTGCGAATGATACGGAGTTTGCTTCCCAGAGGTCCATTTCCTGTTTGGGTGTCAGAAAGACCTTGTCACCAAGTGAAACTAACAAGCTACTCACAGCGCAGCACGCTCCTAGGTTGCCGATACCCGAGTTCTTGTCTTTGTCAGACGGTTTCCAGCCCTCAACATTGCCCTACAGCACGCTCTGTTAGACAAACCCTATTGCTTACGGCAATCCTCTTCTGGTCAGGAAGCGAGGACCTACCTTGCCGCCGACCCATTTGAGGTCTCTAGCGCATTGAGAGTCACAGTAGCCTGTGCCGTACTTGGCTCCGGCCTTATTGCTCGAGTACTTGGCCATACCGCCGTCCTCATCCATGGACACGAAGTACACAGCACCGTTGAGGCCGCAGCCGAGCTTGGAGTTCTCGACATCGAATGCAATCTCGTTACCGTTCATGGTGAACATCTGATACTTGGTAGCGCCATTCATCAGGTACAGCCGGGAGCCGATGTTAGTGCCGTATTGGTGGTCGACGCGGAACTTCATCGTGACGGCGTTGCCCGAAGTCGAGACGCCATATGTATCGGCGTATTTGGCACCCTCGACAGCGCAGTTCTTCGCGCATGTTGCGCCATCGGGACATGCGGTCTTGTTCCAGTCGTTGCCATCGTAGCAATTGCTGTACCCGCCTGTGACATGGGTCCATCTCCAGTTGCTGTCGATGACCACCTCGCCGTTGACATTGGAGCAGCTGCCAGCGGCGGTGCACTTCTGCCACGTGAGCTTCGGATGCGTCTCTGCATCGTTGGTGCCCACTTGCTGGCCTCTGGCCACGGCTAGCAGCCCGGCGAGAACAGCGCCAGCTTTGTAATGCATGATATGTTTGGTTATCGAGGCTGATGGGAAGGATGCAAGAGGGCCAGATCTCTGAGTGAATATGGGTAAGCACATCCAACGTCGTTATCTCGGGATGCTGCTTCTTATACTTGTGGTCGTGATCTCGCCCTAATGCTCTGGTCATTGATTCCTCGCAATACCCAACTGCCATGGCGGGAGGTCGGGGTGATCGGCTTGACGCTTCCAAGACCTTGGGACTATCGGGCATATTAGAAGGCGGCATACCTACCAAGGTCTGCTACCTCTGTCGAGTGGCAAACGTCTCGATACACGGAACTTCACCTGCAAGATTTCACTGTCGGCTCCGCAATGTTCAGGAGACACACGTTCCGAAATGAAGATAGGCCGAGGAAACAGCTAAACTATTCCTCTAGTTAGAGGACTATGGGGCTGAAACTCTTTTCGCTCCTCCTTCGAATACGGCGGATGACCGACCATCCAATGAGCACCAGGCTTGGAGTGCGGCTTAAAAGTGTACCTTGCTTGGCTCACTTTGACAGAACTTGGCGATAGCGAGTTCCTCAGGGCCTCGACTGGCTGCTTTCGGATTGCAGGAAATTCGGAAGGAGGATACTCCCAGGCAGTATTGGAACGATTCAGGCCCTCGGATGGTGACTACAATTGGTGCGCCGCTTCGCAACGGTCCAAGTCTAGATAGCCTACAAAGAAATCTCAACGGGGAGGCCATTTCGTTTGGTCTGGGACGCGCTGGCGCCCAGACGGCTATATGCACAAACGCCGCTCATCCGACGGGCCAGAGCTGGGGTTCTTGGATGGCCAAGCCAACATAATCTGTTCCAGGGTTCCACACAGATCTTCAAACAGTCGATCATAACCTTTTGACGTGCTGGTCAGATTTACTTTTAAGGGCAGTGGGACCTTCTGTTATGTAGCAGTCGCTCCAAGTGTAGACATGCTCGATACTCAGGTGGTGCATTGAGAGCTCACCTTTGAAATGGTTGTTTGTTCTGGCAGAGCGTTATGACACTGCGGTCTGCCAGTTTAGATCTATGGCTCAAGATCTCTGGACGCTTCCCGGTATCGAGGGGATGTGACCGGCGCCACGTGGGCTGTCCCTTGTCCCTGGATTGAGGATAGGAGTACAGATTCAAAGTCTGGAGCCGATAGTAACTTGAACCCTTGGTGACAACACTTACGGCGAGTGTCCTTTGCGCTGTTGTGGGACTGCGTAAGTGGTTGCACGTACACAACACAGGGCACGTAAAGTACTGTCCGGTACAAGCAGGCGATATCGCCTGTAACGGGTACTTCGATCTGTGCTTGACTCTTTTAGGCGTGCTAGGGACTCACGTATGCAAGCTAGAGTCCGGTTCAGTAAGCCTACTGGACCAGTCAAGAGTGCGGAGAATGTTAATGAGGATGGGTACGATGATTTGATGGACAGTGGCTGATAAGCTGCTAGGTTGATGGCTAGAACACAGGTGCGCTCAGTGTCTACTCAAGGCAGGATAACTGGGTTGCTGGAGTCGACTACGTATAACAAGCCGCCAAGGACCGTCTCCGCGCTCTGGAAGCATTCTTTCTGTATCCTCCGGTGCAGTGCGTGCAGATTTGCGGCGGCCGCAAGACACCGCGACTTCCGCAATGTGCGGCCGACGCCATGCAACGTCGTCGGGATAAAGTCCTGACCCCCAAGCCAGGTGTGGTGGAGCCTGATCTAAAGTCCGAACCGCCATCATGAAATCAGCGGGCATTGTGATGTCCGGAGAAATGGTGCTTACCTATCGATGCTGCTGCGGGAGATCCAGAAAACCTCGTTCAGGGTTCTGCCTGACCTTATATCGAACGATGCTTATAAGGAACATAGATGAAGAAGAGAAGAACCGTCATAATAGGTCAGTGCGGCGCGTTTTGGCAGCATTGCCGCAGTTTCCACAAATGCGAAGCTTTTTACAGCGTCCATTTAGATAGGGGAAGCGCTACGTCAACATCAGCGTTAGCACGGAGTTTACGGGGGTCTTGCGTGCGGCGGTGCCGCCGGCCAACCACCCGCCGAGTAGCACCATGGGGCCGCCCTCATCGGCTCCGAACGCAAGCTCTACAGACATGATTGTTGGTGCCTCGTGTGCACGTATGAGGGTATAAAACTATGATCATAGCCGCCGACGTAGCTGGGCTTTTCATCATGCTCCCAGCCGCTGAGCAATCATTCCTGCAGCCCCGGACATCACCTCACATTACCATTCGAACGCTCTCCAGCCCCAAAGTTGAACAGTTTACATAATGTCACCATTCACCAAAGATTCCACCGCGGAAGAGGTCACTGAAGGCTTCTCCTCGCAAATCAAGGGTCGCATCTTCGTCATCACCGGGACCAGTGCCGGCGGCATTGGCGCATATATCTCTACAAGCCTAGCCCACCACTCTCCTGCACAACTGATTCTCGTTGCCCGGACCAAGTCCAAGGTTGACCCTGTCATCGAAGAGATCTCGGCCATCGACCCTAGTCTCAAGGTGACCTTCGTCCGATGCGAGCTCACAGACCGTGACTCCGTCCGCAACGCCGCGGAGACTATCAACAACGACCCAACTGTTCCCCACATCGACGTCCTTATCAACAACGCTGGCATGATGATGCTACCAAAGTACCAGCGCGACAAGACCGGCTACGAGCTACAGCTCAGCGCCAATCACCTGGGTCCCTTCCTGCTGACAAACCTGCTCCTCCCTAGAGTTAGAGCCTCCGGACCCAACGGCCGCGTCGTGAATGTCTCCAGCAGCGGCCACCGCATCTCGCCCTTCCGCTTTGAGGACTGGAACTTCTCTGACGGCGCGACCTACGACGGCTGGACGGCGTACGGGCAGAGCAAGACGGCCAACAACCTCTTCACCACGGAGCTAGCGCTCCGCGGCGTCACGGCACTTGCTGCACACCCTGGGACCATTATGGTGACTGGTTTGGGACGGTATATGGACTTGGACGCCGAGGAGCACCCCTTTGTGATGCTCGACCGAGTCGCGTTGAGGAATACCGGGAGGAAGTTTGTTATGTCGCCGGAGAAGACGCTCAGCCAGGGCGCTGCGTCAATCCTGTCCCCTGCGCTTGACCCTGACTTTGCGAGGAACTCTGGAGCGTACTTTGAAGACGGGCAGGTCGGCGAAGCGTACGGGTATTCCCAGGATGAGGAGAATGCGAAGAAGCTGTGGGCTTTGAGTGAGGAATTGGTTGGTCAGAAGTTTCCTGAGTAGTTGAATCACTATGTTTTATGGGAGCTCTTGAGACCATCTCCGCGCTTCGAATGTGCTTCGTTTGTCTGTAACATGGTTCACCCATGGTCAAATCGAACACACCACGAACGAACACGGTCAGATGTCTCTGCATGCACTAGCCCAATTTGAGAGACGCGCTCGTAGTCCTGATAGAGGATGCGGATATTTGGCAAGGCTTGTCACATGGAGGGAAGAACACCGGCAGAACGAGAACTGAAGACCAACATGCCTCCTCTCCCATATACAAGAGAGTATCGTATTAGGCTGTCTACCCTGCTCCCTGCACGCAGCACCATCCTTGCGCGGGCCGTGTTACATCACCATGAACATCCCCACTGAAAGCAAGGAAGCGATCGTAGCCACTCCAAGCGCTCCTTGATTTCGCACGCCCGCACTGATCTTGTATTGTGCCACAATGCCCTGGGTGAAGTTGTTCGCAGCCCCTTCCAGGGCGATGGTTGTGAGGTTCCCGCATTGTTGGTTCAGCGCCTCGTTCTGGGTCAGAGGCGGCAGTTTGGCCTCGGCGTCATTCAAGAGCTTCACGCTGTGATCGGTGCCGTCTGGAGCTGCCTTGAGGTATGCGGCGCGGTATGTGGAGTTGAGGCCGATGGTCGAAAGGTTGGCAATGGTACTGTAGTCGAGGCAGGTTACCAGTGTACCTGTTGGAGCGCTGTTCTGCCGTAGTTGTAGTGATGCATCTTGAGCGATGGCGGCGGTAAAGGCGATTTGGAACAGGGACAGTGCGATGATGAACCGCTGCAGAGGCAGCGTTCGCCAAGACATCTTGTAATCAGGTCAAGCGGTGAGCCCGAACAGTTGATATGACAGTGACAAGAAATGAATATGGAGTGAATATAGACCAGCCGGACACCAGGAACGGAGAACAAGAAGCGAATGAAGAAAAGCCAGGCGTGAAGCGGATCGAGTGTTATGTCGAGCGAATTCCCAGCGAGCTGGTGCGGACGGACATCAGCTATAAGACATGCCAGAGATGCGCTCCTCGTCACGTAACACCATCATCCGAATAACCTCCTGCCCCTGGCCGTCGATCATTCACGCGCAGAGGTTGCACTTGCAACAGCTGCGGATTCTCCTTCAAGCCTCAGCCTCGAGTTCAGACATCGACTGTTGGAGGGCAGGCGGACCGGCCGTCTGATCTGCGCCATGGTGAAACGGGATGGCACGCTGTCCAATGAGATGCGGCAATGCATACAGGGGATGCGCAGATGGAACCAATCGAAAGCTAGACACAGAGCTAAGCACGATGCATCGGGGGTTGATTGTTCGATTTCATCGTTCCAAAAGATGGTCGTGGACAGACCGAATGGATAGTAGCTGCCCCTGAGTTTTTGAAGTCTTTGAAGGATATTTCGCATCTATATAAGGCAGACTTGTGTTGCACTGTGGAAGGCTGTCCGTGACGGCGGGCCAAAACGATCGGAGAGTGAGTCGGAAGCAGGTGCCAGTTCCGTGTTTTCGCTGAAGGCGAGGCCGCTGATTTCAGGCCGCGACAGGGACGATGATGTCAGACGCTCCTGGGCCCCCCGCCGTTGACGGCCGGTCATTCATTCCAAGCCCGGTAATTCACCACCAATTCTCGGCTTATGGGGCTTGTGGGCGCTGTCAAACGATGCTCCGCAGGCACCAGGTGCCGAGAATGCTGTTTTGTTCTGCGTTGGGAGTCGACAGACAAAGGCAATGAATCGTCACGCGACTGACGCGACAAGTCCACTGCCCCTGAATGGCTTACGTAAAGGACCCCCGAACCGGCCGTCATTGGCTCCGGGCCGACCCGCTGCACTGCCACTGCTCCTGTCTGTCGTAATTTCCACAGGTTTTGGGGGTCCATTAGTGTTGACTTCGAGGCTTCGTCCATTCCTTCAAACCTTCTGGCTTCGCCATATCCTGTCTCACCTTTTCAGCATTCCTCTGGGCTGTTCTTTGCCCTAGCCACTCACTTGTAGAGCTTGACCTTCGCTCCTTTCTGTGTGTAATTACCGTGGCCACGCCGCGTTGACGCTACTTCCAAGTCATTCCTTTTTAAAGCCCGACCGAGGCACGACTTCTCGAGTTGCACCCGACCTCCCTCGAAACTTCTGCAGTCGCTCTTTGTGTTACTTGCCGACGGAGACACATATCTAGAAACATGCGGTTCTCGAATACTCTTGCTGCGGCAGTCCTTGCCACCGGAGCGGCTGCCCAGAAGAACTACCTGGGCTTCAACACGGGATCGACCAAGGACGACTACTCTGCCAAGGTCAAGTCAGACTTCGTGGCCGAGTTCACCGCCGCTCAGAATCTGGAGGGGGCACCGGGTACTTTTAATGCTGTGCGGCTGTACACCAACATCCAAGCGGGCTCCAAGGACGATCCCACCTCTGCTTTCGAGGCAGCCATCGAGACCAAGACCTCGATCCTTCTCGGAGTCTGGTGCTCCGGCACGACCAGCATCGACAACGAGATCAGCGCTCTGAAGAAGGCCGTGACGCAGTACGGCACAAAGTTTACCGACCTCGTTATCGGCATCTCAATTGGCAGCGAGGATCTGTACCGCAACTCGGTCACTGGCGTCACCAACAACGCCGGCATCGGCACGCAGCCCGATGTCCTGCTCGGCTTCATCAACCAATACAAGAAGGCAGTCGCCGACACCACGCTCGCGGATGTCCCGGTAGGCCATGTTGATACGTGGGATGTCTGGCCCAACGCGACCAACAAGGCTGTGCTTGACGCCATCGACTGGGTCGGCGTCGACGAGTACCCTTACTACGAGAGCGGCAAGGGCAACACTATCGAGAGCGCCCCGGCACTCTTCGACCGGGCGTACGACGCGACCGTGGCGGCTGTCGGGGGCAAGCCTGTCTGGGTGACCGAGACTGGCTGGCCGACAACGGGCCCGAACTGGGATCTTGCCGTTCCCAGCGTCGAGAATGCCAAGTACTACTGGGACAACATCGGGTGCCGCAAGCTGTTCAACAAGGTGCCCACCTTCTGGTACAACCTCCGCGACTCCAACCCCGACAACAAGATGAAGTTTGCTATTACCAACAACCTCTCGACCAAGCCCTACTTCGACCTGACGTGCCCGACCACCTTCGACTACAACCCGTCGTCCACCTCCTCTTCTTCCTCTGCCGCGAACACGGGATCGACGGCCTCCAAGTCAGGCTCCGGCTCCAGCACGACCTTTACCACCTCCGCCTCAGGCACTGCAGCACCGACTGCATCGGGCTCTGGCTCCCCCACCGATTCCGCAGCTTCATCATTGTCGACGTCCGGTGCATCATCTCGTGGGAACATGGTAGCGGCGGCCGCCTGCGCTGGTGTCGGGCTCGTCGCTGGTGTCGCTGCACTTCTCTAGACGGTCTTGCAATCTGCACTCGCATGTGAGGCGAGTGCGTTGGCGTATAATCTTTGCTTGTGTCTAAAGATTGGCTAGGTCGGTTGTATATATGGACGGTCTCTCGTCTCCTCTCGTCATCCATGGCGTCGGCATCTCTTTTCCAAGGCCCACCATCCATGCGTGCTGGCGCTTTCCTTTCACATAGATATTCTCAGTAGTCAAGATCACCCATGACTCTTAGACTGGGCAAACGTGATTTCCTCCGCTCCATTCGTAGCTGTTCTCCATGTGCGTGAACTCCATGTTGATGGACTCGCAGTTGGATAGGCAAGTTTCGACGCTCCGACTCTCCGAGGTAACAACGACGACTCGCAGTCAGTCCTTCACATTGAAGTAGCCTGTAGCAATCCATAGCAAGGGAGGATATAGGAATGGCACTGCTTAACTTTGGTACTGGATCGGCACAGACTGATGCTAGGCGCTGTCGTTGCAACGGCCAACCGTCTGCGAGCAGCTGTCGTCCCTGAGAGGGACATACGTAATTACTGTGGCCTTGTTCTAAAGGGCAACATTCTATGTAAACGCATGTTAATCTCCACGTAATCTGGTTCGTTCTCCGCCGTTAGATAACCATGTGTTATCAAGAAATGAACCAACACGGCTGCAGAGTCCGCCTTGAACTCCATGCGGAGTAATGCAGCTTGAAGCTCCCCAATGGTCATGCAGTAGAAGCTCTCAACTTCGTCGTCAAATGGCCTCGGCATGATGTCCTGCGGGATTTCGATGTCGTAGACATAGATGTAATCAGGCACGACCAAACCCTTTTCGCCTTTGAAGTCTTTACCCGTGACGCTCATGTGCGAGACGACGCCCCGTGGTCGAGCACGCTGGCGGATCAGGTCTTCAGGCAAGGAGGCTTCCTCTTCGGACTCCTGTACAATGGTCTCAAGGGGCGGAACGCCAGACTTCACACCTCCGCCTACGGTGACGTCCAACATGCCGGGGTAGGTGTACAGATGCGCCGACCGACGAGATACCCACACGCTCTTCTTTCCTTCTCTAACGGAATAGGCGACAAGGTGGGCGCCTCTGCTCATCACCCCAAATAGCGAGGCCGCAAACCGCTCCACGACCACTGGCTGCGAGTACTTGACCCCGACTATAGCGACAGGCTCACTGTGCTGGCGGCAGAGAACATGGAAGAGGTCGCGGTCGATGCAAATCGACACCAGTTTTGCAAACGCAGAGTTGATGGCGGCAGCCGTGTCCTCGCCATCGGAAGCATCCAACACAGTGACACTTCGGGGCGCGTCATGGTGAACTGCAAAATCCGGTGTCCAAGGCATTTTGCCGACGACTTCGGGTGTCATGAATCCATAGGGCCGGTCATCGTTGGGGAGGTACAGCTGATAGTACGTCTGAGACGCCGGTCCGTATGGAAAGCTGGAGGGACATATCAGCTGGGAATTCGCATTGCGCCCATCAGCGATCACGTACTCGTCACACAATTCTACTACCGAAAGATATGTTGGCTGATCCCCGCTGGTGATGCAGCCCATGGTACTGGGCCAGGGCCGAGCAGTCAACCAGGACGATAGCTTGGTTTGCCGCTGAGGAGGAGGCGAGGGAATGCCTACGGTCTGAAGGGTATTGGCGGGGGATAGATGTCACAACCAAAGTCCGCACGCGGGCGTCAATGAAGATAGCAGCATACGCTTGATTGGAGTGTTAATGAAGAAGGGCTGAAGTGCAGAATCGACTGCGTGGTATTACACGGGCGTGGAAAAGATGCTGGGTGGGTGCGGGGATTAATGCTTGGTGCAGTGGTGGGGAGGCTGAAGTCCCCTAATATTCACTGCCGTTGCAGGCACCAATCTAGCAGCCCAACAATCATCACTGCGCCCACCAATTGTCGTGGCAGACACAAACATGCCACTTGTCGTGCATTGGTCTGTCTAGACTTGCCGCATTGCCGCGACCAATACAAAGTTCCCTTCACTCGAGTACGCCTAACTTAGGCTAACTCGCACCTGTTCGGCTTCGCTTCCAGCTTGCCGCCGGTTGCGCTGTATTTGTGCCACGTCGGCATCATGCATGAAGTGCGGAGCCGACGGCGCGTTACTGGGTTGCACGACTGGAGAAATCGTACTTATAAGCAGGGAGCACCAGGCCGACAGCCTGGCATTCACTTCCTTGTGCAACAGCCTTGAGTTACGCGGCGCACAACATCATTACAGTATCTTTCCGGTGGACCCGCCGACCCCCAAGTACGATAAGGATGGCTTTGGACACGATCCTAGACTTCGAGAACCACCTGGCAAGGGCCCACGAATTTCGAGAGAGCGCTCAGTGGGAGTTCATGGGGAGGGAACTCCAAGAAGCAAAAGCTCTCTGCGAATCCGATGGATTCCCAAACGCGGCCCACCGAAGACGAGAGGTCCTGCACCACTTGGGCAGCGTGGAAAGGCGACTAGGTCGGTACGAGATGGCACAACAGCTTCTCGAGGAGGTCCTTGGTGACCCCTACACAAGCGATGCACTGCGTGTGGAGGTCAGCGGGGAGCTTTCTGTTGTCTACCGGCATTTAAACGACTTCGTGAAAGCTAGGAATATATGCAACCAACAGTACGAGGTCGCACGGCGGCTAGCATTGTCGGCAGAAGAAGAGATGTGCCGCGCTGTTGGAAACCTCGGAATGGCCAACTATCAGCTATCGCAGCAACGACAAGACAGACAGCTACTGCAGACAGCAATTGCTCAGGTGTTGGAGCGGGTTGAGCGGGCAAGAACCCTTCAGATCAAGCTACAGAGAGAAGACCCGACCTCGAAGAGTATCAGGAAAGCCCGGACCTGGGAATCGATTGGCTTAGACCGACTCACACTCTGTTACGCCGCAGATGGCGACACGGCAGAGGCTGTAAGGTATGGCTACATGTCGACTCAAATGACCAAAGACTCTCCCGACCCGACGGTACGAGCCATGTCTCGGTTCTTTTGCGGATACGCATTGCTCCGTCACAAGGAGCGCACGAAAGCCATGCAACTATTCAACTTCACGTCGCCCAGTGACCAATGCACATGTGCCATTGCGCTGTGTAAGGAGCCCAGCGAGGAGTACTGCCAATATCTACGGGTCATGGTGGATGAGGGTGTTGATCTTGAGCGCTACGATGAGCAAGGCTACAGTGCCCTGGACTACGCCGTCTTTGCCGGCAATGAGCAGATGCAAGATATCGTATCCTCCGGTCTGGCGAAAACATCACCTCTCGATTCCGCCAGCATCACCCAACAGCTGGATGGAGCCCATCTCAAGAAG
>Ga0209127_100681_pt1 | contig 11639 bp, 4 predicted proteins | sample LakSupMetagenome_FD_187469 | JGI IMG/M metagenome (GOLD analysis project Ga0209127, IMG submission 187469) | Freshwater microbial communities from Lake Superior, Canada - Sta WM archaea (SPAdes) (version 2) | ecosystem: Environmental > Aquatic > Freshwater > Lake | place: Lake Superior, Canada...
ATAAGTGCATGTTACCTCCACCAGATCGCATCCGCCAGGTCGGAAAGGCCCCGACAAGAGTAGCTTGAACACGTGTAACCGTAGGCAACCGCCTTGGGATCGGCGAGATCTGCGCGCTCCAGGAGCATGGAAAGCTGGGTGTGGCTTGCTTCCCCTGCTTCCCCGGGCTTCGGGCCTCGACAATGTGCTCACTGCCCGTCAAAAGCATGGCGTATTGATCGACGGCGTCTAGAACTTTGTCTCCTGATGTCTCAACGCCAGTGTGCTTTTGGTGACTCACCACCAGACAATCATCAGCAGCTTGACAGGCGCACTGGATGAATACACGAGTCAGATGATGGAGCCCGAGGCTCGAATAAGAAATGAGATCTTGGAAACTTGCAGCCTTGGCATTCTCTGGTCTTTCGAGGGCGAGAGTCTGCAGTGTCAGCTCTGAAACTCGACGCTTCGCCCACAGGTTCGCCGCCGAGCCGATTATTATTACTGTGCTCTTTTGCATTCGAAAATAAGGCGTGTATCCACTCCATCCCCAGATTCACCATTGTGGCAGCCCCAGAGGGATGACAGCTGACTGAAATGCGGGCTACAAACGTCGATCTAAGCTCTTTCGGACTTGATTCCGGACCACAAGGTCCGGGCAGGCAGACACCTTCTAGAGTTGTCTCACAGCTCATGTAAGTGACCTAAATACCCAAATCGCGTTAAGCTAGAAAACTACGCGCGGGCGACCGAGTTTGATAGAGATAGACATGTTTCAGACTACCGGTACCTGATCGTTCCAGTTGATCAGCACTGTCTGGACTCTGGAGTGTCCCTGTCCCCTGTGGTTGGAATTGTCCGGGTCCTCGGGGATCGACGTTCGAAGTCCCGCGCCCGCTACACCACCGCTTAAAACCGACCCACCGTGAACTGGCCCAGGTCTGACCAGCTGGGAAATTTTGTGCCAAAAGGTTGAACTTCCACTTCCGCCTTGTTTATCGCAAAACCCGACACTGTCCCCTTCTCTAATTCCGACGTTCCTTTCTGCCAAGTACACGAAGGCAAAGAGTTTAGGGTCTCCTTCTTTTTGAAAAATCACCTTCGGCAGTTAAAAGTGTTAAAGCTTGCGCCGATTTGCGACTTCGCATCGTTCGTCGACTGGAGACACTGCTTGAAGTCAAACACGTACGAATACGCTGAACAGAGTTCCTGCCTGCCTGCAGATGGTCCGCACTGGCAGTTTCTGTCGTTTTCAACCTCCCGGTTGCAGCTGCGAATAGATCGGGGCAGCAAATACCAACAATCATCAATAATGACTGCGCCTGTTGGTGAGGACCGCTGGATCGACTATGTCGACCAGCAGTTGCGCGGCGCAAACGACCTAGAATCCCGCGTCCGCGTTATCGAGCTGTTCCGCGAAGCCGTGGCTGCGGAACCAGGCAGCATCAAGGTGTGGACGGCATACTGCGAGTACTTCTGGTCGCTCCACGTCGACTGTCAGCCTGGCAGCGATGCCGGCTGGCCGCGCGACGAGCAGCTGCTCGGCCGGGAGACGTTCTCGCTCGACGATGCCCTCAAACTATGGCAGGAAGGCTACGAGGCCGTCCAGTACCGCCTGAACGACAGCCACGAGCTCTGGAATCGCTGGATATCCCTCGAGATGGAGCTGCTTGCCAAGACGAGGACCGACCCGGGCGTCAAGCGCATCACATACCTCTTCAAGAATCGCCTAGCAGTTCCCCATGCCACCTGGGACGAGACGTCACAGATGTTCTCGAGCTTTCTGTCCGAGTACAACCGCCAGGCTTACGAGCAAGAGATGCTGCAGGTCACCGAAAACGCTCGGGAAGCAAAGAAACACTACGAGGAGCGCGAGACGTTCGAGTTGAAGCTCCGAGCCGCGGCCAAGTCAGACAAGGCCGACGACTACAAGGATGCCATGCGTCACTACCTGGACTGGGAGATGAGCCAGGTCAAGCTCAAGCACTACGACGTGCTCACCTTCGAGACTTGTTTGGGGCTATATGCGCGGGCGCTTACTGGGTGTCTGGCCACCGACGAGTCCATCTGGACCAACTACACAGTCTTTCTTTCCAGTACTCATTCCGATATCAGGGCTGGTCGGATCAAGAACGAGGCCGTGATCCGTGTTGTGCCGAACATGCTCGACACTCTTCGGCGTGCTGTCCTACACGTGCCGTGGTCTGGGACAGCTTGGGCGCGATACATCCTGAGTGCGGAGGAGGCCGGGCTCTCCTTCCCTGACATGGAGAGCATAAAGCACGCTGCCACTAACAGCTCGCAGCTCGACAGGGACGGAATGGGCGCTGTGCTTGAGATGTACTCGGCATGGTGTGGCTACCTGAAACGGACGGCCATGAATCCTACCGCGACAGAAGAAGCTGTCGATCTGGCTGAGATTGGCCTCCCTGCCGCTCTCGAGGATGTCCAGCACTGGGGTAAGAGACGTTATGGCGATGCGTACCAGGGGGATCCGAACTACCGGCTGGAAAAGATCTACATTCAGTTTCTGACGGAGAAGAAAGATTCGCCCGACGAAGCCCGCAGACTGTATGAGAGGCTATCCAAGAAGGATATACACGCTAACAGCTACGACTTCTGGCTCAACTACTACCTGTGGGAGATGGTGGTGTTTGCATCCTCCAAGAACAAGGCGAGAAGCCCCACGCCAGCGACCTTGGCGCAAGGGCTCCGGGTGCCTTCGCTTGCGACACAGGTGTTCATCAAGGCGTTGCAGCGCCGATCGCTGGACTGGCCCGAGAGGGTGATGGAGGTGTATCTGCAGCATTGCAACGACTATGAGCTGCCGGATACCTTGCGCCAAGCCTTGGACACAGTCCACAAGACGAGGAAGTCTGTCGCCAAGCGGAGAGAGAAGGAGGCGGCCGCAGCACAAGCCGCGTATGCTCACGCGGCGCCTCAGCTGGCAGCTGCGACTGAGACAGAAGCTGAATCCCCCAACGGTAAGAGGAAGCGAGAGGGCAGCCCAGGACAAGAGAAGGAGGTTTCCAATAAGCGGCCCAAGAGCGACGCTCCCAATGGGATGGTAAGGTCGCATGAAGAGCATCAACAGGCGCTGAAGCGCGACCGAGAGAATACTTCTGTCTTCATCAGCAACCTACCGCCCGCGACGGACCAGAAGAAGCTGCGGCAGTACTTTCGCGACTATGGCCACATCGTCAAGATCGACATCAAAACAGAGGGTGAGGGCGACAGTGCGAGAGCTATCGGGCTGGTCGAGTTCCAGTCCCCCGAAGAAGCCCAGTCGGCGCTTCTCAAAGACGGGAAGTACTTCGGACAGGACATCGTGTCAGTGAGGCCCGCGTCAGGCTGCACGCTCTTTGTGACCAACTACCCACCCACAGCCGGGGAGAAGTACATCCGCGATCTCTTCAAGGACTGTGGCAAGATCTTCAACGTGCGCTTTCCTAGCCTAAAGTTCAATACGAAGCGTCGCTTCTGCTACGTCACCTTCTTCGACAAAGACGCCGCCTATGCGGCGACGAAGCTTGACGGCACATTGATCGACGGAAAGTTCAAGCTGCAGAGCAAGTACTCCGACCCGCCAGCTCGGCAACAGAGGTCGGGTGCGCAGGCCGAGCAGCGCGAGATCCACGTTCGGAACCTGCACACGGACCTCACGGAAGACGACGTTAAGTCTCTATTCGCGAAGCACGGCACAGTCCAGGACGTCCGCATCCAGCGGGACATGGGCGGCAAGAGCCACGGCACCGCGTTCGTGGACATGGAGACCAAGGAGCAGGCGCAAGCGGCCATCGAGGCGCTGGACAAGGCGAGCTACCGGGGCCGCGTACTCACCGTCGAACTCTCCCGCCCAAAGCTGAAGTCCACGGCCGTCCAGAGAGGGACGACGACAAGTCCCTCCCCCGGACCCACCAGCGCACGAGACGATGAGGGCGACGAGACCATGCGCGACGATGACACCAACTCGCAACCAAGCCACCAGGACGAGCACAGGAGACCCGCGGCCGCCGAGATCCGCGCCCGCACGATCGCCATCCTCGACCTGCCCGACACCGTCAACGACGCGCGGCTCCGCGCCCTCGTCGAGCCCCTCGGCCAGATATCGAAGCTCACCCTGCACCCGCTCCACGGCGGCGCGACGGTGGAGTTCGTCAGCGAGGCCGAGGCCGGCAAGGCGGCGCTCGCGATCGAAGGCATGGAGATCGAGGAGGAGGAGGGGAGGGGGAGAAAGCTCCGCGTCGGCACGGTGCCCGAGCTCTTCAGGGAGAAGGGTGAGACGCGGGTCGACCGCATCGATGTCAAGTCGGCGGCGGCGGCGCCCCCGAAGGCCAAGGACGGCGGCCACTCCAAGGCCCAGGCGGCGGCGAGGGCGCTCATGCCGCCTCCGACGACGGCGAGGAGGCCGGCGGCGAACCTTGGGGGAGGACGCAGGGGTAGGGGCGGGATGGGGTTTATGGTGGCGAGGAAGAAGGGCGCTGACAGCACGGATGGTTCGGCGGGACCGAATAATGGAGGGGATTCGAGTGGAGGGGAGGCGAAGAATGAAGCGGCGCCGAAGAAGATGAATCAGGATGATTTCAGAAAGTTGCTCTAGAATTATTCTTGCCGATGATGGCGAGGAGGCTGGACCCATTATCTGCGTCTAAAATAGGGGCATACGACATTGGTACGTTGGCTGTGATGGGGGATCAGGCATCCAGGGTCGGAAATTGAATTCTTACAAGGGAACTTGAGGGAGGGATGGCTTGGGTGGTCAAACTGTGTTTGTGTTGATACCAGTATTTTTGCACGCGTGTACCAAGGACGCGGGCTGGATGGAGGCAGATATCATTAGCTGTGATTTGAAGATTACAAGGTTCTCTCCCAATGCTATTACAACGGTGCTATAGTACCTATAATCGCATCTGGAGCTCACTTCGGTCCTGTGTCTGTCGAGATCCCTCACACAAACAGTGATCTAGAGTCTATATCTAAACTGGGAGTGATCATGTTCACTGGGTTCGCATCAATAAGACAATCTGCTGCCGGACATGCGGCGATTCAATTCACAGCCGCCACTATGCAACGGTAGCCTCTAAAGTTTATCAGTTTCATCGGGTATTGTGATCATGTGTTGCCCAACCTCAGTACGCTTCATACCTAATCTCTCATGCGCCAGTTGAAGTATTCAGACCGCACCGCTTTTCCAGTCCCGGACCCATGGTCAAGCCGCGCAATATACAGCTTCAAGCCTTCAACAAGATTGATGGTATCCACCCCTCGACGCCCCAACTCCGGCTATCCCAAACCAAGCCAGCATTGCACGTTTCCAGTTATTCATTTTTCTCCTCACAATGTCAACGTCAACTCATAAACTTCCTTGGCCCCTCCTGCTTAAACAGCCAGTCCCGATTGGCATCCACCATGAAATCCGTGATATTGAACTCCCCCGGCACTAACCCTCCTCCCCCTCCGCCTTGACCCTGCTGCGCGTCCCCTCCATTAGCCCCATTCCCCATGGCCCCCTCCCCATTCCCGTTCCCGTTCCCATTCATATCCCCCGCCGGCACATACGGCAGCCTCGGCACGTTGAAGAAGTCAAACACGTCGAGATACTCTAGCTCGTTCGGCGCCGGCGTGCGCGCGGGAGTGACGCTGGCCAGCCTGCTCTGCCAGCCCGTTGCGGCCCCGCTACCGCCGCCGCCCCCACCGCCGGCCCCGCCGCTCTGCATAGCGAGGTTTGCCGCCGCAGCCGCGGCCGGGTTGTGCCTCGGCTGGCGGCTGATGAGGAAGTCGAGGTCGAAGGCGGTGCGGCGCATGTCGGAGAGGATCTTGACGGACGAGGGGGTGACGCCGTCGCCCTGGCGCTCGCTGTCGCGGTGCTCGTCGAGGACGCGGGTAAGGAGCTCCGAGTAGCGCGCGGCGACGGGCCAGTAGCGGCCCATCTCGGCCAGGGTGTCGACGAAGAAGGGGATCTGGGGGGATAGCTTGTGCTCGACAGTGGAGCCGTGGACGAGGAGGAGGCGGGCGCAGACCCAGAGGGTGAAGGCGAAGGGGGGGCCCAGCTTCGGGAGGAGGCCGTGGGAGACGACGAACTCGCCCAGGGCGGCGACGTTCTCGACGGCCTGGTGGCAGCGCTGGGAGGCCGAGTAGGACGGCGTGAAGATAGGGCTGCGGGTGGTCGGGTAGGCGGCCGACGAGTGCAGCCGGATGACGGCCGTGTGGTAGGTGGCGTGCAGCATCACCCAGCCGCAGTTGAGCGTCTTGGAGCAGTTGGGCTGGAAGACCTTGGCCATGTTGCCGTACTCGCCCGGCAGGCCGAACTTCCACGACGTGAGCATGTTGTCCAGCTCCTTGTAGCGCATCTGCCAGGTCTCGACGTCGGAGAGGGCCGAGATGTCCACGGGCTGCTTGAGGAATTTGTGGATCTTGGAGAGGATGCCGAGAATCTCGATGTAGTAGCTGAAGGCGCCTAGGTTCTCGGGTTTGTTGACTTCGTACTCGTGGGACGTCTCGGGGTTGGCGGCGGACAGGTCGGAGGAGTGGGAGTCGGAGGCGTGGAACCAGCGGGTTTCCACTTTCTGGTTCTTGATCCAGAGGTCGTCGCGGCAGGGGAGGGTGCGGTCTATCTCTTTGTCGTCGAGGGCGAACTCGAAGGCTGTGGAGATGGTGGCGTAGCGGTCGAGGAGGTAGATCATCCAGAAGAGACGCCGTCGTGACTCTTCTTCGATGAAGTCGCGGGGTTCCGGGAGGATCATTGCGCGGAGGGTGTAGATGGAGGTGTAGTTTGGGGATACGGAAAAAGAGTTGCTCTCCACCGCGAGTCCCAGCTGGACGACGGATCGGGTAATCAGGGCCATGATGTTCCAGCCCGGCGGACCGTTGCTACTACCGCACAGGTCCAGGGCAAGGATCACCAGGGCTTGTAGTGACTTGACCGACGAGTTCTCCATACCGTAGAGGAGAACCCGTTGTTTTGAGACATCGTGATAGTGCTTTCTCCTCTCCTCTGTCAGTCGAGAGTCTGTGGAATACCGCAGCGTGGTTGCCACGATGGCGTGTAACAGAATTTTGTCCGTCTCTTCAACCACTGTCGGACCGAATAATGAGTCCAGTGTTGTTTTGCGGTGCAGTATAGGACACCAGGTGTTGATGTGCTTAAAGTACAGATCCACTAGAGCGTATAGCAGGTCGTAAGGCGGGAGTTCCTGGTCCGAGGATATCTGGGACTGACCGGGAGCTACGTTGACCGGACCCGATGCCAGTGTCGGCTGAGCATTGGCAGGGCCGGCGCCATAGTACTCCTGTGCCGTAGGGGTCATGCCCCTCGGCAAGTTAGGTGGCGATATACCGGGCAGAGCTTGGTAGCCATCGTTCATGCCCGGGGTAGGTGGTGGTAGACCAAACTCCATGCCTTGGGAAGCTGCCGAATACGTCGACGGCTTCTGGAGGAACAGCGCCGTCTCGGCCCGCGGCGTCCGCATATCCACGCCGGCCTGGTGGAAGAGCGGTGGTCCAGCAGTATCCCGCGGAGTGCCCTGGTCGCTTGGCAGGCTGGCATTGCTGCCCCTTACACTGGGTGGAGCATTGGGGTGAATCAAGCTGCCACTATGCCGGCTCGTCGGAGACGTATGTGCCCCGACGGCTGTCTGGAGTATCTCTGAGTGCGTCCGCAGGATCTCCTCGAGCTTGTCGAGCCGCTGCTCCAGCTCGCGCCCGTACCCAGCCCGTAGACCTGGTTTCTTCCGCTCCTTGTATTCGCAGACGGCGCCATTACGGCTGCACCAGCCACAAGCTGGTTGACCGCGGTCGCATTTTACCTACATGAGGTGTCAGTGTACAGTCATGCATGTCACTGATATGAGAAAGGCCATAGGTAGGGCTCAGCGACAGGGAGGCTCATAAGCCGTACACGACACGGATCAGATGAATCTGCAACACTCGAATTTCATCTAGGCGAGTATCGTCAACACTTACTTTCCTCTGCTTACACAGCTCACACCTGGGAACAGAGTTGTTAGTAGCCGTCCTCTTCTGTATCTGGACCCCCTGCCGTCTAGGAGACGGGGCGCCATCTGATGCCTCATCGGCTGATGATGCGGCCCGCGGCGAGGGCGAGGGGGACATAGGTGGGCCGTATAAGGCTGGGCTGATGTCCAGGATACAACAGACGGAGGAGAACAGTTACAGCCAGGCCCACATAGGAGCGGATCAAGTCTCCCTCAACAGCAAAAAAAGCATAGATATGGGACGGCAAGGCGACCCAGATCCACGAGTGAGATAGAGAGATAAAGATGGGATGCCAAATAAGATGCATGTACATACGAGACAGAGATGGGTCGCTTGCGCTTGCCTTGACGGGTGGACTCGTTGTGGTCGTCGTAGTCGTTCTCTCCGTCGTCCCCACTGTGGCCGGCGTCATCGCTGTCGGCCTGCTCGGTATGGTGCAGAGAGGAGCGAGGCGACGTGTGCTGGCCTTGCTGGCCGTTCCCGTTTTGGGGGTTGGCGTGGGTGCTGTGGTGCGGCTGTGGCTGATGCTGCATCATGACGAGCTCGGGGGAGTCTTACACCGTCTATCTGGCGTCTACCCCGGAGATGGGACAAGTCAACTCAGAGCCTCGGCCTGTGGCGGGGACTTTTGGGGGGCGTATCATTCGATCGACTGGTGCTGCACAACCGTCGTGGCCGATAGCAGCCAGAGCGTAGTGCCCTTTCCCACTGTGAGCAGACAGCACAGGGTTCGCTATCAGCGCGTGTGACAGAGACGGAGGCGCGACTCGGGAAAAAGGGACAACGTGAGAGTTCGGGGTAATGTTGAGTAGAGGAGCGAGAGCACCGGGTCCTCTCACGGGCTTTGTGGAGGCGTTGCCCGAGCTTTATTCGAGTCCAATGAAACCCGACCAGGTTATTGGAGCCGAGGAACTGAAAAGCTCTGGTGGGCACATCTGGGCGAGTGGAAGCGGGCCGTTGGAGATTTCTTTTACATGTGTACCGGGGTAGAAGCCGACCTGCTTCTGCGACTAACCTACCGACCTTGTCAGCAAGGTCAGACACGTTTCACAACCGAGAACTGGTCATTGCGGATGGTCATCACGAAGGACATAGCCTGAAAAGAGCTTCTTCATCCTCTTCCTGTTTTGGTGTGAGCCGCGGAAGTGCGGGGGAACAATTTAGGAGCAAGATCCCCGGTCTGCGGGGGCAGTCAGCAGTGAGCGCGGAGAAGACTTGGAGATGCGCTAATGCCATGTGCCGGGAAGCACGTGATGCATCTTGCGATGAGCTTCAGGGCAGCTCCCTTCGACACTCTATGGTTTGAATGAGTGTTCTGCGATGCTCGGTGTTGATATGCTGCAAATTCAAAGGCTGGCAAGTTGTTTGTCTAGGTACTGCAAGCTCTGAAATACCGTTTGCCCTGAGCACGAGCACTTATCCCAAGGATACGCTTGATGAACCACGACTGTCTCATTTACGATGGCGACATCCCGCATGGCCAAGCTCAAAGTAGACATTGGATTGCCAAAGACTGGCGATCTGCATGCATTAAACTAAGGTCTGACGCTTTTGTCGTCCCGTTGATGTCAAGTCCCTGTATTCCTCTGCGGCAGTTAGCTGGCCTGGCCGGGATCCAGTGCAAGTCTAAACTAGGTCTAAGTCTACGAATAGAATAGGCGGGGGGGCAAACTGGTCGGTACATCAACGCCCGACTAGGTGTGAGGAGAGCCCCCACGATCCATCCAGCATTGAGCCACTCTCGGTCACGGTTCGGAAGATTCAACATGGACGGGCGGTCCTTTCTAGATGCAAGAACATCACTTGTCCACTTCATCGATCTCTTGTTATTTTCCGGTTCAGGGACTCGAGGGCCGAGATCGTCTTCTGCATTGCAACCCTTAAAAGAGGCTGACGCGCTAAACATATTCTTTCTCCATTAACCTCTTCGGCTGTTGTCGTCTTGTCTTGGATAATTATATCTATCTGCGGACACCTTTCATTTCCCGTATCTGTACCTGTTGGCTGTCTATTCTCAGAATATCTGCGACACTTACACCTCTGTCTTGTGTTTTTTCATTATCTATACGGCCTGATCCTGCCCAATGGCGTCTGTCAGGCAGTTCCCAACCATCAAGGCCGTGAGGTCATACATAATAGGCGGGGTAGGCTCAGGTGCGTCACTTGTCCTCACTCTGCCTTCGTCGTGCCAGACTGACTTCCATACCGTAGGTGGTGACTATCACAATGTCAAAGGAGGCCATTGGTATGCACAATGTGGCTATCGAGAATTATCTGCGCGGGAGCTAACCAGGCCTCAGGTTGATCGACTCTCCCATCTCGACGCCGTGTTCCCAGTGGGAGAAGTATAGGTCCTCGCGGACGCAATGGGGTATCAATGTCTTGGGGTCTTTCTTGATCGAGATTGAGGCCAGTGATGGCACCGTGGGCTTCGCAACGGGCTTTGGAGGTACCCTGCGCCCACCGTCCCCTTCCTCCTTTCCCTGTTGCTGACGGCACAACTGTAGGGCCCCCGGGATGCTGGCTCGTCCACCAGCACTTCGAGCGCTTCTTGATCGGCGCTGACCCCAGAAACACCAACCTTCTGTTCGAGCAGATGTACAGAGCATCGATGTTCTACGGCCGCAAAGGTTTGCCCATCGCCGTCATCTCCGTCATCGACCTCGCTATCTGGGATCTGCTCGGCAAGCTACGGAACGAGCCCGTCTATAGGTTGATCGGGGGGGCCACCAAGGAGAGGCTGAACTTCTACTGCACCGGACCCGACCCGCCAGCCGCAAAGGCCATGGGCTTCTGGGGGGCCAAGGTACCCCTACCGTACTGCCCGGAAGAGGGCCACGAGGGGCTGAGGAAGAACGTCGAGTTCCTGCGCAAGCACCGCGAGTCCGTGGGGCCCGACTTCCCGCTCATGGTAGACTGCTACATGTCGCTCAACGTGTCCTACACCATCGAGATTGCCAAGCAGTGCGCCGACCTCAACATCAACTGGTGGGAGGAGTGCCTCTCGCCCGACGACACGGACGGCTTCGCCCAGATCAAGCGCGCCCACCCGACCATCAAGTTCACCACGGGCGAGCACGAGTACTCGCGCTACGGCTTCCGCAAGCTGATCGAGGGCCGGAACCTCGACATCATCCAGCCCGACGTCATGTGGCTCGGCGGCATGACGGAGCTGCTCAAGGTCTCCGCCATGGCGGCCGCGTACGATATCCCCGTCGTCCCCCACGCCAGCGGGCCGTACAGCTACCACTTCGTCATGAGCCAGCCCAACACCCCGTTCCAGGAGTACCTGGCCAATTCGCCCGACGGCAAGAGCGTGCTGCCTGTGTTTGGCGACCTGTTCCTTGATGAGCCGATCCCCACCAAGGGCTTCTTGACCACGGCTGATCTCGACAAGCCCGGGTTCGGTCTCACCATCAACCCTGCTGTTAGGGCGAAGCTTATCCCTAGCGACTACCTCCTCACGCCGCCACCCGTGAAGGCTCTGAGCCCACCCACGCCGGACGCCGACGCGGACTCGGAGAAGACGTTGGAAACGCCGAAAGCCGCGCCTGCGCCTGGTGTTGAGGCGGAGAACAAGGAGGACGGGGTCATGAACGGGCTTGTGTCTAAGGTGCAGGAGCTTACCACAGCTTAGTCGTGTGTATGGGACGGGTGGTGTGGTA